>Ga0070730_10002173_pt1 | contig 18038 bp, 20 predicted proteins | sample Coa_R1_3_FD_66447 | JGI IMG/M metagenome (GOLD analysis project Ga0070730, IMG submission 66447) | Surface soil microbial communities from Centralia Pennsylvania, which are recovering from an underground coalmine fire - Coalmine... | ecosystem: Environmental > Terrestrial > Soil > Unclassified ... | reverse complement strand
CCTTCCAGCGGATGATCCAGGTGACGTTGGCGACACCCAGCTTGTCGTGCGGCTCGCCGTTCACCTCCGGCGCGTCGGCGTTGTTCGCCCAGAACCCGACGACATCGAGTTCCTTGCTGAGATGGGGGACCGCCCTGGTCTTCGCCCAGTGCTTGTACGCCTCGAGCAGCTCGGGCTTGAAGTGATAGTTCCTGATTTCATAGATCACCTGGGCGTTCCTCCTGTTCAGTTCTGCGGCGGCTCGTAGCCCTCGCGGGTGATCGACCTCGCCCCCACGCCATCGAGGACACCGATCAGTTCCTCGATCGTGGCGACCACCTCCGCCTCGTCGCGGCCGCGGACCACCAGGTTGGAGCCGAAGCCGTCCGGCCCGAAGAACGGGTAGCTGCCGAGCGACAGATTGGGATGGGCCCTGGCCACCGCCTCCAGCGGCGCGGCCATGGCGCTCTCGCCGGCGCCGTCGACGCGGACGCTGCGCGAGATCACCACCGCGCCCGGGCGCATGCGCGGGCCGACGTCCTCCATCATCCCCCGCATCACCGCCGGCACGCCGGCCAGCACGAAGACATTGCCGATCTGGAACCCCGGCGGTCCCTGGATCGGGTTCCTCACCAGGCTGGCGCCCTGCGGCACCCGCGCCATGCGGCGGCGCGCGGGGTTGAGCTCCCCCTGCCAGCGGGCGACCATCATCGAGATGATCTCCGGATGCTCGTAGAGCGGAACGCCGAACGCCTCGGCCACGCAGTCGGCGGTGATGTCGTCGTGGGTGGGGCCGATGCCGCCGGTGGTGATCACATAGTCGTAGCGCGCGCGCAGGGCGTCGAGGGCGGCGATGATCTCGGCCTTGACGTCGCCGACCACCCTCGCCTCGCCGAGGTCGATCCCGAAGGTCCCCAGGTACTTGGCGATGAAGTTGAGATTGGTGTCCTGGGTGCGGCCGGAGAGGATCTCGTCGCCGATGATCAGCACCGCCGCCGTCACCCGCTCGCTCTGCGCCATCACCGCCGCTCCGCCTCGACCGCTGGGTTCCCCTCCAGGCCATAGGACGCGGGCGACGCAGCCGCAACCGCCGGAGCATAGCGTCGTCGAGCCTGCGCGCCCGGACCCGCCGCGTGGATGCGCGATGCGCCGGACATGATAGGCTGGCGCCCATGTTCGACGACGCCTTCTGGGCCGTTCACAGCGACCTGCCGCGCGAGGGTCCGGGCGACAACGCCTCGACGGCGCGGGCGCTGGCGGCGATGACCGGGCTGCCGCCGAAGCCGGCGATCCTCGACATCGCCTGCGGCCCCGGCATGCAGACCCTGGAACTGGCGCAGCGGAGCGGGGGACACGTCACGGCGATCGATCTGCATGCCCCCTTCCTGGGCCAGGTGCGCCAGCGCGCCCGCGCGGCGGGAAAGGAGGACCAGATCTCCCTCGTGCGCGCCTCGATGAGCCGCCTGCCCTTCGCCGAGGGCGCTTTCGACGCGCTCTGGTGCGAAGGCGCGATCTACATCATGGGGTTCGCGGAGGGCCTGCAGGCCTGGAGACGGCTCCTGAAGCCCGGCGGCTATGTCGCCGTGACCGAACCGGTGCTGTTCCAGCCGCCCGAGGAGACTCCGCCAGCGGTGCTCGCCGGTTGGGCGGAATATCCGGCCGTCACCACCCTTACCGGGATCCTGGCGCGGGCAGTCTGGGCTCAGTATCAGGTCGTGGACCACTTCCCCTTACCGGCGAGCGCCTGGTGGGACGGCTATTACGGGCCGATCGAGGCCAAGCTGCCGGCCCTGCGCGCCGCCCATGGCGCCGACCGGGCCTACGCGCATCGCATCCGCGAGGCGGAAGACGAGATCGACCTCTATCGCCGCCATTCGGACACCTATGGCTACCTCTTCGTCGTCCTGCAGCTTCCCTAGATGCGCCTGACGCAGCCCACGGCCCACGGCGTGCTGGTCAGCCGCTACAAGCGCTTCTTCGCCGACGTGCGCCTGGACGACGGCCGCGAGGTGACCGCCCATTGCCCGAACCCCGGCGCCATGCTGGGCCTCAACACCCCCGGCTTCGGCGTCTGGCTCTCCCCGGCCGACGGCGGCAAGCGCAAGCTGGCCTGGACCCTGGAGTTGGTGGAGGCCGACGGCGGTCTCGTGGGCGTCAACACCCTTCACCCCAACCGCCTGGTCGCCGAGGCCCTGGCGGCCGATGCGATCCCGGAACTGGCCGGGTACAGGGTCCATCGCCGCGAGGTGAAGATGGGCGCGGCGAGCCGGGTCGATTTCGTGCTGGAGCACCCCGGGCGGCCGGCCTGCTGGCTGGAGGTCAAGAACTGCCACCTCCGCCGGGCCGGAACCCTCGCCGAGTTCCCCGACTGCGTGGCGGCGCGGTCCGCCCGGCACCTGCGGGAGTTGGCCGATCGGGTGGTCGAGGGGGATCGGGCGGTGCAGCTGTTCGTCGTCCAGCGCACCGACTGCGACCGCTTCGCCGCCTGCGCCGACCTGGACGCGGCCTATGCCGGCCAACTTCTGATCGCCGCGGCGGGGGGAGTTGAAGTCCTGGTCTATGGTTGCGACATTAGCCCGCAAGAGATCCGGATCGCCGGGCCCCTCCCCTGGGCCGACGCCCCGGTCCCGAATGAATTGCGACGCGCCTGAAGAAAGACCGACCGACATGGCCCTGGCCGAAGACATCCTGGCCCCGGAGACCCGCTCCGGCCACATCAAGATCCACGGCCCCGAAGGCTTCGAGGGCATGCGCGCGGCCGGGCGGCTGGCCGCCGAGTGCCTGGACATGCTCACCCCCTACGTGAAGCCGGGAGTCGTCACCGGCGAGCTCGACCGCCTGGCGCGGGAGTTCGTCCTCGACCACGGGGCCCTGCCCGCCTGCCTCTTCTACCGCGGCTACGGCCACACCCTGTGCATCTCGCCCAACCACGTCGTCTGCCATGGCATCCCCGGCGAGCGCACCCTGCGCGAGGGCGACATCGCCAACATCGACGTCACGGTCGTCGTCGACGGCTGGCACGGCGACCACTCGCGCATGTACGCCCTCGGCGAGGTCGCCCCCCGGGCGCGGCGGCTGATCGAGGTCACCTACGAGGGACTGGAGCGTGGCCTGGCGGAGGTCAAGCCGGGCGCCCACCTCGGCGACATCGGCCACGCCATCCAGTCCTACGTCGAGGCCCAGCGCTGCGGCGTGGTGCGCGACTTCTGCGGCCATGGCCTCGGCCGCGTCTTCCACGACGCGCCCAACATCCTGCACTTCGGCCGCCCCGGCGCCGGCGCGACGCTGAGGCCCGGCATGTTCTTCACCATCGAGCCGATGGTGAACCTCGGCAAGCCGCAGGTGAAGCTGCTGGCCGACGGCTGGACCGCGGTCACGCGCGACAAGTCGCTCTCCGCCCAGTGCGAACACTCGGTGGGCGTGACCGAGACCGGCTACGAGGTCTTCACCCTCTCGCCCAAGGGCCTCTTCCGGCCGAGCTGAGCCGCAGCAACGCGGGCGCGTCATGGCCGATACCCAAGCCCCCCGCTCACCGGCGGCTTCCGCGCGCGCCGCGACCTGGGCCGACGCCAACGCGCTGTCGCGGACCCTCGGCCGGGCGTTCCACGATGACCCGTTCATAGCCTGCCTCTTCCGCGACGCGGCGAGCCGGCCTGGCAAGCTGCCCAAGCTGTTCCACCTGCTCTTCAAGCTCGCCCTGCCGCTCGGCGGCTGCCTGGTGACGTCGGACTGCGAGGCGGTGGCGCTGTGGCGCCCGCCTGGGCAGGCGGAGCTCCACTGGGGGCACTACATCGCCAACGCCCTCCCCTTCATCGACATCTTCGGTCTGGATATCCCCCACGTCCTGCGCACCATGGACCTCGTCGACAGGCAACACCCCCACGCGCCGCACTGGTACCTGCAGGTGCTGGGAACCGAGCCGGCCAGACAGGGGCGCGGCTATGCCGGCCTTCTGATGCGCAAACAGCTCGCCGTCGTCGATGCCGACGGCCTGCCCGCCTATCTGGAGACGGCCAAGGCGGCTAACATCCCCATCTACGGCGCCTTCGGCTTCGAGGTGACGGGCGAGGTCGTCGTACCGGGCGGCGTGACTAGCTATTCGATGTGGCGGCCGGCGCGCTAGATGTGCCCATCATGAGCGACCTCGAGCACCAGAGCGGCTTCGGCAATCACTTCTCCACCGAGGCGGTCGCCGGCGCCCTGCCCCGAGGGCAGAACTCTCCCCAGAAGGTCCCTTTCGGCCTCTATGCGGAGCAGTATTCGGGCACGGCCTTCACCGCCCCGCGAAGCGAGAATCGGCGCAGCTGGCTCTATCGACTGCGCCCGAGCGCCAGCCACGAACCGTTCGCGCCCACCGGAGCCGCGCCGCTGCTGCGTTCCGGGCCGTTCGACGAGGCGCCGACGTCGCCGAACCGGCTGAGGTGGAGCCCGCTGCCGCACGCCGCGGACCCCACCGACTTCCTGGCCGGCCTCGTCACCTTCGGCGGCAACGGCGAACCGGCCGTGCAGGCGGGGGTCGCCATCCACCTCTACGCGGCGAACCGCTCGATGGAGGACCGGGTGGTCTTCGACGCCGACGGCGAGCTGCTGATCGTGCCGCAGGAGGGCGCGCTGACGCTGCGCACCGAGATGGGGGTGTTGCGCGTCGCGCCCGGAGAGATCGCGGTCCTTCCCCGGGGCCTGCGCTTCGCGGTCGACCTGCCGGACGGCAGGGCGCGGGGCTATGTCTGCGAGAACTACGGCGCGCCCTTCCGGCTGCCGGAACTGGGGCCCATCGGCTCGAACGGGCTCGCCAACCGGCGCGACTTCCTCTCCCCGGTCGCCGCGTTCGAGGACCGCGAGGCCCGGACCGAGCTGGTGCAGAAGTTCCAGGGTCGCCTGTGGACGACCACCCTACCCTGGTCGCCGCTGGACGTGGTCGCCTGGCACGGCAACCTCGCGCCCTACAAATACGATCTCGCCGCCTTCAACACGATCAACACGGTCAGCTTCGACCATCCGGACCCGTCCATTTTCACCGTCCTGACCTCGCCCAGCGCCACGCCCGGCACGGCCAACTGCGACTTCGTGATCTTCCCGCCGCGCTGGATGGTGGCCGAGCACAGCTTCCGGCCACCCTGGTTCCATCGCAACGTGATGAGCGAGTTCATGGGCCTGGTGACCGGGGCCTACGACGCCAAGGCCGGCGGCTTCGAGCCGGGCGGCGCGTCGCTGCACAACTGCATGAACGGCCACGGACCCGATCGCGAGAGCTATGAACGCGCCGTCGCCGCGCCGCTCACGCCGCACAGGATCGAGGCGACGATGGCGTTCATGTTCGAGAGCTGCTGGGTGATCCACCCCACGCGGTTCGCCCTCGACACCCCGCTTGCCCAGGGCGACTACGACGCCTGCTGGTCGGGCTTCGCCAAGGCGCGGCCGCCCGCGAGCCGATAACGCGCCGATCTTTGCAATAACGCTGGATCGCGGATTGAAAAGTCCTTAGGCTGCCGCCGTGGTCAGGCAAGCGAAGAGGAGCGGTCCGTGCTGCGGGATCAGGGCGCATTCCATTTTCAGATCGACGGGCCCGCGGCGGTCGAACCGCCAGGCGCCAGGACCAGGCCCAGATCCCACCATGCCGGGCACCGGGCCCGCCTTCGCGAGCGGGCGGCGATCAGTTTCCCCGCCCTCCCCGACTATGAGCTGCTGGAGCTGCTGCTCGCCCGCAGCCTGCCGCGCGGCGACATCAAGCCGATCGCCAAGGCGCTGCTGGCAAGGTTCGGCGGCCTGGCCGGGGTCCTCGGCGCCGGGCTGCAGGAGCTTCGCACCATCGCCGGCGTCGGAGCTGCCGCGGCGCTGGACCTGAAGCTGCTGCACGAGGCGACCTTGCGCATGGGGCGCGGCGAGATGCGCAGGCGCACCGTCATCACCTCCTGGACCGCCCTCCTCGCCTACGCCAAAGCGGCCATGGCCGGCGCGCCGCGCGAGCAGTTCCGGGTGCTGTTCCTCGACAAGAAGAACCAGCTGATCGCCGACGAAGTCATGGGCGAGGGCACCGTCGACCATGCGCCGGTCTATCCACGCGAGGTGATGCGCCGGGCCCTGGAGCTGTCGGCCAGCGCGGTCATCCTCGCCCACAACCACCCCTCGGGCGATCCCACCCCCTCTACCGCCGACGTGGAGATGACCCGCCAGGTCGTCGACGCGGGCCGTCCCCTGCGCATCACCGTCCACGACCACATCGTCGTCGGCCGCGACGGCGTCGCCAGCCTCAAGGCCCTGGGATTGTTTTAGAACCCCTCTCCCAGCGGGAGAGGGAGGGGCCCAGCAAAGCTGGGAGGGTGAGGGGTTACAATGCCCGAAAGGTTCTCCGCAACACCGCGAATCGCCCGCGCGAGATCCCTCCGAGCGGACTCCACCGACGCCGAGCGCAAACTCTGGTCCGTCCTGCGATCCCGGCAACTCGGCGGCGCGAAATTCCGCCGCCAAGTCCCCGTCGACCGCTACTTCGCAGACTTCGCCTGCATGGATGCGAAGCTCATCGTCGAGCTGGATGGTGGCCAACATGCCGACCAGCAGCCGTACGACGACGCCCGCACGGCAAGGCTGCAGGAAATCGGCTGGCGGGTCATGCGGTTCTGGAACAACGACGTGATCGAAAATGTGGAAGGTGTTGCCGACGATATACTGGCGGCGCTCAGGCTTGCCACATCCTAACCCCTCACCCTCCCACCTTCGGTGGGCCCCTCCCTCTCCCTCTGGGAGAGGGAGGCCATCGGTTACGGCGCTGTGTTCTCGACTCGAGGCATTCCGGCGTCTGCAACAGCCGCGCCGCGTGGCGCCGGGGCGCGGGCGGCGGCGGCCCGTTCCACCCGGAGCGAGGCCTCTATGGCGGCGATCCGCCGCTGCAGCTTGGCCCGGCCCGGCGGCCTGGCCATGCCGAGGAGCAGGCGCGCTATGCCGTAGGCCGTCTGCAACTCCATCTCATCGACCGTGATGAGGTCCGCGCACCACCAGCCGAAAACGCCGCCGCCCAGCTGGAGCATGGCCATGCTGACGAGATCGGCCCGGACGTCCGGGGCGAGGTCGCCCTGGCCGATGGCGAGCTCAAGCAGGGTCTGCCAGAACGTCCGGCGCGGATTTTGGACGGACACGACCAACTCCGGCTCGGCGCGCGGGTTGCGGATCGACATGCCTCGATAGAAGTTCGGATCGTTGCGGTAGAGGTCGCAGGCGATGCGGATCGATTCGAAGATGGCGTCGATCGCGTTTGGCGACCCGGCGGCCGCCACCTTGCTGGCGAACCCCTCGAAGTCCCGCTCGTAGACCTTGGACATCACCGCGCCCTTGGCGCCGAAGAGATTGTAGACCGTGGCTGCGCTCACGTCGGCGCGGTCGGCGATCATCTTCACGGAAATCTCATCGACGCCCACCTCCCGCAGGAGGGAATAGGCGGCGTCGACGATCTTTGTCCGCCGCTGGTCCTTGTGCCGCTCTCGGCGCGATGTCAGCCGTGTCTCAGCGCGCATCTACGCCTCCTTGTAGATTATGCCGCGGAAGCCGCCCCGAACCGGCGCGGGCGGCCAGGACGCCGGGAATCACCCAGCTCGGCGCCGCTTCTTCAGCGCCTACCCCATAACCCAAGTTCGCCGCCACGGCCAGCGAGCCTTTCCTTGATTGGACTCCGCTATCAAGTTAGTCGTTAGTCCAACAAAAAGACGCGCGGAGGAAAGCCACGGACGGGGCGCCCCAGCTGCGTCAGCCGAAGACCGACCTCGCCGAGGCGGAGCCTCCGCAAGCCGCCGCCCCCACCGGCGTTTCGCCACTCACCTTCGGCCAGAAGCTGACCTACGGCGTGGGCTCCACGTCGCTGGGCGTCGCCGGCCTCGGGCTCTCCAGCGGCCTGCTGACATTCTTCATGAACCAGGTGGTGGGCGTGCCCGTCATCTGGGTCGGCGCCGCTCTCATGACGGGCGTCGCCATCGACGCCGTGTTCGACCCGCTGCTCGGTCAGTGGTCGGACGGGGTGCGCACGCGGCTTGGGCGACGCCACCCGTTCATGTTCGTCTCCGGGCCGTTGGCGCTGATCGCGGGCTTCTTCTTCTGGCGTCCACCAAGCGGCCTTAGCGTGACGGCGGTCTTCGATCCGGCAGGTGGCCTCGAAGATCACCAATCCGTCGTTGGTCGCGGTGATGGTCGCCGGGCTGATCGGCGGCGTCACCAACGGCCTGAACATCACGCTCAGCGGCTATTTCTACATCTACCTGTGGGAGATGAAGAACACGCAGATCTCGGCGATCACGTTCTTCGCGGGCTTGTCATCGATCATGGCGGTCGGCCTCGCACCGGGGGCCTCCAGACGATTTGGCAAGAAGCGCTCGATGCTGACGCTCTTCGGCCTGTCCATGTTCATCGGCGCGATCCCGTTGACGCTGAAGCTTCTCCATCTGGCGCCGCCGAACGGCTCGCTGGCGACGTCGGTCCTGCTTTGCGCCGATCTGTTCTTCGCCGCCACGCTGGGCGTTATGGGCTACATCATCATGTCCTCGATGATCGAGGATGTCGCGGTCAGGACCGGCAAGCGCTCGGAGGGGCTGCTGTTCGCCGCCAACGGCCTCCTGCCGAAGCTCAGCGCCGGCGTCGGCGCCTTCCTTGGCGGCGTCTTGATCGCAGTGGTCGGTATCACGGCCAGATCCGGCGGGGGAGCCGCGCCTCGTCCCGAGGTGATGCTGCACCTGGCCATAGCCTATCTGCCGTTCTCGCTCACGCTCGGCGTCAGTTCGCTAATCGCCCTCAGCTTCTACAGGATCGACCAAACCACCCACGAGGGGAACCTGCGCCGCCTGGAGCGGACAGTCGGAGCGTGAGCCTGGAACTCGACAAAACGCCGCTGGGCGGTTCGGGACGACGCTTCAGCTGAATCGGGAGATCGGGAGCACCGCCCGGACCGCGGGCTTCCAGCCCGCACTTCGCTTCACTTCGAGCAGTCCAGCGTAAGAAGAAGAGCGGGCTGGAAGCCCGCGCTCCGGAGGCGTGCGGGTGACCAGCTCGCCTGGGCTCACCCCGCGCAGAACTCGCCGGGCCTGGCGTCGGTGTACCGCCCGCCTTCGCGGACGATCTGGCCGTTCACGAGGACGGCGTCGACACCGATCGCGTCGCGCACGTAGCGCATGCCGTCGCCCGGCATGTCGAACTCGGGCCGCTCCTCGCCGCGCCCGATCGTCGCCGGATCGAACACCACTACGTCCGCCGCCTGGCCCCGGGCCAGCCACCCGCGGTCCTTCAGGCCCCAAATCTGCGCCGTGTCCGAGGTGATCTTCTTCACCGCGGCTTCCAGCGTCAGCGCCCCGGACTTCCGCACGAACTCGCTGAACAGATAGCCGGTATCGCCGTAGGTGGCGAAGGATGCGAGGTGGGCGCCGCCGTCGCTGGCGCCGATGTGCATCAGCGGGTGGGCGAGCATCGGCCCGATCCGTCCGGTGTCGTCGTGCCCGCGGCTGGCGGCGATGAAGGCCACGTCGAGACCGTGCTCGAGCGAGAGGTTGATCAGCGCACTGGCGCAGGATTCGTTGCGCTGCCGGGCGATCTCGCCCAGTGTCATGCCGACCAGCGCCGCGGGCGCGGCGTCGCCGCCGCGGACCACGAGCTCGCTCATCATCGCCGCCCCGCCGTCGGGCCCGCAGTCGGCCAGCATCCGGTCCGTCACGCTGGGGTCGCGCAGCGACGTCAGGCGCGTCTCGAGCGGCTGGCGCAGCACGCGCACCCACCGCGGCAGGCGGCCGAAGAAGAGGCTGGGCCGCAGAAGCGAGAAGCTGATGTCGATCGGCCGGGTCTGCATCTGCGGCCAGACGCGGGCGCCGCGGGCGAACTGCTCCTCGACCCGGGCCATCGTGCGCGACACGTTGTCGGGGGTCAGGCGGTTGTCGAAGACCGGCGAGAAGGTGGTCGGAACGCCGTGGCGCAGCGACAGATCGGCGAGCTGGTCGATGCGCGCGATGGTGAGGTCGGTGTCGTAGAACTCCGGCACCACCTGCAGCATGCGGCCGCCGCGCTCGGCCAGCACCGCGGTCAGAGAGTCGAGCTCCGAGAACGACGCGAAACGGCTCGGCACCGGACGGCCGTTCTGGTCCACGTCGATGAAGCTGGTCGAAAGGCCGACGGCGCCGGCGTCGAGCGAGGCGCGCAGCAGATCCTGCATCGCCGAGACCTCGTCCGCCGTCGCCACCCGCTGGTTCGCATCGGCGCCCATCACCCAGAGCCGGATCACGCTGTGGCCGACCAAGGGCGCGACATTGAGCTGCAGGCCCGGCTCGACCGCCGCGCGGTAACCCGCGAAGTCCTCCCAGGTCCACTCGAAAGCCTCGGTGAACGCCGCCGGCGGCAGCTCCTCGATCTGCTGGAACATGCCGACCAACGCTGCGCGGTCCGTCGCCTTCAGGGGCGCGAGGGAGAGCGAGCAGTTGCCGGGAACAACGGCGGTGACGCCATGTTCCAGGGCGGGCTTGGCGGCGCCGTCCCAGAGCAGCTGCACATCGAAGTGGGTGTGGGGATCGATGAAGCCCGGCGACACCACGCGGCCGGCGGCCTCGAGGATGCGCTGGGCGCCGCCGTCGATATGGGGCTCGACGGCCGCGATCCGACCCTCGCTGATAGCGACGTCCGCCGCCCGGCCAGGAGCCCCGGAGCCGTCGACGACGACGCCGCCACGAATGAGCACGTCAAACATTCAGAGCTCCCTCAGTAAGTCGAGCCAGCGGCGGCCGACGAGATCATCCAGCCCGGCGACCCCGGCGGCGTCCATGATCGCGAACCCGGTCGCCGGGTCCAGAACGACGGGCCCTTCGGCGCCATTTTCGTGGCGCAGCCGCACCAGCAGCTCGGCGGCGCCGTCGTGTCCGGCGACGATCTCGGCGCCGACCACCATGGCGCCTTCGGGGCGGGCCTCGGCGCGGGCGGCGAGCGCGAGGCTCATGCCAGCGGCGGTTCCACGAAAACGACGTCGCTGACGAGCAGCAGCCCGCGCGGCTGGCGCATGCCGAAGACGTGAAGATTCCAGCTACGCACGCGCTCGACGGCTGCCTCGAGCGGCTCGTCCGGCAGGGCGCGGGCGGCCAGGGCCTCGAGCGTCTCCTCCGGCCCCGGCGTAACGAACCGGCGCTGTCTCGAGAGTGGCATGGAGACGCTCCCGGACAAGGCCGCTATTTCATCGCCTTGGCCAGCTTCTCGATCGACTTCTCGAGACGGCTGAAGCCCTGCGTCATGCAGGCCATCATGGCGTCGGCGTCGCCGCTGACTCCGGCCGCGCCGTTGGTCTTGGCCCGGCCCCCGGCTGCCTTCTCCCGGACGCAGGCGTAGACGTCGCGCAGCCGGCGGCCGGAATCTTCCTCCTCGGCGATGTACCACTCCAGGAGGTTGCAGGTCATCGGGTCGTATTCGCCCGCCGCCATCTTCTTCTTGATCTCGCCGAAGAAGTCCTGTGGTTCACGCTCGGGTCCGATCTTCTCCAGATCGCTGATGGCCGGATCGGCGAACTTGGCGAGGCGCGCGGCGCCTTCTGGATCCCGCTTCGGCTCCAGGGCGTAGCCGAGCTCCGCGATGCGGCGGCAGAAGACGTCGCCGTGACTTGTCTCGCGCGCCGCCACGAACCGCAACGCGCAGGCGAGATCCTCGTCCGGCGTCACGTTCGCCCACGCCTCGAGGTATTTCCCAGCGTGACTCTCACCCAGCGAGATCGCGTTCAGAAGGCCGAGATAGGCTGGCTTCTCCGCCTGTTGTGTCATGGCCATGATTAGGGCTCCTCCCTTCGGAGGTCTCAAGGACCTCCCGGCGAGTTAAGCGCCCTTGCTCGGCGACTGCAACATATTTTTTGAGTTCGTTCCAAACTTACACCGGTGTCGCGTGATCCGGATTGGCCGCGCCGTCCAGCGATGGTACGTTATCGGTCAAAACCCGGTGCTTGGAGCGGCCGTCAGAGCCGCGTCGGGCAATCGGATCAAGGAGGATTCCTCATGATCACCCGATGGGCGAGGTGGGGCGCCGCGACCGTCCTGGCGGTTGCGCTGTTCGTGGCGTCGGGATCGGCGCCGGCTCAGGGCATTGCCGCCACCGATAATGGTGAATCGCAGGGCATGAAATTCGTTGCAGGCGGCATTGGGTCGAACGCCAATTACCTAGGCTCCGCGGCCGCTGGCGGCGGCGTAGGAAATCCGCTTGGTTTTGACGCTGTGCCGGTGTCCAATCTGTCGCTGAAGGACAGCGCCAAGATCGGCACGGCCGCCGCTCCGGGGTTGATCAAGGCGGCGCAGCTCCCCTGCACCCTGAGTGACGCCCGGTTCATGTTCGCGGCCACCGGCGCCGATAATCAGAAGGCGAAGGTCTACGAGGTCGCCTGCCGGGAAGGCCTCGGCTACGTGATCGTCGCTCCGGAAAAGGCCGGCGCCGTTCCGGTCATCTTCGATTGCATGGCGATGACGCAACCATTGCGCGGCAAGCCGAACCCGATGACCTGCAAGCTCGCCGACAATGCGGATCCGGCCAAGGGCCTGAGCGCCCTCATGGCCCGCAGCGGACGCGCCTGCGTGGTCGAGAAGGGGCGATATCTCGGATCGACCGACGACCAGAACGTCTATGAAGTCGCCTGCCGCGAGGGTGGCGGCTATATCCTGAAGGCCGCCAAGGCGCCCAGTGGAGCAACGACCGCCACCACCTGCCTGGCCTATGGCGGCAATTCCAACCTCAGATGCCTCCTGCTGACGCGCGAGCAGCAACTGGCCGCGGTCGCAGGCCTGATCGCCGCCAGCGGCAAGCCGTGCACGATGACGGACAAGCGTTACCTGGGTTCCACCGCGGCGCATCACGACTACTTCGAGGTCGCCTGCTCCGGCGGCAAGGGCTACATGCTGGAGTTCGATCCCGCGGGCAAGCTTGCGGCCGCGACGGACTGCCTTCAAGCCAACGACATCGGCGGCGGTTGCCTCCTGAGCGACACCCGGCAGGCGGAGATCGCCCCGAACGGTCCCTACAGCGATCTGGCGAAGGGAACCTACAGCGATCTGGCCAGGACGGCCGGGTTCGACTGCGCCGTTTCCAAATACGCCGACTTCCCTCCCAAGGCGAACGGCGCCGAGGTCGTCGAGCTCGCCTGTTCCAACCGCCCCGATGGCGGCGTCGGCCTGTTTCCCACCACGGGTCGGCCGCAGGTGTGGGACTGCCTGCGCTCCCGGGCGGAAGGCTATACCTGTTCGTTCTCCTCGGAGAGCAATGTGTACGGCAAGCTCACCGGCCAGTTGAAGGCCAGGGGCGCGAGCTGCGTGGTCAACGACGCCCGCCCTTACGGGCGGACCAGCGAGGGCGCGGACCTGATCGAGGTTTCCTGCGCGGACGGCGGACCAGGCTGGGTGCTCGAGTATCCCCCGCACGCCGCCGAACCCAGCGGGGCGTTGCGAAACTGCGTCCAGGCCGCGGCGTCGGGCGTGGGTGGCTGTCAGTTGGCCGCGAACAAGGCGCACGGATGAACGGGATGTCCGGCATCGTACGCTATCTGAAGGTTACTTCGTACTCACGTTGAAGCGCAAAAGTTCCTTCTTTGGCGCGTCCCAATCGGGGTCCAGCTGCGAGGCCTTGAGGTAGTCGAAGTAGGCCGCCTTCTCGTCGTCCAGGTACTCGTCGGCCAGGCCGCGATTGTAGTAGGCCTTCTGCGGTTCGTCGGGACCGAGGGGCAGGCCCTTGTCGATGTCGGCGCGGCCCTCGGCGTATTTCTTCTGGGCGATCAGGGCCGCGCCACGATTGACGTAGGCGTCGCCGATGGTGGCGTCGAGCTTGATCGAGGCGTTGAAGTCGTCGACCGCGAGCCCATAGCGCGCATAGCCGAGGTGGATGACCCCGCGATTGACCAACATCCCCGCCGTGTCGTGCTTGGACATTCCCGTGACCATCGCCGCCGTGCAGTCGTCGACGCCGCGCCGCTGCTTGTCGCCGAACTTGGCCGCGATGTAGCAATCGCGCGCCTGGTTGTTGGCGTAGACAGACACCGCCGCCCACGCCGGACGCGCCGCCAGACCAGCCACGGCCAGACTCACCAGGCCGGCGGCCAACGCACAGCGTGGAACCCTGGCGTGCCGATCTCCGCGCCGATCACGGACGTCGACCATATCGGAAGCAAAACCGGGATAAGCCATTGTGGGCGACTCCCTGAGGTGCGGACGGCTCAACGGGATTCCACCATCCTGCATTATTGACACTCATGTCATTAGATGAAATATGACGCCAATGTCAACAGAGACGGCTATGGATACAACGAGGGCAACGCGCCGCGGGAAGGAGCCCATCGTTCCGCGATGAGTCGCGCACGCGCCATCGCCAAGCGTGTCCCATCGTCAGTCGAGCCGGGGCCCCCGGCGGCGATGACATCGCGGCGGGCTCAGACTCGTCAGGCCCTGCTCGATGCGGCGGCGGCTCTGTTTGCGGAACGCGGCTATCACGAGGTCGGCGTGCCGGACATCGTGCGCGCGGCAGGTGTCAGTCAGGGCACCTTCTACGAGTACTTCAGTCATCGACGCGACGTGCTGGTGGCCCTGGCTCAGCTTGCCCAGGAGGCGGCCGCGGCCCGGCCGCCAACCCAAAGCACAGACTTTGGCGAGAGGCTGCGCGCCGAGATAGATGGGTATCTGATCGAAAGCATCCGATACACGGCTCTCGCCAAAGTGTGGCACGACGCGGCCGCCTACGATCAGGACATCGCCAGCATGATGCGGCAGGCGCGTGCGGCGCGGGCCGACCAGCTTAGCGCGGTGATTCGATCATTGGACTCCTCGTCGGGTCTCGACGCCGATGTCGCCGCCACCGCGATCGTGGCGATGATCGAGGAGTTCACCTACCGCTGGTTCGTCGAAGGCGACGGGCCGGCGCGCAACGCCGCCGACGCGCTCTCGGCTTCCCGGACGCTGAGCGAGCTTGTGATGAGAGCCCTCGGGCTCAGTAGTCGTCCCTCGGGTGTCTGATCCGGGGCCTGGTGCGGGACTAGTTGCTCTGACAGCGCCGGTCAACGCGTCCGGACGCTCGACTGTTCTCAACTCAATTCGTGCGGAGCCGCCGTGATGATGCGATCGAGACTCCAAGCAAGCGCAGTGGCGTTGATGTCGGCGCTGCTCCTCGCGCCGGCATGGGCCGACGCCCAAGCCGTGATCAGTGAGGGCGGGATCCAATCGGGCGACCCCGTCGCAGGCGGTAAGGCTGCCGGCGGCGGCGTAGCAAATCCGCTCGGTTTTGACGTTCCGCCGGTGTCCAATCTGTCTCTGAAGAACAGTCTGTCTCTGAAGGAGCGCGCCACGATCGGCATGGCCGACGCCCCGGGACTGATCAAGGCCGCGCGGATCCCCTGCACCCCGAGCGAGGCGCGGTTCATGTTCGACGCCACCGGGGCCGACGATGGGAGGGCGAAGGTCTATGAAGTCGCCTGCCAGGAAGGCCTCGGCTATGTGATCGTCGCTCCGGAAAAACCCGGCGCCATTCCGGTCATCTTCGATTGCATGGCGATGATGCAGCCGGTGCGCGGCGAGCCGAACCCGCTGGCCTGCAAGCTCGCCGGCAATGCGGATCCGGTCAAGGGCCTGGGCGCCCTCGTGGTCCGCAGCGGGCGCGCCTGCGCGGTTGAAAAGGGCCGATATCTTGGATCGACCGAAGACCAGAACATTTATGAAGTCGCCTGCCGTGAGGGTGGCGGCTATCTCCTCAAAGCCGCCAAAGCGCCCGGTGGAGCAACGACGGCCACCACTTGCTTGGCCTATGGCGCCAATTCCAACCTCAAATGCATCCTGCTGACGCCCGAGCAGCAGCTGGCCGCCGTCGTCGGCTTGGTCGCCGCCAGTGGCAAGCCCTGCACCATGACGGACAAGCGTTACCTGGGCTCAACGGCGGCGCATCACGACTACTTCGAGGTCGCCTGCTCCGGCGGCAAGGGCTACATGCTGGAAGTCGATCCCGCGGGCAAGCTTGCGGCCGCGACAGACTGCCTGCGGGCCACCGACATCGGCGGCGGTTGCACCTTGACCGACACCCGGCAGGCGGAGATCGCCCCGAACGGCCCTTACAGCGATCTGGCCAAGGGAACCTATAGCGATCTGGCCAAGGCCGCCGGGTTCGACTGCGCCGTTTCCAAATATGCCGACTTCCCGCCCAGGCCGAACGGCGCCGAGGTCGTCGAGCTCGCCTGTTCCAACCGCCCCGACGGCGGCGTCGCCCTGTTTCCCAGCACGGGCCGGCCGCAAGTGTGGGACTGCCTGCGCTCTCAGGTGGAAGGCTACACGTGCACGTTCTCCTCGGAGAGCGATGTCTATGGCAAGCTCACCACCCAGTTGAAGGCCAAGGGCGCGAACTGCGTGGTCAACGACGCCCGCCCCTACGGGCGGACCAGCGAGGGGGCGGACCTGATCGAGGTCTCCTGCGCGGACGGCGGACCGGGCTGGGTGCTCGAATATCCCCCTCACGTCGCCGACCCAACCGGCGCGTTGCGAGATTGCGTGCAGGCCGCGGTGTCGGCTCGTGGTGGCTGCCAGTTGGCGGCGAACAAGGCGCACGGATAAACAGGGTGTCCGCGGTTACTTCGCGGCCGAACAGGATTCGGACGCCCCCACAATTGACACTCGTGTCATTGGATGAAAATATGACGCGAATATCAACAATGATGGCTGTGAATAAAGCAATAGCGGGAGGAACCGTCATGATGATCAAGCGCCTGGGGTACTTCGGCGCCGCTGTGGTGCTGGTGGGGGCCCTGGCGAGCCAGCCTGGGGTGTCGCTCGCCCAGGGTCTCAACACCGGCCAAGGCGCGGCCGGCGGCGGCGTGGGCGGGCGCGGCATGGGCGGAGCAGGAGGCGACGAACTGCCCGGTTCCGTGCGCTACGATTCCGTCGCCGAATACAGACACGGGCTGGCTGACCTTCAGGCCGGCAAGTTCACCCGGGCGGACGACGAGTTCGGTCATGCGCTGCAGGCCGATCCCGCCAACGCGGACACCCTGTACATGCGGGCGAAGGCCAAGACCGGAGAAGGCGACCTGAAGGGGGCGGAAAAGTTCTACGAAAAAGCTCTCGCGATCGACGCCTTGAAGATCTCAGCCTTGCGCGAATCCGCGCTGACGCTGGCCAAGCTCGGCCAGACGGACAAGGCGCAGGCGCGGCTCGCGGTCCTGAAGGCCAGCAACACGGCCTGTGGCGGGACCTGCTCCCAAGCTTCGGCGCTCAACGACGCGGTGGCCGTGGTCCAAGCGGCGCTGGGGCCGGCCGCCACCGCCGCCGCCAACTGACGCGCTCGCCAATTGTAACCAGCAAGATCGGCCTGACCGAATTCCACCATGTGCTCAAAGTCCATCCGAACGACATAAAGAGCCTGTTCATGCTCGGCAATGGCCCGATCAGGAGAGGGCGACCTGAAAGGCGCCCTCCCCGGATTCGAGAAGGCGCTGAAGGTCAATGCCGGGCAGATCGCCGTCCACCGCGAGTATGCCGTTGCGCTGGCCCGGCTTGGCCAGACCGATAAGGCGCAGGCGGAACTGGGCATGCTGAAACGACGCGTCGACGCCTGCGGCGGATCTTGCGCACAGGCCGATGAATTCAGCGGCGCCGTGGCCAGGGTCGGGGCCGCCATATCCTCTGCTACGGTTATCACGCCGCCGCCCAGGTAACGTCTGCTGGAGGGCGTTCCGATCAGATCGAAGCTGAACGGAGCACCCTCCAGGTCTTTGTATCGATAACCGGTTCCCGCTTATCGGAATGCGCTCCAGCCTACGACGACAGTCAGAAGTGGTAGCGCACTTCCACGGTGAAGATCCGCGGGTTCTCCAGGTTGTTGTAGGCGTAGTATGCGTTGCTCGGCGGCAAGGTCGAGTATGCCGTCAGCACGTTGCCGTTGAACGCGTTGGAGACGGTCCCGATGACCTGATATCGGCCGCTGTGCGCCGCCCAGGTGATGCGGAAATCCGTGGTCTCGCCGGGCGGGACCTTCCATTCCTGCGTCGAGAACAGGTTGTCATAGAAGCTGGAGTGGTAGTTCTCGACCCCCGACAGGGTCAGGTCGCCGGCCCC
>Ga0070730_10002172_pt1 | contig 18039 bp, 15 predicted proteins | sample Coa_R1_3_FD_66447 | JGI IMG/M metagenome (GOLD analysis project Ga0070730, IMG submission 66447) | Surface soil microbial communities from Centralia Pennsylvania, which are recovering from an underground coalmine fire - Coalmine... | ecosystem: Environmental > Terrestrial > Soil > Unclassified ... | reverse complement strand
GCGTTTCTCGCTACCCTGTGATTATGCCGAGTCACGCGTGCCAAACTGCTCGACTCCTTAAGCGAACCGACGCGATAAAGCCGGGTGCTCGGCATAATCGAGCACTCGGCATAAGAACGCCCGAAGGGGGAAAACCCGGCAAGGCCGGGTTTCAGCGTAGCCGACAGCCCGGTCCCGAAGGGAGACGCCCAACTGAGTAGGCGCGATCGATAGCCGGTGTCGATGCAACGTGGCGCGACACTTTAAGTGTGTCTCTCCATACGCATCACTCAAGAGTGGACGTGACCGGCCTCGACGGCCATGACTTGAGGCAGCATCGCGTCGACCGAATAGCGGCGCCCCGAAGGGATGGCGATCGGCCGAGCGCGCGGCCACATGAACCAGATCCAGGCGACGAGCTGGAGCGCGAGGTCGATGCCGAATGCGACCTGATAGGCGATCATCGGGTGGTGAGTGCCTTCGGGCCAGCGCTCGATGACAATGCCAATCAACTCCTGAAGTGCGAATGCCCCGCCGATATGAATGACATTCAATGCGGCATTGGCACGACCTGCCAATTCCTTTGGGAAATGGTTAGCCAGAATCGCGTAGCTCAACACCGTCACCGCGCCTGCAGCGGCGATCAGGCACCACAGGACGTAGGATGGCAGCGGCCATCGCAGGATCAGCGCGGTCTGCACCGTCATGAACAGTGCCGCAACAACCCCGACAACGGCCTGCGGCTCAACGTTGCGCCGGCGCAGGCGGGTGGCCAGTGCTCCAAGCAAGACAGCACCGATACTGAGCGCCACGGCCATGGCCAGCAGATGGTTGACGAGCGCGGCGCGGTCTAGTCCTTCGACGTCGGCGAGCCAGGGCGCGGCCCACAGTCCCTGGAGCGCCCAGGCGGGTCCGATCGTGGTCGCAGAAAGTGGCGCCAATCGCCAGAAGCGTGAATCTGCGTAGATTTCTCGAAGTCCGGCGAAAGGGCGGCTGTTGTTTGCTGAAGGCGACGGCGGTGCTTCAGGGACTAAGAGATAGACGGTGCCGGCCGCAACCGCGGTCGCCGCGGCAAGCCATTCGAACAATCCGCGCCAACCAATAGAGGCCAATAGCCATTCGGACGGCGCCGTGGCAGTGACGGCGCCCAGCGCGCCAAGCATGACCATCCAGCCATTGACGAGCGCAACGCGCTCCTTTGGAAACCACAGCACGGTCGCTTTCAAGCCGGCAGCCAGGGCGGCGGCAACGCCGAGCCCGATCAGCGCGCGGCCGGCGAGCAGGGACAGGAAGCCATCGGATGCGCCAAACAGCGCCGCACCGCCGGCTGCTATCACCAGCAGCACGGCCTGGACCTGGCGAGGGCCATAGCGGTCGAGGAAAACGCCAATCGGGATCTGGGCGGCGGCGAAGGTGAGAAAATAGGCCGACGTGAGCAGGCCGAGACTGGACGGCGTCAACCCGAATTCGGCTGTCAGCGGCTCTGCGGTCAGCGCGCTGATTGTGCGAAACAAGTACGACAGGTAGTAGCCGAATGCGAAGGGCAGGAAGACGCGGAGGATGAGCGTTAGGTTTGACGCCCCGGCTTTGACCGGCTGCAGTGCGTCATCCTCGGGTTGCAGCTTCGCCGTCTGCGCAATCTCCGCCTCTTCAACCGGGTATTGATCGGCGGCCCCGGACGGGCTGCTCATCGCCTCGCAAGTCGCTTCCGCGGGATACCCTGCCGGCGCGCTTGCCGGACCCTGGCTTTCGGGAGACGGCCGCGTGGCACCTGTCGTGCCGAGCCGCTCAAGCGTCTCGCGTATCAGCGGGCGCCCCTCCTCGACGCGTCGTCCGACCTGCGCGGCGAATTCCTCGAAGCGCGCCGCGCCAAGTCGGCAGGCGGCCGGCTGCGCGGTGTCGGGCAGCGGCGGCGTGACCGTGAGATGATAGCGCGCATGCATCGCGACCGTTTCGTTGACCAATCGCAATTCGCGCGCCACGTGATCGAGCTGCCGACCCATCTGGGCCAGGCGCTGGTCCACGCCGGGCTGGTCGTCGCGCTCGTCCGCTGTATCGAGGAAGCGATCGAGCGCGGCGCCGACGAGCCCGGATTTGGTGGCGCCGCGGTGCTCGGCGGCGACTGCCAATCGCGAAACAAGATCCTCGCTGACATAGACGCAGATTTTTCGCTTCATGGCACGCCCTGCCCGATGACGGCCACGCGCGTGCAGGCACGAAACGACGGTACATTCGAACATCTCGCACTTTCCGCGGAAAGGATTGCCGAGCCGTGTGGACGTCCAGGCATCGTCGCGACGCTAAACCGGGCTTCGAGAATTTCACACATGTTCGACGCCGGGCCTCATCGCGTTCTTTGCGATGATAGAAAGGCAGCGAACTGCATCGGCGCAAGCTGCAAACCGCATGTCTCGCGGTTTCGGCGGGATCAGCGCGCAAAAACAGGCGCGAGCGTAAGCGTTAGCGGAAAGCTTTGAGCGACGAAATGAGCGCTCGCGCTTCGGGCGTGCGAAAGCTGGCAAGTGCGGCCGACCGTCAACATGCGACCACGTGCGGACGCCGCCCTATGATGCCTCGTGAACGCGGCCACGGATTTGATGAGCCGGGGCGGCATCTATTGTCGGTGCGATTGGCTGACAAGTGATGGGCACCGAGATTGTCAGACCTTCACCTCGTGCCGGGATTTCGTGCTGGCGTCATAAACGCGAACCTGCAAGCCCGGAAAACGACGCTTCAACGCGACGGCGCCGCTCTCGGCGCCTTCCCTGTTGTCAAACTCGGTCTTAATTCGCCCATCAATCTCGAGAGCGAAGCCGGTTGATGGAAGTTCGTTGGAGCGAGGAGCCATGCCGATGTCCAAGACTGCGTTGTGGCAGAATGGCTACTGTGAGTCCGGCTCCGCCGGCAAGAGGGTTCATGCGGATGCCATCGATTGCTGGCGTGTCGCCATCGACGATGCCGGGCCTGCCGGAAAGGTTGCTGGCAAATGCTGACACGGCTGGCAAAGAGCAGCATCAGCGCGGTGCATGCAGATCTCGCGGTCACCACGTCGTGGCTCACCGCGTGTCGCGCGGGTTGAATTTCGGCCAGTTGGTGAGCGGCTTCAGCTCCGGTAGATCGGCGGGCCGTTCGGGATAGTGGAATTCCGAGCCGCGCAGCCAGCGTCCCTTGAAGCGGTCCCAGAACAGGATCGCGTCCATCTGCCAGGTGAACTCGTAGACGCGCCAGGTGCCGTCGCCGCGGATAGTCTCGCCGGTGGCGTTGAACGGCAGGCTGTTGAGCTTGCAGAGCGCGTCGATCTCGAACCAGTTCTCGCGCAGAAAATTGTCCTCGATCGCGACGTGATACGGGCGGTCGGTGCGCCAGCGAGGACCGCCGCCACGAGGATGGAATCCCTTGCGCGGCATCAGGAGTTCGGGGATGCGGGCGATGGCCTGTCCGATCCGTCGCGCCTCGTCGGCGGTAAGCGTGGGGGCGCCGAAGCTGTAGCGGCTGGAGCCGTCGCGACAGAACAGCCAGGCGACGGTAACGCCATTGGCGTCTTGCACGATGTAACGCTCGGAATTCTCCCGGATCAGGGTCCACGGCGGCGGAAAACGGCGGCTTGACTCCATAAGAACAAAATAGGAACATACGGCACGTCAGGTCAACACGGAACCCGCCATGTCCGCCGCTCTACAACCCGAGACAGAGGATGATGACGGGCTGGAGGTCGCGGTGGCCGAGGTCGTAGCCGCCAGCAACGGCGACTTGCGTGCGGCGGTTCGCGCGCTGATCGTCGAGAACCGGAATCTCAATAAATCCGTCTCGCACGCCTTCATGCGCGGACGGTTTCGGACCTATGCGGGCTAGGCTGTGGAGGGATCCATGAAACATCAGAACCGGCACTCGTTCGTGACGGATGACCAGGCCATGCAGATGGGCGCCGACATGGCAATCCAGTTCATGCTGATGATGCTGTTTCAGGTGGTGTCGGAAATGGCGGATGATCCGCGCGGCTTGCGCTTGGACGTTCACGAGGAGCTCTCCGAGCTGATCGCAACCTATCGATTGCCACCGATGCCGGAGAATGCCGCACGGAAGGTCAAAGCCAGCGCGACGAAGATCCTTGATGGCATCATGTTGCGCTCGTTCGAGCAAACGTCGTCTGCCAGCCTATCGTAATTCAGTGGAAATCAGGATGCCTCGGCATCTGAGCGTTCGCGAAACTGCCTGAATCGGGTTAATCGCAAGATAGGTCGCAAGATTTATCGGAGGGTTCATGAGGATCGACGTCATCACGGCCGGCGCACATGAGCCCATTCTGCATTGCCCCAATTGCAATCACGAAATCAAGCTGACCGAATCCCTCGCCGCTCCGCTGCTCGACAAAAGTCGGCGGCAATTTCAAGAGCAACTGGCACAGAAGGATGCCGAGGTTGCTCGCCAAACCGATGCACTGCGCAAAGAGCAACAGGAACTGACTTTGGCGCGCCAGCAGGTTGAAGAGCGAGTTAGGCATCGTCTGGAAGCGGAGCGCGCCCAACTTGTCGCGACTGAGGCAAAGAAGGCAAAGGAAGCTGTGGCGGCTGAGCTGCACGCCAACGCGGCGGAAGCCGCCGAACTGCGGGGAATCCTCGAGGCGAACAACGCCAAGCTGGCGGAAGCCCAGCAGGCTCAAGCCGAGCTATTGCGAAGGCAACGCACTCTGGATGAGGAGAAGCGCGAGCTAGACCTCACTATCGAAAAGCGAGTTCAGGCGTCCGTCGTCGACATCCAGGCCAGGGCCAAGAAAGAGGCTGACGAGGCGGCCCGACTGCGCGTGCTGGAGAAGGATCAAACCATCGAGTCGATGGCGCGGACGATCGAGGAGCTGAAGCGCAAGGCCGAGCAAGGCTCTCAACAATCCCAGGGAGAGGTCCTCGAGCTTGAGCTGGAGGAACTTCTTCGTGGGCGCTTCCCCACCGATATCATCGAGCCGGTCGGCAAAGGCGAGCTGGGCGCAGACGTCGTTCAGCAGGTCAACGGGGCGGTGGGTCAAGCAGCCGGTATTATTCTCTGGGAGTCGAAGCGAACGAAAGCCTGGAGCGACGGTTGGCTGGCCAAGCTCCGCGATGACCAGCGCCGATGTGGCGCCGATGTCGCGCTGATCATCTCGCAGGCACTGCCAAAGCATGTCCAGCATTTCGATTTGATCGACGGCGTGTGGGTCACGCACCCGCGTTGCGCGATCCCAATGGCCATCGCGCTCCGCCAGACCCTGATCGAGGTCAACAGCTTGCGTCTGGTCCAGCACGGGCAGCAGACCAAGATGGAGCAGGTCTACCACTATCTGACCGGTATGAAATTCCGCCAACGCGTGGAAGCCGTGGTCGAGAAATTCAACGACATGCGCGAAGATCTCGACAAGGAGCGCAAGTTCATGGGACGGCAGTGGGCCAAGCGCGAAACGCAGATTGCCTCCGTGATCGAGTCGACCGTCGGCCTGGTCGGAGATCTCCGGGCAATTGCGGGCAAGGCAATGCCCGAGATTCCCAGTCTTGACATGCCACTGCTGGAGAGCTCGGCCTTGCCTGAGCGACAGGCTTCATGATGTTCGGCAACTCTGGTTGATCGAGCTGCTCGGCGAGAGCGCGGCCGCACGTTCTGACGCGTCTCCGCAATAATTCATGGCGCTGCTCGGATAAGTAACGCGAGCGCCTGTAAGCTTTGACGGCACTGGCGATCTCGTTTTCAGTATTTGCGCGCGATTACGACCGATTGCGCGATCGGACTGATCGAGCCCTTTTTTACCGATGCGAAGGCTGCGTTGAATGGGGGATAAGTCATCTCAACCTGTCCCCCATGCGACGGTGCCATCGAGCACATCACAGTAAGACGCCTCGCATCGAGGTGAGTGTTGAGGTTTTGGAGAAACATCTGGACAGGCTCGCGCTCGCGATCGACCGCGCCGGCAAACGCGGCGCTATGTACCTGCCGATATTTGAACGCCTCGAGGCTAAACTCGAAGAACTCAGGGCCAAGGAAGCGCGAATGGAGCGCGCTCGCCAACGCCTCAAATGATAGCTGGATCGAACGGAAAGACGATCTTCATCATCTCTTCCTGATAGAGCTTCAGCGAACCTCCCGACCCGTATTTTGGTCTATCGACGGTGTGACCCATCAGGATGCTGCGGAGCTCTTCGTCAATCCTGGCCTCCTTCATGCGGTCCTCAAAGGTATGGCGGAGCGAATAGATGACGTGCTTCTTCGTCGGGAAAAGTTTGTTCTCACGGAAATACTTTCCGGCCGCACTCGAGAAATTATTCTCGTTCTCCTTGTAGCTCGGGAATCCATTTGGGAATTTCTTCATGACTTCGAGCGCAACGCCGACGAGCGGTATGCGCCTGATCGACGACACGGTCTTGATCTCGCGCGGATCTTCGGGGTCAAGCCTCGGTTCGACAAGGATGTGCGGAACCGCGTCCCTGAGCTTGATGACGTCTTTATGTAGATTGCAAATCTCCCCGCCCCGCGCACCGGTTTCGCTGAGCACCAACACGATGCCGCGCGCTTCAGCGTTCATGCCGGCGAGTGTGCCCGGTTTGAATATCTTGTCACGCACCCACTCGATGGGGAAAGGCGGCCGCGATCGCTTGAATTTTTCACTAAAGGTCAGGCCATCGAACGGATTTTGCCTGTCGATGTCTCCGAGGTGCTTGAAGTATTCCTCGTAGAGAATCCTCATGTCACCCATACGGCGTTTGCCCAAGGAGGCGGATCGCTTTTTACTGCCGTCTGTTGGGGCGAGGCGTTTGACCCAGTGTTGATAGAATTGCCTGGCGTGGTCTCGCGTGATGTCGATCATCGCCAGATCGCCAACGACCACGATGAACGATGTCACCGCGAGCTTCTTGACCTTCTTCCATTGCTCCCTTTGCTTCTCGCTTTTGCCGGCAAGCTCGGCCGCCCTGATCTCGTCGCAGAAAACGTCGAACACATCAGACACTTTGATCTTCGGCTGCTCGACGCCACCGAGTATCGCTGTCTCGACCGCCACTGGGGTCCGGACGTCGCTGATCGCCGTCATCCGTCGCAGGATATCCTCGAACGGAAGATTCGCGACCTCATTGGCTGGCTTGTATGTGAATCCGAGGGCCTCGGCGCGGGCCCTCGCCACCTGATAGGCGGAGAGCGCCTTCGCGTTGTCGCCGTCGGTGAGCAACGCCCCCCAAAACGCGCGGTCCGCTTGCTCAAGCAGATCCCGCTTCGCGCGAGCCTCGGCGAGATCGTCTGTTTTGAGCGAGTGACGGATAAACGGCGCACGATCGTCCAGGTGCTCGACCGACTTCGGAACACGTCTCCAGTAGTAATAGAGTCCATCGCGCAGGAGCAAAAAGCGGTCCTGCTGCCGTTGCCGTACCACCGTCTCGTCTCCGGCATGTATCACATAATGTATCCCGTTATGTATCACACTTTTAGCCAAAGTCGAGTGCGCGGCCAGCAGATATTTTTGGCTTCTCGTTGTATTTCAGATGGTTATGAATGACATTGGAGGCGATTTTTGGTGCGCTCGGAGGGACTCGAACCCCCACGATGTTACTCACTGCCACCTCAAGGCAGCGCGTCTACCAATTCCGCCACGAGCGCGATGGTTTCAGCCGGCCAGCGGGATCGGGCCGGATCAACGGCGCCGATGTAACAAATCGAGTCTGGGGGGACAAGAGCCGCGAGCAACGGAAATCCGGGGTTTGCAGCGGCTTTTTTAGCGCCAGGGCGAGGCCGCCGCGTTTCAGCGGCTTCCCGGCAATTTCGGCAGCATCTGCTTGACCTCGACCGCGATGCGGCTGCGGTCGACCAGCACCACGCCGGAGGCAATCGGCAGGTTGTTGGCGAGCACCTTGACCTCGTCGGCCTCGGTGGCGTCCAATTCGATAATGGCGCCCCGGGACAGCCGCATCACCTGGTGGACGGGCATCGTCGTGGTCCCGAGGACCACCATGAGATCGACGGTGACTTTATCGAGGGTAGGCACTTGGACACCGCCGAACGGGACTAAATTTCTCGCTTAGAGATCACCACGTTATGGTTATCCAATGGTTAATGCCCGCCAAAACCTCGACCTGACAACCTTCGCCGCAGCCGGCGGCGGACCCGCGGAGTGGCGGATTTCCGACGGGGTGGTTGATTACCCGGCGGCCGTCGCCGCCATGGAGGCGCACGCCGCCGCGATCGCCGACGGCCGCGCGGCGGAACTCGTGTGGCTCCTGGAGCATCCTCCGCTCTACACCTCCGGTACCTCGGGCAAGGCGCACGACCTGCTCGAGCCGCGTTTTCCGCTGTTTGCCACCGGACGCGGCGGCCAGCTCACCTATCATGGCCCCGGCCAGCGCGTCGCCTATGTCATGCTCGACCTGAAGCGGCGGCGGCCCGATGTTCGCGCCTATGTCGCAGCGCTTGAGGAATGGATCATCCGGACACTTTCGGCCTTCAATGTGCGCGGCGAACGACGCGAGGACCGCGTCGGGGTCTGGGTGAAGCGGCCGGACAAAGGCTTGGGCTTCGAGGACAAGATCGCCGCCATCGGTGTGCGGCTGAAGCGCTGGGTGTCGTTCCATGGCATTGCCATCAACGTCGAGCCCGATCTCGGCCATTTCTCGGCGATCGTGCCTTGCGGGGTCGCCGATCCCCGTTATGGGGTGACCTCGCTCGTCGATCTCGGCCACCCGATCGGCCTTGCCGAGGTCGATATCGCGCTGCGGCGGGCATTTGAGGAGATTTTCGGGCCTACCTTGGCCCACCTGCCGGACACAGTGACCTGGACTCTCCCAATGGACGGCTGAGGGCGAGGAACAAAGCCGGTAAGAGCACGTTGGAACCGCCGGGGTCGAAATGGTCGCAAGAAAGCCGCAGCAAAGAGACCTGTTCGAGAGCGAGCGAAGCTTCCGGCTGCTTGTCGAAAACGTTGCCGATTATGCGCTCCTCATGCTCGATCCGACCGGGGTCGTGACAAGCTGGAACAGCGGCGGCCAGCGCATCAAGGGCTATTCCGCCGAAGAAATCCTCGGCCGGCATTTCTCCTGCTTCTACACCGAGACCGACCGCGCCAACGGCAAGCCATCGCGCACGCTGCGGATCGCGCGGGAACAGGGCCGTTACGAGGAGGAAGGCTGGCGCGTCCGCAAGGACGGCACGTTCTTCTGGGCCAGCGTCGTCGTCGATCCGATCTATGAGAACGGAAGGCTGGTCGGCTTTGCCAAGATCACCCGCGATATCACCGAGCGCCGCGAAGCGCAGCTCAAGCTCGAGCAGATGCAGAAGCATCTGGCGGAGGCCCAGAAGCTCGATGCGCTCGGCCAACTCACCGGCGGCGTGGCGCACGACTTCAACAATATCCTGATGATCATCTCCGGCAGCCTGCACTTCCTGAAGAAGAGCGCAGCGAGCGAGCCCAAGGCGCAGCGCGCGATCTCCGCGATCGAGAAAGCGACCAAACGCGGCGCGGCGCTGACCAGCCAGCTCCTGACCTTCGCCCGAAGGCAGAGCGTCTATCCGCAACCGATCAATGTCGCGGAGCGGATCGAGGCCGTTCGCGAGGTGCTCGATACCGGCGTTGGCAGCGCGATACGGCTGGCGTTCGACTTTGAAGAGGGACTCTGGCCGATCACGGCCGATGTTTTGGAGCTCGAGACCGCGCTCGTCAATCTCGTCATCAACGCCCGTGACGCCATGCCGGGCGGCGGCACGATCGTCATCTCGGCGCGAAACATCCCTGCCGATCAGCCGGACACACCCGACTTTGTGGAGATCAGCGTGGAAGATTCCGGCCAGGGCATCCCGCCCGACGTGCTCGGCAAGATCTTCGATCCCTTCTTCACGACCAAGCCGGTCGGCAAGGGCACCGGGCTTGGATTGTCGCAGGTCCACGGCTTCGCCTATCAGGCGGGCGGAACGGTGAAGGTTCAAAGCGAGCTGGGCAAGGGCACGACGGTGACGATCCTGCTGCCGCGCGACCAGATCGACTTGGTCGCCAACAGAGCCGCCGCGACTGAGATCGGCGGCAGCGGCACCGTGCTCCTGGTGGAAGACAATCCCGATGTCGCGTCGGTGAGCGCGAGCCTCCTGGAGCAGCTCGGCTACACCGTTCACCGCGTGACCGACGCCGACGCGGCACTACGCGAGATCGAGCGCGACAACGTCGATCTCGTTTTCTCCGACATCGTCATGCCCGGCAAGATTGATGGCCTCACCCTCGCCCGCCGCCTGCGCAAAATGCGCCCCGAGCTGCCGATCCTGCTCGCAACCGGTTACAGCGATGCCGCCGCGGGCGTGCACGATGACTTTCCTGTCCTGCGAAAGCCCTACGAGATCCATCAGCTCAGCCGGGCGATCGCGAAGCTGACGCACTGAGGTCGCCTCGCGGGTATCAACGAAGGCCCGTGTCGGCCTGCCGCTGTGCGTTGTGACGGTCCTCTAGCTAGACCGTGGGCAGCACCGAAAACGCCTCGCCCGCCTGCCGCAGATCGAGCTGGTCGGCCCGCGCGGTCTCGTTGAGCACGGCCTCGACCCGCGCCGAGGGAGGGCCGTGACGGCACAGCGCGACCATTTCGGCCACAGCCTTCGGTGGACCTGCAAACAGCGCTTCGACGCTGCCGTCGCGGCGGTTGCGCACCCACCCCTCCAAATGGCTCGCGACCGCCTGGTATTCGACCCAGGCGCGGTAGCCCACGCCCTGCACCCGGCCGCGGATCGTCACAAGGAGAATGGCGCGCGGTTTGCTCATTTCGCTTTGCTCATGTCAGGCCTAGAAACGCCGCGATCCGCGCCCTGGTTTCCGCCTCGCGCGTGACGCGGCCGGTGAGCTCGCTGGAAGCCAAACCTTTCAACTGCTTGGGCGGCGTTCCCTGACGCAATGCTTGAAGCGTCTCGTGGACCGCTAGCGTGGCGGCCGCGATCGGCGCGTGTCCCTGCAGCGCGATACGGACGCGCTTGTCGCGGAGCCAGTCGAGATCGATCATCTCCTCCGGCGCGCCGCCGAGCACGATCGGCAGCCGTGTCGCTGCCGAGATCGCCTCGACTTCGTCGCGCGACTTGATGCCGGTGAAGAACAGCCCGTCGACGCCGGTCGCCTCATAGGCCCGCGCGCGCTCGATGGCGTCGCCGAGCGTGGTGACCGTCGCGGCGCCGGTGCGTGCCAGGATCACCAGCGCCGGATCGCTGCGGCCACTGACTGCGGCCTTCATCTTGCCGATGCCCTCCTCCAGCGAGATCAATTGCGTTTTCTTCTCGCCAAAAGCCTGCGGCAAGAGCGTGTCCTCGATGGTGAGGCCGCCGCAGCCTGCGGCTTCCAGCTCCTGCACTGTGCGGCGGACATTGAGCGCGTTGCCATAGCCATGATCGGCATCGACCAGCACCGGCAGGTGAGCTGCGCGCGACATCCGCCGCATCTGCTCGGCGAGCTCGGTCAAGGTGATCAGCGCGATGTCGGGATCGCCGAGCACGGCGAGCGAGGCGATCGATCCGCCGAACATGCCGACCTCGAAGCCGAGGTCCTCGGCGATACGGATCGAGATCGCGTCGTAGACCGATCCCGGTCGAATGCAGCGTGCGCCCGACAGGATGGCGCGCAGTTTCTCTCGGCGTTGACGAAAGGCCATGGCATTCCCCAATTGTCATTCCGGGGCGGTGCGTAGCACCGAACCCGGAATCTCGAGATTCCGGGTCTGGTCCTTCGGACCATCCCGGAATGACGGCTTCAAGCAAACTCCAAAATCAGCGCGTCCACCGCCAGCGTCGCGCCCGGGGCGGCGTGAATCTTCTTCACGGTGCCGTCGCGCTCGGCGCGCAGCACGTTCTGCATCTTCATCGCTTCGACCACCGCGAGCGTCTCGCCGGCCTTGACCTCCTGTCCTTCGCTGACCGCAATCGAGACCACGAGGCCCGGCATCGGGCAGAGCAGCTTCTTGCCGGTGTCGGATGCTGTCACGACCGGCATGATGCGCGCAGACGCCGCTTCGGTTTCGGTGAAGACATAGACCGGCACCTCGACGCCCTGATGCGCAAGGCGGATGCCGTTGGCGATCGGCCGCGCCTGCACGGCAATCGCCGCGCCGTCGATCGTGCCCTGCCAGACCGGCTCGCCCGGCGCCCATGACGATTTCAACAGATGCGGCTTGCCCACCGTACCGTCGGCGCCGACGAAGCGCACGGCAATCCCGCCGTCCTCGCGGGCGATGTCGAGGACGATCTCGTCGCGGTTGAGCCACACCGCGCGGCGGGTCTCGCGCCTCACCGGGCGTCCGTTCATCTGGCCCGAAATCTGCCGCTTGCGCTCGCCGAGCACATGATCGACCGCAGCTCCGACGGCGGCGAGCCTGCGCGCGATCTCGCCCTGCGGCGCCGGCGCCGAGAATCCCTTGGGAAACTCTTCGGCGATGAAGCCGGTGGAGAGCTTTCCTTCGCGCCAGCGCGGATGGTTCATGAGCGCCGAGAGGAACGGGATATTGTGGCGGATGCCGTCGACGTAGAACGCATCGAGCGCCGTCGATTGCGCCTCGATCGCTGCCGTGCGCGACGGACCATGGGTGACGAGCTTTGCGATCATCGGGTCGTAGAAGATCGAAATCTCCCCGCCCTCCTGCACGCCGGTGTCGTTGCGCACGGTGATGCCGTCGGCAGAGCTCTCCTGCGGCGGGCGGTATTTCACCAGCCGCCCGATCGAAGGCAGGAAATTGCGGAACGGATCCTCGGCGTAGACGCGCGATTCGACCGCCCATCCCGTCAGCGCGATGTCCTTTTGCGAAAGCTGCAGCTTCTCGCCGGCGGCGACGCGGATCATCTGCTCGACGAGATCGATGCCGGTGACGAGCTCGGTGACGGGATGCTCGACCTGCAGCCGCGTGTTCATCTCGAGGAAATAGAAGCTCTTGTCCTGGCCGGCAACGAATTCCACCGTGCCGGCAGAGTCGTAGTGCACGGCTTTCGCCAGCGCGACCGCCTGCTCGCCCATCTTGCGGCGGGTCGTCTCATCCAGGAGCGGCGATGGCGCCTCCTCGATCACCTTCTGATTGCGGCGCTGGATCGAGCATTCGCGCTCGCCGAGATGGATCACGTTGCCATGCTTGTCGCCCAGCACCTGGATCTCGATGTGCCGGGGATCAACGATGAATTTCTCGATGAAGACACGGTCGTCGCCGAAGGAGGACTTGGCTTCGGCTTTCGCAAGATTGAAGCCTTCGGCCACTTCCGCCTTCGAGTTCGCGATCCGCATGCCCTTGCCGCCGCCGCCGGCGGAAGCCTTGATCATCACGGGGTAGCCGATCTCGTCTGCGATCTTCACCGCATGCTTGTCGTCGCCGATGACGCCGAGATGGCCGGGGACGGTGGAGACCTTGGCTTTCGCCGCCGCCTTCTTGGATTCGATCTTGTCGCCCATCGCGGCGATGGCGTCGGGATTGGGCCCGATGAAGACGATTCCGGCCGCCTTCAGCGCGCGCGGAAAAGCCTCGCGCTCGGACAGAAAGCCGTAGCCGGGATGCACCGCTTCCGCGCCGGTCTTCTTGCAGGCATTGACGATTCGATCGATCAGCAGATAGCTCTCGGCCGCAGCAGGCGGCCCGATCGGCACCGCTTCATCGGCCATCTCGACGTGAAGCGCGTCGCGATCGGCCTCGGAATACACCGCTACCGTCGCAATCCCCATACGGCGGGCCGTCTTGATCACCCGGCAAGCGATCTCGCCGCGGTTCGCGATCAGAATTTTCTTGAACATCTTGTCGTGTATGACCTTTGGGCGGGTTCCTCATCCTGCAATCTGACATGCAGGAGCGGACGTCACAATTGCGTCTACAGCAAAATGGGCCGCTGGCAACCTGTCATGATCGCCGCCCACCTGCCTCAGCCGGAATAGGTCTGAAACCGCCCGCGGGCATAGGCGTGCGAGACCGCCTTCATGAGCTCGCCCACCTCGGATTCCAGAAAATGATTGGCCACGATCAGCGCGCGGATCGTCGCCCGCAGATCACCGTCACAAGCGGCGATCGCGGACTCGATTGCGGCTTCCAGTTCGCTCTCGAGCGGATCAGGTTGCGGACTGGCAGGCATGGGTTCGTGCCTTTGGCGGTACACCGGGCCATTGTTCTCTTTATGTTCTCGGAAATCAACCCGACATCTGCCTCTTTCGGTGGGCGTGCGGCTTTTACTACATGGCTGCGCCGCCCCTTGCCGGCCGGGTTGGCACCCCGACCGCGGCAATTCCTCGCCGCAAAGGGTGTCCGATAGCCAAGGCCCGCTTCCTGTGTGACACTCTGATCCGGGATCCAACGACCGATGACCGGCTCGAACGATACGCTTCCCGAGACGGCCGCCGCTGAAAACCTCCGGCGGCACCTGGAGAAGATTGCGCACGAGCGCGACAGGGCGCATCGCGCGCTCACCGAACGCGAAACGGAGCTCGCGCGAATCCAGCGCATCGCCCGCGTCGGCGGGCTCGAGATCGATTTCCGCGACGGCGTCAAAAACCGCCGCTCCCCCGAATATCTGCTCATCCATGGGCTGCCGCCCGAGGCCGCCAACGAAACCTATAGCGACTGGGTCGCCCGCATCCATCCGGAGGATCGCGAACGCACGATCAGGCACCTGTTCAAAGTGCTGAAGAGCGATAGCGCGGACTATACAGCGGAATACCGCATCATCCGGCCCAACGACGGCGAGCATCGCTGGATCCGCGTCGTCGCCAAGATCGAGCGCGACACGAGCGGTCGCGCATTGCGCCTGATCGGTGCCGATCTCGACGTCACCGAACAGATGCTGGCGCAGGAAACCTTGCGCGAGAGCGAGGAGCGCTTCCGCCTGATCGCGGACAGCGCGCCAGTTCCCATGTGGGTGACCAAGCTCGACCGCACGCGCTCCTTCGTCAACCAGGCCTACCTCGATTTTCTTGGGCTGCCGTTCGAGGAGGCCGTCGTGTTCGACTGGCGCAAGGCGCTTCATCCCGACGATTTGCCGCGCATCCTGCAACAGCAGATGAGCGGCGAAGCCTCGCTGAAGCCCTTCGTGCTGGAGGCGCGCTACCGCCGCGCCGACGGCGAATGGCGCTGGCTCCGCTCCGAATCGCAGCCGCGATGGGATGCGATGGGCAAGCATGTCGGCTTCATCGGCATCGCCCACGACATCACCGCCGCCAAGGAGGCGGAGATCGCGCTCCGAAAACTCAACGAGACGCTGGAGCGGCGCATCCGCGACCGTACCGCGCAGCTCGAATCGAATGAAGCGCAGATGCGCGCGATCTTCGAGACCAGCCACCAATATCAATGGCTGCTCAACGCGGACGGCAACGTGCTCTATGCCAACTCGACGTCATTGTCCGGTATTCGCGCCGAGGCCAGCGAGGTGATCGGCGCGTTGTTCTGGGAAACGCCATGGTTCGCCGCGACCGCGGGCATTGCCGACGCCGTTCATGACGCCTTCAACGCGGTGCTCAAGGGCGAGGAGGTCCGTCTTGAGATGCGGCTCGACCTGCCCTGCGGCGACCGCTTTTTCGACTTCGCGATGCGGCCGCTGTTCGACCGCGACGGCGCGGTCACAGGCGCCGTGCCCGAAGCGGTCGACGTCACGGAGCGTCGTCAGGGCGAGGAAGCGCTGCGCCAGTCGCAGAAGATGGAAGCCGTCGGGCAGTTGACCGGCGGCGTGGCGCACGACTTCAACAACCTGTTGACCATCATCCGTTCGGCGACCGACTTCCTGCGCCGGCGCGAGCTGCCGGAACAGCGCCGCCAGCGCTATGTCAACGCGATTTCCGAGACCGTCGAACGTGCCTCCAAGCTGACTGCCCAGCTCCTAGCCTTCGCCCGCCGCCAGCCGCTGAAGCCGGAGATCTTCAATGTCGGCACGCAGGTCGAGAATGTGGCGCAGCTCGTTCGTCCCCTCGTCGGCGGCCGGATCCAGATCGAGATCGAGATCGGCGAGCTCAACGCCTACACCACCGCCGATATCGGCCAGTTCGAGACCGCGCTGATCAATCTCGCCATCAACGCCCGCGACGCGATGGAGGACGAAGGCAGGCTGAAGATCGCCGTCCGCAAGGTCGGCGCGATTCCGCCGCTGCGGGCGCAGCCTGCGCGCGGCGGCGACTTCATCGCGGTCTCCGTCACTGACGACGGTATCGGCATCGCGCCTGAAAACCTGGACGCCATCTTCGAGCCGTTCTTCACCACCAAGGAGGTCGGCAAGGGCACAGGCCTCGGCTTGAGCCAGGCTTTCGGCTTTGCCAAGCAATCCGGCGGCGATATCGCGGTCCGAAGCATGCCCGGGCATGGTGCGACCTTCACCATCTACCTGCCGCAGGCCCCCGCGCCCGCAAGCGGCGCCGAAGCCGGCGCCATCAAGAGCGAGCCGGCCATCACCGGCCGCGGCTATCGTGTCCTCCTGGTGGAGGACAATGACGAGGTCGGCACGTTCTCGACCGAACTTTTGGAGGACCTCGGCTACACGGTCCGTCGCGTCGCGGAAGCCGGCGCGGCGCTCGGGATTCTCTCCGACGACGAGTTCGCGGTGGACCTCGTGTTCTCCGACGTGATCATGCCCGGCATGAACGGCGTCGAGCTCGCGCGCATCATCCGCGACCGCTATCCGGGCCTGCCCGTGGTGCTCACCTCCGGCTACAGCAACGTGCTCGCCGAGAATGCCCATCACGGCTTCGAGCTGATCCAGAAGCCGTATTCGGTTGAATCGCTGTCGCGCATCCTGCGCAAGGCGATCACCGAAAAGGCGCCGATCGCGCACTGACGCTCCCACTCAGTGGCTCCGCATGCGCCGCGATCGCGATCGGCCCGTCATCGCGCGTCAGGCGTAATTGAGCAGGAACATGAATCCGAAATCCATGTGCAGTTGCTGGTGGCAGTGAAACAGCGTCATTCCCGGATTGTCGGCGACGAAGTCGAACTCGAGCTCCTGGAATCCGCCCAGCATCACGACATCCTTGAGGACACCTGATGTCGCCTTGCCGCCGACACGCACCAGTTCGAAGCTGTGCCGATGCAGATGCAGCGGATGGATATCGTCGCTGGCGTTGCGGAATTTCAGCCGGTAGCGGCGTCCTTGATGGAGCATGTATGTCGGCTTCATGGTCTCCATCGAGAACGCCTTGTCGTTCAGCGTCCACTGGTTGAAGCCGTTCAGCGCCGCATTGTGCTTGACGATCGTGAACTCCATCGTCTCGTCCGGATTGGCCGGCGCGGCGCCGGACTTGCCGAACAGCGTATAGTCCCAGCGATAGGGCTTCGGCTTCACCCATTGCGGTTTGCCCTTGGCGCCGGCGTATTCAACGACGATGCCCATGCCGCGGTTCCGGTCGTCATCGGCAAGATCGCCCATGACCCACACCCCCGGATGGTTCATCTCGACGATTGCCGAGATGCGCTCCGCCGTCCCGAGCCACAGCAACGGCACGTCGTGCGGCGCCGGCACGGGATTGCCGTCCAGCGCAACGACCCTGAAGGTGTGACCCGGCAATGCAAGGCTGCGGATCTCGCCGGCGCTTGCGTTCAGCACGTGAAACAGCACCCGCTCGCCCCGTTTGACGCGAATGGGATCGCCCTGCCCGAGCATCTTGCCGTTGATCGAGAACAGGTCGTAGCCGACCTCGTAACCCTTGGTTTTCTCGTTGGCCTCGTCGTCGGCCTTTTTCCCGATCGCCTGCAGCTCCTTGATCGGCTCGCCTGCGAGGAAGTCCATCGCCATATCACCGCCCTGGCTGAAGGAGGGCTCGAACTCCTTGAGCACCAGGAACACTTCGCGGTCATATGCGCCGGGTTCGTGCTTCGGCTCGATGTAGACCGGCCCGACCTGGCCGGTGTAGGTGCCGCGATTGAGGTCGGCGCCGGCCACGACGTGCGTGTGATAGAAGCGGAAACCCGCAGGTTTCGGCACGAAGGCGATGCGGCGCATGCCGTGCGGGGCGATGAAGGACGTGCCCTCCTCGGCGGCGCCGTCGACGTCGCTCGGGATGATCTGGCCGTGCCAGTGCACCAGTTCCGGCGTATCGGTGTCGTTGTAGACGTCGACCACCGCGCGTTGTCCTTCCTTGAAGCGCAGCAGTGGACC
>Ga0070730_10002171_pt1 | contig 18043 bp, 9 predicted proteins | sample Coa_R1_3_FD_66447 | JGI IMG/M metagenome (GOLD analysis project Ga0070730, IMG submission 66447) | Surface soil microbial communities from Centralia Pennsylvania, which are recovering from an underground coalmine fire - Coalmine... | ecosystem: Environmental > Terrestrial > Soil > Unclassified ... | reverse complement strand
TGAGTAGTAAATTACATCGAACGGCAAGTGTGACGACCACCAACTGTCTCACTCCAGGGGTTCACCCCAGGGCCTGAGGTTGGCACAAAAGGGGGTCAGGTCGTCACCTTTACAAACATTCACAAAAAGAACCCCAATGTTTTCAGCGTTTGTGCCGACCAAGCGCCGAAAAGTCAAATTTTTTTCTTGGGTCTTGCGAGTGTAATTAATGTAATTAAAAGGTGCGAGTCAAGCATTCAGGGCAAGCGCGCGTGCTTTTAGGGCCGCACTCGAAAATCACGGTTGTAGGCCGTTTGACTTGCACTTTTAATTGCACCCAGGATTGGTTGGACATTTTTCATCTCGCGGTTTAGGCTGAAAATGCAGGGTCCGGAATCATTGTTCAATGTTCAATAAAACTGCTAAAAGCCAAAGCAGTTTGGGGCTCTGCGGCTGCCGGATGCTGTTTCCGTCGCAGTGCTCTGACTGCGTGATTTTTGGATACCACCAGACAGCGAAGCTGGCGGCATTCTTCTAGCCTCAACGCAAGTTGTGGGTAAAGGAGACTGGCGCCAATGGAGGAGAGACAATGATAATGCGATTTTCCAGATCGATCATCCTGATAGCTATAGCTCTTTGCGCCATCTTCGGAATCCAGGCAGCCTCGGCCTTGCAGGGGAACAAACCGGACCAGTCGAAACAGCAAAGCAACGAAGCCACGCTCTCAGTTCGTACCCATCTTGTGCTGGTTCCGGTCATTGTTACCGACAAACGTGGCGGCCATGTCACCGGACTCAAAGCGGAAGATTTCGAGGTTAAAGAGGACGGCAGCGCCCAGAAAATTTCTCGCCTGGATGAGTTGACTGCGGACGCCGCCAAGGTGCAACCGTCTGCAGGCGGCCCCAAGACCTTCAGCAACGGAGAAGTCGCAGACCATCCCAAGAAGTTGGAGATCATCGCGCTCGATCAGGTAAACACGCCTTTTGCGAGTTCAGGTGACGGCCGGCGTACGCTGGTGGAATTTCTCGCCAAAAACGTGGATGCGAACACCCTCCTCGCGCTGGTTACCTTTCAGCACAACGGTCCGCGCATCATTCATGATTTCACCAGTGATCCCTCCGTCCTGATCGCGGCGGTCAAAAAAGTGGAGTCCAGCCTGAACTCGCGGGACTCCAGAGCGCTTGACACTCCGGGAGATAACTCCCAGGCTGACCTGGAGGCGCTGCAAATCACCGCCCTTTTGAACGGCTCTGACGCCGGCAACGTAGGCACGCCGGCCCAGTTGTCGGCCTTGGCAAGGGCCCAGCGGGCGCAAGTGGATGCCTCGCGCCAATCCCAGGAGGCGTTGATCACTCTTGAGAACTTCCAGCAACTGGCGCAATACTTCCGCGGAGTACCCGGGAGAAAATCGCTGATCTGGGCTTCCACCGGCTTTCCGTTCTCTCTGGGAGCCAATCCTCAGGCCACCACGCGCGGCTCGACCAACGATGATTGGCAGCGCACATTTCAAATGCTCACGGATGCCAATATCGCCGTCTATCCGGTTGATATTGGTGGCCTACTTCCGGGCGCCAGCGCCAATACCATTCAACAAACCGATTCCAGCTTGATCACCAGCGGTAATGTTGCTGCTCGCTCCGCGCAACTGGGCTCTATGGAAAGGGGTGAATACACCGATCCGACCGTGGGCCGGCATGACACCATGCGCCAGGTGGCGGAAATGACCGGCGGCCAGCCTTTCTATAATTCCAACGACGGCGCCGAGCTCTTCCATCGTGCCGGCGAAGATGCAGGCCAATACTACGTGCTGGCCTACTACACCAAGGACACAGGTAAGTACGGATGGCGCAAGCTGGCCGTGAAAGTCGACCGCGACGGCGACAAAGTACGCGCGCGTAGCGGGTTCTTTTTCAACGATCCTAAGAAAGAAGCCGATCCCAACACGCCGCTCAAGGACTTGAAGATGGCGCTGAGCTCCGATCTGAACTTCACCTCCATACCGCTTCGCGGAGAGTGGCAGCAGATTGAGCCGGCGGGCAGCCAAAAGAAGGTCCACTTCACTCTTTCCGTTCCCGCAGGTGTCGCCTCCATCGACACGGAACACGAAAACCATATCAGCCTGGAGTTCCTGGTGGTGGCCACCGACAGCAAGGGAAAAAATATAGCCAACATAAGCCAACGATACGACGCCAAACTGCCGCCTGAGGGCTTGGCGCAGATTCAGACCCAGGGCGTGGAATATGCCAATGCATTGGCCCTTGCGCCTAACAGCAGCTACACCGTGCACTTCGTGGTGCGCGACAACCTGCGAGGAACAATGGGGAGCGTCGTAGCGCCGTTAAAAGTTGAATAACGTCCAGCAGTATGTGGATGGAGCACTTTCAGTCGCTCCTTATCAATGATTCCTCCGATGAAGCGGACCCCCTGAGCTTTGTCTTTGGTGATTAAGCCGAAGAAATAACTTGCATGTGAACTAGCCCCCTGTGGGCTCCTGGTGCGCAGTTTTCTTCCAAATTTGGAATATCCCCATCTCTAAGAATCCAGAAACAAAGATTTTGGCGCAAAAAATATCTGTAAGTGCTTGATTATAAACGTTTAATAATATGGAATTTCGATTGCGCTTGAAACTCAGCTAAGAAAACAAAACAACAGTAGGTAAGATTGTAAATGTCAAGGGCCTGCTCGTTGTCATTTTCACCAACCATGGAATGGAGAGGATTTTAAATGAATCAAAAACTGCGCGCTCTAATGTCTCTCGTCGCGGTTACTTTGGCACTGGCATGGTGCATCCCGTCGGTGGGTCAGGTACTGAAAGGCTCGATTTCGGGTACTGTGATTGATCCCACAGGCGCGGTTGTATCAGGTGCAAAGGTAAAAGCGAAAAACTCAGAAACTGGGGCAGTCATTGAAACCACCAGTGATAACTCCGGTTTCTTTCGGCTGAACCTGTTGTCAACAGGAACGTATACCGTAGAAATAACGGCTTCAGGTTTCAGTACGGCTGCGCAACCCGGCGTCGTTGTGGCCGCCGGATCTGACAGCGGCTTAGGGTCGATACACATGACTGTGGGGGAAGCAACCACTACGGTCGAAGTTACGGCCGAAGCTCCTCTGGTTGAGGCCAGCCAGGCGCAGGTCACCAACACCTTCACCGGTACAGCTCTTGCTCAGTTTGCAGGCGTGGAGGAAAACCAGGGAGTGGATCGTATGGCCCTTTTTGTCCCGGGCGTGGTCAACAGCCGTCAGGACAATTTTTCCAACACCAATGGTATTGGGTTCTCGGTAAGCGGCTTGCGTGGCCGCAACAACGACCAGGAAGTGGACGGGCAAAATAACAATGACAACAGCGTGGGCGGGCCTGCGCTGCAGGTGAGCGATCCGAATTTCATCCAGCAGTACAATATCGTCACCAACAACTTCGGCCCCGAATATGGCCGCAACGCTGGCTCCGTCGTAAACATCATCACTAAGCAAGGCACCAACAATTGGCACGGAAGCGTCTACGGCACCGAGCAAAGTAATTTCCTGAACGCGCTCTCCAACACGCAAAAGCGGTTCAATGGGCTTACTGGCCCTCCCCGCTTCAACCAGGAGTTCACCGGGTTCACCATCGGTGGTCCGGTGCTCAGGAACAAATTATTCCTGTTCGGTGGTTTTGACGATCAGCTCTTCTCTGGAAACTCCGTTTATAGCACTGGTTCTCTTACACCGACGCCGGCTGGCTTGGCTACGCTGGCTGGTTGTGGCGGCGCCATTAACCCCAATGCCTTGGCTGTGATCTCCAGCTTCGGGCCTTACTCTTTTTCCGCTGGAAATCCCACTCCCAGCAACACCCAATTGTTCCAGGTCAGGAACGCTGCAAACGCGATCGTCTGCCCCAATGTGCAGGTCGGCACTGTCAGCCGGACCCTGTCTACGCCCGTGCATCAGTTCAACTGGATTGAAAAGGTTGATCTGCAGCAGGGCAGTGACACCATAAGCGCCCGTTACATCCTTCGCCGCAACAACAGCTTCAACAATAGCGACAACGGGGCTGGCGGATGGGTTTTCAACACTACCGCACTGAGCCAAGCCCTGCTGGTGAGCTGGACTCACAGCCTGACCGCTCACATGGTGAATGAGGCCCGCATCAGCTTCGATCGTTTGAATGTGGGTTTTGGTGGCAATCAGATCGGCAACACCCTGGAGCCCACGGCCAACGGCTTAACCAATGCGCTCACGAACCTCAGCTTCCAGACTGGCGGGTTCTTGGGCCTTGGCCCGGCAACCAACTTACCTCAAGCCCGTATCGTCAACACCTGGCAAGCGCAAGACAATTGGAACTGGGTCCTGGGCAAGCACTCGCTGAAGGCAGGCATCAACTGGACATACCAACGTTCGCCCAACATCTTCCTGCCCAATGTCAACGGCCAATTCCGGTTCACAAACTTCAGTTCATTCATTACAACTGATCAGCCAAACCGTATTCTCATCGGCAATGGTCCTACCAGCCTCGACTTCCGTGAATACGACACATTCCTTTATTTCGGCGACGATTGGAAGCTCACTCCCAATCTTACCCTGAATCTGGGCGTCACCTGGACGTACTACGGCCAGCCTTCCAATCTGTTTAACAGCATCAGTACTGCTCGTGAGAGCAACGCTGCCACGGCCTTCTGGACTCAGAATCCTGCTGTGCCCCTGTCCGCGCGTACCGATCCAAAGGTTCCGGGCATCTACAATAGTTTTGGGCCCAGCATTGGTTTTGCGTACTCGCCGCAGTGGGGCGGGTTCCTGACCGGCAACGGAAAGACCACATTCCGGGGCGGATATCGCTTGTCATATGATCCTCCGTTCTACAACATTTTCCTCAACGTTTCGACCTCGGCCCCCTTCATCTTCTCCCAGACTTTGACAGGAGCCTCGGCAACCAGCAATCCTTTGCCTGCTGTGCCCACGGGTCCCAACGTGCGGGCTCTCTTGGGCCCCTCAATTACTCCCGGTGTTTTCGATCCGCGGACCTTCACTCAGACTACCGTCTCGCCCAATTTTGGGCCGGACAGTACCCACTCGTGGAGTTTCGGCATTCAGCGTGAAATCACCAAGAACTCTGCGCTGGAAGCTCGCTATGTTGGTAACCATGGAACGAACTTGTTCCAGACCGTAGACGGCAATCCCTATGTGGGAACAGCAGCCGCTCCTGGCCTGGCCCAGTCCTTCCCCAACTTGGTTCCGGCCGGAGTAACTGGATGTACGACCCCAGGAGTGGTTCAGACTCCGGCACAAGCCCTGGCGGGAGCCAATCCTGCTCTTGGCCGTGCCGACTGTAATCAGGGACTGGTAGGCCAGCGCAACAACGGTGCTTTCTCCAACTACCAGGGCCTCCAAGTGGAATTCCGCGCTAGCAACCTGTTCAAGCAGTTGACCATGCGCACCGGTTATACCTGGAGCAAGACACTGGATAACTCCAGCGAAATCTTCAGCACCTTTGCCGGTGGCAACACGCAGACCATCGCGCAAAACCCATTTAACACTCAAAAGGGCGAATATTCGATATCGGGCCTGAACACGCCGAATGCCTGGACTGTGACCTTTGTGGAACAAGTGCCGTTCTTCAAAGAGCAGCATGGCTTCCTTGGCCATGTCCTGGGCGGATGGGGCATCTCCGGCACCTATATCTTGGCTTCTGGGCAGCCCTTCACCCCGGTTCAACTCGGTGAGGCGCTGGGTACCAGCCCATTCGGAAACGTCTACGACTCTGCCTTTGTAGCATCATTCGGCGGCGGCGCAGACAGCGCCCGGCCCTTTATCGGAAGCGTAAACGCTCCGATCAACACTGTAGGCATCTTCGCCTCGGATTTGTGCAGAACCTTTTTCGGCGTGACCCCTGCAAATAATGCGGCTTTCCCTGGCGCATGCAATACAGCGATCACTCCGGCCAATGCACTTCTGAGCTTCAACTCCCTGAATATCAACCCCGCCAATGCCCAGGGGGGCTTCCTGACCGGGCAGGGAACAAAACCGGGACAAACCCCTGTAACGGTTACACCGAATGATGTGAGGTTTATCGTCAACGGCGGTATCGCTCAGCAATTGTTTGGTACCCCGTTCGGCAACGCTCCTCGCAACGGCTTCTCGGACGCGATTCAAAACACAGCTAATCTCTCAGTTATTAAGAACTTCAAGCTGGGTGAACGGATGGGTTTTGAAGTCCGGGCAACTGCGGTCAATGTGCTGAATCACTTCAACTTCGCCGGTGTCGATCCTGTCCTTGAAAATGCCGGGCGCACTGGGAACGCTACTGGTTTTGGCGATCCTTCGCTCACCACTGCTGCCGGACGCACATTCTTCCTTGGTGGCAGGTTCACCTTCTAACTCTAAAAGATTGTCTAACCCGGCCCGCCAGCTTTGCTGGCGGGCTTTTTTTGGGTGTGCTATTAAAGGTCACGGAATATCAACTCGGTGGTCGAAACTCTCGCATACGAGCCGCTTTTAATTGCCTTCGACGTTCGCTGCGAAGGATCCCGTTTCGATTCGTCCGGCGCGCTTGACCTGCACGAAGATGCGATATTCTCCGGGCTGCGAGAAGCCAAAAGGAAACGTAACTTCAGAGGAAGCAACGCCGGTTGAGCTTCCGTTGGCTGGCGTCGTGCTTGGATTCGTCGCAGCAACTGAATTCATAGGAGCTGCATGCATCGACATGTCCATTTGCGAAGCTGGTTTTTCGCCCTGCGCCAACTGCGTGGCAGCCATGGAGACGGAGCCTGCTGGATGAACATGGGCAAACACTTGGCCATCAGTCCGAATGAACACCGCGTGGCCGGCCATGCCCATGTAGTTTTCAAGGTCGGTCGCCGGATTTCCATTTTTGTCTTCAACGCGAAAGCGGAACATGATGGCCCGTTTGCTCTTGAATGGAGTTGAAGCCTGATTCAACCAAACCATGCGGTAGCCGCCTGAGAGTGGGCTGACTTTTTCCGAGGCGGATAAGTCGGTCACTCCAGCGTCATCCGTCCCTAAAGGCTTGCCTCCAACCGCGGGCAGGTCTGCTTCCCCAATCTCGGTTTCGGGGAAGCCCGTGGCATGCACGATGTCGGCAAAGATTCGGTAATGGCCGGAAGCGACTGGCGGCAGGTTCGCGGCAAACTCGCCAGTCGACAACTGGTCAGGATGCAGATGCCAGAAACTTTTCATGTCCGGCATGCGAACTAGAAAGAGGTGCATGAGATGTCCGTGGTCGGGAACGAGATCGCCCATCTGAATGGCCTCATCATCATTGAATCGCATCGGCTTCTCCGCCCGCTCCCGAGCATTTGGATTTTCGAGGCGCAACTGCAGGACATCCCCGGCCAGCGTAGGCTCCAGATGAGGAACCTTGTAGGACTTCGCCACATCGGCGCTGGCTTCTGCGCCCCACCACTTGTTTGCGCCGAAAAGCGCAAATCCAATCAGAACAGCGGCAATGCCCATCCCCAAGCGTCCGCGACGCTTCTGCTCCGGGCCGGGCGGCTGGCGGGGGGCGAGGGGCGCTTCACGATTGGCCGCGCCGATGATGCTTACTAGGCCGGCAACCAGGCATAGCCCCAGCATGAACAGCAAAGTACCCATTGTCTTTGTCATGCCCAGAGAGGTAAAGGACACGGCTGCCACTGGAACCGCAAGTTCGCCCTTGCCCTGCCGGCCATCGGCGTTGATCTGCACCTTCCATACGCCACGCACCATGATCCAGAGATTCCCATTGAAGACCTGAGGATCATCGGTAGAACGCTGGGCGACATCCGGTGTGGGCGAGAATTGAGCTCCGTCGCCGGAAAGCCGCAGTGGAAGGATTTCAACCTGACTTAGGTCAGTGCAGACGCAACGCACCTGAATCTGCGCCACGCCGGGAACGACCGAGGGTGGCCGGATGGTGACCAGAAGATGGTAAGGACCGGCATAGCCGTCAAAATAGACATCCGGGCTCCCGACGTGGGCCAGGCACGCACCGGGCAGTAAAAGCAAAGCCGCGACGAGAAGCGTTCTCTGGATTATGGCAGCTCGTTGATTGTAAAAATATCTCATCATTTGAAATAGAGGAGTTGAGTTCTCTCCGTGTTGAGCCTGTCCTGATTGGAGGCGTTGCCTGGGCGGGCGCACCCTACCGCTGCACTCGTCGCATCCAGTTGCCCCAGGTAATTCCGATGCGCGCGCTTACGACAGCGGCGAAAACTGCCAGGCCCATACCGATCCAGAACTGGCTAGTGGTCTCCCAATTCACAAAGCGGCTGCGTTCCAAAACTTGAGCGGAGGAATAGAAGTAAGGAAAGTAAATAGTTCCAAAGATCCAGTTGTGCGCCGCCGGCGAGTGCATCAGGAAGTTGGCGAAGGGCCACTGGGCCGCTATCAGGACCGCGACAAACACCGTTCCGCCCAGCAATGCCTGCCGCCATTTGGTCCAGTTTTTCAACCGGGGGCTGAGCAGATCCAGAACGAAGGCCGGCGCCACGATCAGGATCGGGAAGGCCAGAGGAACCATGTGCGTGATCTGCCGGTAGACCGGGCCAAGCTTGGGCTCTGCGGGAAACAACGGAAGAACCCACAGCATGAGCATCGCAAAAACGGAGTAAAAACCGGTCATCACGGTCCGGGCCCAGCGCCGGTCGGTGGCCCGCGAGACGCCTTCCAGCAGAAGAGGCAGCCCTATGGCGATGGCGAGATAGAAAGCCGCAGTATGCATCCGGCTGCGCAAGCTGTACTCCAGCTTGAAAACCATGTCCTGAACAACGATGGATCCGCCGGTCAACAGCAGCATCCATTCCAACTGCCTGCGCAGCGAGCCCTCAGCACGGTTCATGTGGCCTACGATCAATATCACGCTGCCCCACATAATGCCGGCGATCCCCAACGCCAGAAGAGCATGGGGCGGACTGATGATCTTTACATCCAGGCCATAAGCGTTGTGCCACCAATCATCGAAAGGCGCGGAGGTCAGCATGGCTCCGCCGCCCCAGGCACAGATAAAGGCGCCGAGCGGTCCACGGAAGCCGAGGACTCTCACCGAAGCCTCCTTGGCTGCGGTGTCGCTTCCAAAGGTAGTGCTGAAGATCAGGTACGACGAATAAGCGCCCGCCAGGACCGCTGCGAACTGGATCAGGAGATGGGCCGGGGTCCAAAACGTGTCGCGGCCTATGGTTTCATGCCACGAGATGTCCCAGAATACTCCTGAGATGATCGACATCGAGGCCACGACGCTGGCCCAAAGATACCAGGGAATGGTCTCCACCCGGGACAAGGCCAGCCCGGAAACACGCGCCGGGGTCTGTGTGGTTGCAACCGCGCTATTCATACCCAGCTCCAGAAAATATGGCTCTGAAATGCTGGATATAGAATACACTGAATGGCCATTCAGTCGACTGCTGGTTCCGAGCTGTGCCCTCAGGCCGTAGCGTGGTTGAATGATGCCACCGTGCGCAGTGGCGCCGAAAGGCCCTCCATCACCTTGGCAAACTCTTTCAAATTCAAAGATTGTGCTCCGTCGGAAAGCGCACGTTCGGGGCAGGGATGGACCTCGATCATGAGTCCATCTGCGCCAATGGCCAGGGCTGCGCGGCTGGCAGGTTGAATTAGGTCTCTCCTGCCCGTGCCATGGGAAGGATCGGCGATTACAGGCAGATGGGAAAGCTCGCGGGCCATGGCAATGGCCGCTAAATCAAGGGTGTTGCGCATCATCTCTGTATCAAATGTTTTGATGCCTCTTTCGCACAGCACCACGTTTGGATTACCTCCTGCCAGCAGGTATTCAGCCGCCAGTAGCCATTCCTTGACGCTAGCTGAAGGGCCACGCTTCAACAGGATAGGTCTGTCTATCTTTGCGAGATGACGCAAGAGATCGTAGTTCTGCATGTTGCGTGCGCCCACCTGCAGCATGTCAGCGTGGTCCGCGATGAGTTGAATATCGTTGGTGCTCATGACCTCCGTAACCACGGGAAGCCCAATTTCGTGCCGCACCTGCTGAAGCAAGCGCAGGGCCTCAATCCCCAAGCCTTGAAAATCATAAGGTGAAGTACGAGGTTTGTAGGCGCCGCCCCGCAACATGGTGGCTCCCGCGGCTTTGATCGCTGTGGCGGTTGACATAATCTGTTCGCGCGATTCGACCGAACAAGGGCCTGCAATCACCACCACCTCTTCTCCGCCGATGGTGACTTCGCCCACCTTCACGCGTGTCCTCTCTGGCTTGATCTGGCGGCTTACCAGTTTGAATGGATGGGCGATAGGAACAACATCTTCCACTCCAGGCGCCGCTTTGAGCGCCTCCAGGCTGCTGCGGGAACCGTTCGATCCGACTGCGGCCACAATCACCCGTTCTGCTCCCCGGGTAATGTGCGGCTGAAACCCACACTCCTTGACCCGGTCAATCACATGCTGAAGCTCAGCCTCTGTTGAGTTAAATGCCATATTGATCACCATTGCGATACTCCCCCTTATAAAAATTCTTATTTCAACTGCCGCATGGCAGCTTCTCCAAGCCTGCGAAATTCGTGGATGATGGCGCGAAACACAGTGACAACATTTTCCGGCCCCAGCGGTCCCTGGTTTTCCCGGCAGATGCGATCCAGCACCTCCTGCTCGCGCTGGCCGTCATAGGCAGGCAGGTTGCAGGATTTCTTGACCGCGGCCAGATCTAAAACGATGCGGGCCCGCTCATTCAACAGTCGCAACAATTCCCCATCCAGCAGGTCGATTTCATTTCTCTTTTTCTGCAGCAATTCCAAATCGCCTCGAACCTGTATGCCCATGGCCGAAAATACCCCTAAAATGCAAAAGCCGCGATTCGTGGAATCGCGGCTTTGCGGAATTTGTGATGTACTTTATTTATCGATTGCTGTCATCGCACACCATTCCGCTACGCCGCTACTCCAAAAAAGTAGCGGTAAGTAAATCCGTAGCTAAATCGGTTTGCGTACATGCTGTGCGGATATTAGTCTACGGTATCCGCGATGTCAAGAATTAGTGTATCCTAATGTCCTGATAATCATAATCTGCACAGAATCTGGAAAACACCTTACAATTTATGATTTGGTGTGTGTGGCCTGCGAGGGGAAGAAATAAAGAAGTTCGCTACGGGAATCAATCAAAACACTTATGCTCAAACCAACGGGTCCCAAGCAATCCACCGCCACAGAAGAACAAAGCTCCTGGAATGAATATGTTGAGGATTTTCGGCGCGCCGGGCACGAAGTCGTGGAGTGGATCGCAGAATATCTGGCCGATCCCGGTAAGCATCCAGTGGTGGCCGCCGTAAAACCAGGTGAATTGCTGGATAATCTGCCCCGTTTCGCTCCTGCCCAGGGAGAGTCATTTGACGCCATCCTGCGGGATTTTGACCGTGTGATCATGCCGGCAGTGACTCAATGGAACCATCCCCGTTTCTTCGCCTATTTTGCCTGCACCGGCTCTACACCAGCCATTCTGGGAGATATGCTGGCCGCCGCATTGAATACCAATGGACTGCATTGGAAGACCTCTCCGGCCATTGCCGAATTGGAAATGGTGGCCCTCGATTGGCTACGGCAATGGATAGGGCTGCCGGAAGGCTGGCTTGGCATTGCCTACGAGACTGCGTCGGAGAGCAACATGCACGCCCTTGCAGCCGCGCGCGAAATGATTGCTCCGGAGATGCGGGTGAAGGGCAGCCAGCCTCATCTGGTGCTCTACACGTCGGAGCAGTCTCACTCGTCGGTTGAAAAGGGCGCAATCACCATCGGGTTGGGCCAGGGCAATGTGCGAAGAGTGCCGGTGGACGATCAGTTCCGCATGCGTCCCGATGCATTAGCCAAGATGATCCAGCAAGATCTGGCTGCCGGCAAAAAGCCCTGCAGCATCGTGGCGACGGTGGGCACAACTTCCACCGCCAGCATCGATCCGGTGCCGCAGATTGCCGACCTGGCAGAGAAATATGGCGTGTGGTTGCACATTGATGCCGCTTATGCCGGCGCTGCCGCCATTTTGCCGGAATGCCGGCACATCATGAATGGAGTGGAACGGGCCCACTCCTTTGTTGTGAACACTCACAAATGGCTGCTCACGCCTATTGGCCTCAGCGCTTTTTATACACGCCGTCCCGATATTCTGCGCCAGGCATTTTCGATTGAGCCCCCCGGATATTTGCGCACCCAGCAGGACCCGCGCGCCCATGACCTGATGGATTATGGCGTCGCTCTCGGGCATCGCTTTCGCGCGCTGAAATTGTGGTTCGTGATGCGGTATTTCGGCCAGGAGAAATTTCAGGCCGTCTTGCGCTCCCATATTCAGTGGGCGCAACAGTTTGCGGCGCTGATGGAATCACATCCTGGCTTTGAGCGTGTGGCTCCGGTAAGTTTGTCGGTGGTCTGTTTCCGCTACAAAGGCTCCGACGAGCAGAACAAGGCCATTCTTGACAAGATAAACTCCACGGGCCGGGTATTTCTGATCAGTACCGTGCTGCATGGAAAACTCGTCCTGCGATTCACCATAGGCAACCTGGCCACTACCTGGGACGACGTGCAAGAAGCATGGGAGTTGATTCAGGAGGCAGCGAAAGAGATTTGAAAGTTCATACATGTCTCTCCAGCAAGTACGAGCCATACGAAAGAAGGAGCAGTCCTGCCTCAAAGACCACGAAGACCAGCCAAAAACTATTGTGTAGGCGCACCAGCATTTTGTTTTCCAGGCTGTAGTAATTCGATGGGGCCGGAATCTGCATGGCCTTGTAAAGGTCTTTTGAAACTAAGGAAAGGTAGTAAATAAACACGCCATAAATGGCAATCCAGAACAATATGGAGAGAATTGGGCCTATCGACAGGGAAGAGCCGCCCATGCCATAGGCGGCCGCGCTGAACCAAAGATGCATCGCGGCCACCAGGCCGCAAACGATCCAGACACCCCGTGAAACTGCGAAATAGAGATAGAAACTGTCCGCTTGCAGCGCTTGTTTGAACTTGCCGTAGTCATTCTGAATGCCTTTACGAACTACCTGGGCAGTGAACAACAAGGCCAAGGCAAACACCAACGGAGTGCCGGAATTTGCCAGGGCAAGCGCGTCCCCGGTCGCGTGCAATTCATGTTGTCTTGCTTCGATCCGGTTTTTATATTTCTGCTGCAACTTATTGGTTTCTTCCATGAGCGCCTTGAGTTGCTGCAGAGCTTCCTCGCGGCTGAGCGGCACAGGCGAACCGGCTACCATAAAACCTGTTTTCTTGGGAGATCGGTTGATCCTATCTATTGCTTGCTGGGTGGCATCAAGCACTCCCTGTTGCCGCTTCATCTCTGCTTCCAGGTCAAGTTGTGACGAAGCTATCTGGTCGGCCTGGTTTCCCCGGTCCTTGGTGATGAGCCAATTGGTCAACGACAGAAGTAAAGCGGCCAGCAACAGGCCTTCGAGCGCGAAAACCAATGGCTGGGCCCATCCCTTGAGCGCCGAGAGGCTAGCATATTGAACTGATTGAGGACTCTGATTGATTACGCTGATCTGGCGCAGGAAATTGACCGGTCCGGGCTGTTTCTCCCATTGTTCCTTGAAACGATCAATCGGAGACCTGACCTCAATAAACTCGGATTCAATAGGAGTTTCCATTGGGTACGGAGCTTGGTTTAACACAGGTCTTCGGGTGGGAACAAGGGGCCATGAGTGCATAGCCGTAGCCGGCGCACCTGATTGGTCAAGCCGGTCCTCGCGTTCGATCTTCCATTTGTTGCTCCCTGCTGGCGAGCACGCAGATTCTCCGTGCTTTAAATTTAAAGGTGTTGAATTCCCTTTTGCACCCTTGGCGGTGAGAGGTTCTTGGTTGCGGTTGCGTGAGATATCTTAAGCCCTATGCCGGGATAACTTTTGTTTGCATCTGTATGCCTTCCCATTTATGGTGATGCCGGTAGGTAATATGAACAACAGTAATGGTTCTGGCTCTTCGGCATTTGGCCCTCCTGGAATACCTCCCACTTGGTCTCCAGGTTCAAAAGATGGTGTAGGTACCGCTTATTCCCAAGCCAGCAAGATTTGGTTCACCCTCTCAATGGGAATTCTGACTGAGATTTACTATCCCACCATTGATCGCCCGCAGATACGAGATGCGCAGTTCCTTGTCTCGGATGGAAAAACATTCTTTCATGAAGAAAAGCGGGATTTGGATAGTCACATTGAAGTAATCGAACCAGAAGCGCTGGGCTACCGTGTCACCAGCTCCGACCCAAAAGGGCGCTACCAGATTATGAAGGAGGTAATCTCCGATCCCTATCAGGCTTGCGTACTGATCAATACGAAGTTTGAAGTGTCCAAAGAGTGGCAAGGGAAACTGCAACTCTATTTTCTACTGGCCCCTCATCTGGAAATTGGAGGCTGGGACAATTCAGCCAAGAAGATGGAGGTTGCCGGACGGCAGATCTTGCTTTGCTCGAAGAACAGCACCTTCATGGCGCTAGGCTGCGATTGTGGTTTTTCCCGAAGCTCCTGTGGTTTTGTCGGCCAGAGTGATGGCTGGCAGGACCTGCACAACAATTTCAGGATGGATTGGGAATTCGACAGTGCCGAACACGGCAACATTGCCGTGATGGGAGAAATTGACCTGAGCAATGGAAATGAATTTACAGTGGGGATCGCCTTTGGCGAGAGCGTTCATGCTCCCACGGCAATCCTCACCCAGGTTCTTGCGCTGCCGTTTATTCGCTATCGGAAGAGATTTGTTGAGCAATGGCAGCGGGTGCGCCAGAAATTAGAGCCCTTGGCGAGTTTCTCCAGCGACGATGGTCATTTGTACTCAACCAGCAGTAACCTGTTGCTGGCCCACGAAGACAAGACATTTTCCGGGGCCTTCATTGCCTCTGCGAGCATTCCCTGGGGCGACGTCATGGGGGATGATGATCTCGGCGGCTACCACTTGGTTTGGACTCGCGACATGGTCAACAGCGCCACCGGACTCTTGGCCTGCGGACACAAGCGCACCTCTCTCCGGGCCTTGATCTATCTGGCTTGCTCCCAGAAGCCCGATGGCTCGTTTCCGCAAAACTTCTGGATCGACGGAAGACCTTATTGGAAGGGGATGCAATTGGATGAGGTGGCCTTTCCCATCGTCCTTGCCTGGCGGCTGTGGCAGGCGGATGCCTTGGAAGGCTTTGATCCCTATTCCATGGTGAAGTCGGCGACCAGCTATCTAATTCAAAGCGGCCCCAAAACCCATCAGGAGCGATGGGAAGAGTGTTCCGGATACTCGCCCTCCACCCTGGCGGCTTGTATTGCAGCTCTGGTTTGCTCTGCTGATTTTGCCCGCCGTAAGAAGGAGGAACACACTGCAAGATTCATAGAAGATCACGCTGATTTTCTGGAATCGCACATTGAACGCTGGACGGTAACCACCCAGGGCACCCTGCTTTCGGAAGTGAACCGCCATTACATCCGGATTCTTCCCATCAGCCTTGATGACAACTCACCCGAAGAAGACCCAAATTCGGGGACCTTGGCAATTGCCAACCGGCGTCACGATGAACTCAACAAATTTCCCGCTAAGGACGTGGTGGACGCCGGCTTTTTGGAGCTTGTCCGCTACGGTATCCGTAAAGCCGGCAGCGCGCTCATGGAAGACTCGTTGAAGGTTGTTGATTCAGTCCTCAAGGTGGATACGCCCTATGGCCCATGCTGGCGGCGCTATAACCATGACGGCTATGGTCCCCAGACGGACGGCAAGCCTTACCAGGGAAACGGCGAAGGGCGGGCATGGCCTCTGTTAACAGGGGAGCGCGCTCACTACGAGTTGGCTGCCGGCCGGGACGTCCGTCCACTGGTCACTGCTATGGAAAAGTTTGCGATTTGCGCTGGCCGCGGAGGCATGCTCCCAGAGCAAGTATGGGACCAGCCCGACATTCCCTCTGCTTTTATGTTTTTTGGAAAGCCTTGCGGCTCTGCCATGCCCCTGGTATGGGCCCATGCAGAGTACATCAAGCTGCTGCGCTCCATTCGGGACAAGAAAGTATTTGATCAGTTGCCTCTGGTTGCGGAGCGATATCACAACAATCGTGGGCGTAAAGACTTGGAAGTATGGAAATCCAACCGGCAGGTGCAGACAATTGCTGCGGGAAAAACCTTGCGCATCCAGTCCTCGTGCCAGTTCGTGGTCCGTTGGTCTATCGATGGCGGACAAACCACGCAGGAATCTACCGCAGTCGCCAGCGGCCTGGGGATTGGCTTTGTGGATATTGAAACCCGCGCCGATCAAACTGCCCCTGTCAGGTTTAGCTTCGTGTGGAGCGACCCAGGGCAGCACGACTCTTCCATCCATGAAATCGGAATCAGCGCTGAAAAAGCCACAAGCATCGGCGCTTAAGGCAGCTTGGGGGCTCAAATTCCTTAGACAGAACCGCTCCGGCAAGTGAGTTCTTTTTATCTCGCGCTCATCTGCGAAATCAGCGGCTATATTGATTTTCCTTTGCGTCTTTTGCGTGCTTTGCGGTAAAACTTCCATTTGACCGAACCTACTGTAGAAACTGAATCATCGCCCCTTCCGGGTCTTCATAAAGGACGAGCCGCAGGTATCGTTGGCATTTTTACCTTGATTGTCGCGGTTTGCGGCTATTTCCGTGAGGCCGCGCTCGCCGCCCGATTTGGCGTATCAACCACCATGGACGCCTATTTCGGGGCTGTTTTTATCCCCAACGTCGTCTATTACGTTCTGGTTGCCGGAACATTGTCGCCCATTTTCATCCCCATCCTTCTTGATGAAAAGGGGGGAGAAGATCGTGCCCGAGTCTCCGAGACATTCAGCGTGGTCATGAACTTCGTGATGCTGGCGCTCCTGGCTATCGTGGTCTGCGCCCTGGTTGGCGCTCGCCAGTGGGTGCCGATTCTCTTCTCCGGATTCAATGCGGCCACAACTCAAATGGCCGTGCGCTTTGTTTACCTAATCTTTCCGGCGGTCCTTTTTCTGGCTGTCGCCGGCCTGCTCACATCCGTCTTGAATGGCTTTCACAAATTTGCGCTTGCGGCTGTCGCCCCCGCTTTATCAAGCGTAACTGTCATATTGGCGGTCCTTCTCGCCCGGGGAAACCGGGCTATCTATACAGTGGCCATTGCTACGGCAGCCGGATTCCTGCTGCAAGCGGTCTTGCTGATTCCAGCCACTGCCTCGCTTGGCATTCGCTATAGACCGGTATTTAATGTCCGTCATCCAGCCATTCGCAAGCTGGTGCGGTTGTGGCTTCCGCTATTCCTCTATCTGGCGGTTGCCAATGTTTCGCTGCTGGTGGAGCGCAATCTGGCTTCCCGGCTCTCTGCGGGTGCGGTCTCCACGCTCTACTACGCGCTTCGATTATTCACCGTGCCATCAAATTTCCTGGCGGCTCCCTTGGCGATTGTGGCCTACCCTGGGTTTGCGCGTGAGGCAAAACGTGAAGGGCGCGGCGAGTTAGTCAACCAGCTCTCCCGTATGTTTGCTTTGGTCATCTTTCTGTTTATTCCGATTACGGCTTGGACCATACTCAACGCTTTGCCCATCACCCGCCTTCTCTACGAGCATGGCCGGTTCCTGCCTGCGGACTCTCTGGCAACCGCGCATGTGCTATCCATCTACAGCCTCGGCATTCTTGCGAATGCAATTGCCGTCGTCTTGCTGCGCTGCTACTTCGCCATTGAGGACACGGTAACTCCATTGCTGGCCGAGTTAGCGGCTTTGGTGTTCTTTGTCGCCGCCGCTCCCTTTCTCACTCGCCAATTCGGTATTTCCGGATTGGCTGCGGCACGCAGCGCTACCTTCTGCCTGGTTACATCAATTCTCATCTTCGTGCTTTGGAAGAGGCAGGCCTTGTTGAAACTTGACTCCCAGGTGGTCCGCTTGCTCCTCCCGACAGCCGCCGCATCGAGCGCGATGGGTATCGTGAGCTGGGCGAGTTTACATCTCCTGCAATCGCGGTTTGATTCAGGCAACACATTGCTTCGGCTGGGAGTGATCTCAATTGTCTTGTTGCTCAGTGCTGGCACATTCATGGCCGTAGCACGTCTGTTTAGACTGAGCCAAGCCAGGCAGATCGTGCGAACTGTGTGGGAGCTGTTGCCCGGCGCAGGTGACCGCGCCCGGCGGCAAAGTTA
>Ga0070730_10002170_pt1 | contig 18043 bp, 12 predicted proteins | sample Coa_R1_3_FD_66447 | JGI IMG/M metagenome (GOLD analysis project Ga0070730, IMG submission 66447) | Surface soil microbial communities from Centralia Pennsylvania, which are recovering from an underground coalmine fire - Coalmine... | ecosystem: Environmental > Terrestrial > Soil > Unclassified ... | reverse complement strand
ATGCGCCAGGTCCGCGAGCTCGCCGCCCAACCCGGATAGCACAGCCCGGCTAGCACAGCCCGGCTAGCACAGCCCGGCTAGCACAGCCGGGCTAGCACAGCCCGGCTAGCTCCAAGCCCGGCTAGCGGGCCGGCGGGCTACGCTGTGCCTCATGCCTTCTGACCTGGAGGCCCTGGTCGCGCTCATGCCGTTCGCCGGGCATCTCGGCCTGGTCCTAGACGAGGCCGGCCCCGACCGGGTGGTCGCGCGGCTGGCCTGGGCCCCGCACCTGTGTACGACCGCGGGCGTCATGCACGGCGGGGTCCTGATGTCCCTGGCCGACACCGCAGGGGCGCTCGTGACGTTCCTCGGCCTGCCCGAGGGCGCCACGACGGCGACGATCACGTCGACCAGCCAGATGTTCCGGCCGGTCAGCGCGGGTACCGTGCGCGCGGTGGCGGTCCCGGTGCACCGGGGCCGGACCACGGTCACGGCCCAGACCAGCCTGTACGACGCCCAGGAGCGCCTGGTCGCCCAGACCACGCAGATCCAGGTCGTCAGGTAGGGGCCGTCTCAGGGAACACCGCGATCGACGCGGTGAAGGTGTGCAGGAAGTTCTGCCCGCCGACCGGCCCGAGTTCTCCGGCGCAGAAGAACCCGGCCAGCGGGATCTCGCCCAGCACCTCGGCGATCAGCCCGGCGTCGTGGTTCGGCTCGTCGAACATGCGCGAGCCGCGGCCGTTGCAGGTGAACAGCAGGGCCCCGGCCGCGCGGCGGCCGCCCAGGGCGGTGCGGGCCTGGTCCAGGGTCCGCCGGAGATCCGCGTCGGCCGACCGGGCGTCGCGGACGTGGAACTGCACGGTCTGGCCCACCTGCACCTCCTCTCCCACCACGATGGCTCCCGATTCCGCGTCCGCACCGACGAGGCCGCGGATCAGGAAGTCACCCTGGCGCGGCTCGGCCTGGTACTCGTCGATGACGATTCCCACGTGCGCCCCCCTGGCGAGCAACTCCCGGTCCCGGACGGATAGCGTCGCGGCCAGCTCCCGCAGGCGCGTCAGGGGCGGGCGCCCGCCGAGCTCGAAGATCAGGGTGCCGTCGGTCCTGGTGGTGGTGTAGGGGTCGCCGACGGGGCGGCACCCCTGCGCCACCAGCGGGTGGACCTCGGCTTCCGGCAGGTAGGCGCCGACGGCCCCGTGCGGGAGAACCCGGCCGTCCAGGAACAGCCGGCTTTGCTGGTGCCGCAGCCCGCCGCTGGCCATCCCGCCCATGATCACGGTCCCCGGTACGTGCTCGTTCAGGTGGGTCAGCAGGGCATCGGCCGGGAACGTGAACGGGTCGCAGATCATCAGGTGGATTCCCGCCGGGTCGGCCCCGAACCGGAAGCCGCCGAAGGCGCCCCCGCCCGATGTCCGGACGAACTCCATGGCGAAGGTCTGGACCGGGCCGAGGCCGGCCGCCAGCCACAGCGAAACGGCGGGCCCGGACTCCACCTCGCGGGCGCCGCCCGCCACCCCCTCCGATACGCACCCGATGAGCGGGAGCGGGCCGGTCTCCTCGGCCACCGCGGCCAGGAGAGTCTCGGCCGAGCCGAAGAAGTGGGCCGAGGCGAACAGCACCGCGAACGAGGGCGGCACGCCCCCCAGCGCCGCCCGGGCCTCCCGGACGGCCCGGCTCGCCGCCTCGCGCGGGTCTGCGGTAAGGACCAGGGCTCCGGCCGCCTTCACGAGCCCAGGTTACTTGGCGATTCTGCCCTCGGGTGAGGGCGTCACCTATGCCAAGATCCAAGATGTGAACCGGCTCCGCTATGCCGTTCCCAATGCCATCACCATGGCGAGTCTGGTCCTGGGCATCCTGGCCATCCAGGACGCGTTCGGTGGCCAGTACGCGGCCAGCGCCTATTTGATCGTGTTCGCCAGTGTCGTCGACACGTTCGACGGCCTGGCCGCCCGGCTATTGCACGCCACGAGTCCCTTTGGCAAATACCTGGACACGCTCTGCGATGCCGTCACGGTCGGGGTGGCGCCCGGCGTCCTGGTTTACGCCGTGTATTTCAAGGACTGGGCCGCAGGCGGCCTGATCGCGGCGGGCTGGACGGCGGCCGTGCTGGCCCGGCTCGCCTACTTCCAGGCGACCGAGGCGCGCGACCGGCTCTATTTCATCGGGCTGCCCTCGCCGCCGGCGGCCGATATCCTCGTCGGCTTCGTCTTGCTCAGTTCGCGGGTCTGGCACCACTACCCATACCCGTGGCTCGTCTTCGCCTTGATGGTGGTGCTGTCGTTCCTGATGCTCTCGAAGATACGGGTGGAAAAAGGGGCCTTCTTTACTCCGGAACGCATCGTCCGGACATGGCGCGGCCGGGCTTTCCTACTGGCCCTCGTCTTTACCGCCGTCCTTCCGTGGGCTGCTCCCTTCGTGGTCTTCTCCACGATGCTGATCCTGGTGATCGCCAGGGAACTGCTGATCAGGGTCCGGAGATCCGGTGACCGGGCGGCGGCGCGGATTGGTGAGGTGAACAGCGTAGCCGCCGATGATTAGCAGCACGGTCAGCGCCACTATGGTGCTCGTCGGCGGCTCCCACATCCCGAGCGTGCCCCGGGACGCCCGGTCGATGACCACGACGACGAACCCTACGTCCAGGCAGAGGTCCGCGAAGGTGAGGGCGGCCCAGACCCCGGACTCGACCCAGTTCGTCTTCATCGGACTCATCGGAACGGGATCCCCGAGCTGTCCCACGCGGAAAGCGACTCGCGGGCCGCTTCGTATCCGGCCCGGATGACCGCCGGGAGTTGCGTGGTGTCGGTGTAGGACGACGAATCGAACTGCGGACGGATGTACACGTCCGCGCGCGCGATCTGCCCGGACTCGAGGCTCTTCGAGCCGATTTCCATGACCCGCAGCAGCACCTGCCCGATGCTGGGGGCCACGAGCGGGGAGCCCAGCGGGTTCAGGCGGCTGCGCAGGACCCGGCCGAGCGGGAGGCTGTCGGAGTAGTCGTACGGTTCGTCGGCGGTGTAGAAGGGCGACGTGACGTTGACGAGGACGAGCGCGCCGAGCGCCGTGCGGTTGACCAGCGGCAGCACGGGGAGGTTGTTGAGCACGCCGCCGTCGGCCAGCAGGTGCCCGTCCGGCCCCACCACCGGGGGGAGCAGGACCGGGAGCGAGCAGCTGGCCCGCACCGCGTCTCGCAGGGACCCGGCGTCGCGGACGACCAGTTCGGCTGCCGTCAGGTCGGTGATCGTACACAGGAACGGGAGCCATAGGTCCTCGATGCGGCGGTCGCCGAAGATCAGGTTCAGGACCCGGTTGAGCTGGACGGAACCGACGATCGACGTCGTGGGGAGCGTGTAGTCCATCAGCCGCCGCCGGGGGACGCCGAATAGCCTCAGGTCACGCCGCTCGATCTGCCCGGGCGTCCAGCCCATGGCGAACTGGCCGCCGACCAGGGCGCCGGCGCTCGTCCCGCAGATCACGTCGACCGGGACGCCGTGTTCGCGTAGCGCCCTCAGCACCCCGGCGTGACCGAAGCCCCGGATGCCGCCTCCGCTCAGGACGAGGCCGACCGGGACGTCGAGGAGGAATCTGGCCAGGCGCCCGAGGTGCGCGGGGTCGTCAGGGACGACGTGATGAGCCCGGCCGAGCTGACGCTGGCTGAGCCACCGCCCGGTCTGCCAGGTGCCCGGCCGCAGGTCATCGTGCAGCAGCACCAGCTCCGTGCGGGCCTTCCGCGCCGTGCTCCCGGCGAGCAGGCGCTGCTCCGAGGGCCCGGGCCGCGGGCTGGCGCCGGCCCGGCCGACCAGGAGCACCACGTCCGCCTCGCGCACGCACAGCCGGTCCCAGAAGCCGGGGTCCCCGGGGTCCCGGGACGGAGCCTGCGGCCCCGGCGCGGGAGCGTACAGCACGAGGTCATGACGGTCCTCCTGATCGCGTAGCCAGGTGGCGAGCCCCGCGGCGGCCGCGCTGTCGGCGTCCGCGGTGGCTCCGGTCCCCACGGCCGCCTCCACGCTGCGCGGGCTCAGCACCGCCACCCGCAGATGCCGGCCCAAGAACGCCCCCAGGACCTCACCGAAGCGGGCGACCGCGGGGAGCGGGATGTCGCCGGCGGCCACCAGGGCGACGCTGCTCACCGAGGGTTGCGCGGCCGCCGCCGCGGACGGGGCCTGGGCCAGCCGGCGGGCCAGCGTCGTCATGATCCGGCGCATGACCGACACGTCGCTGAACAGGTACCGTTCCACGCTCTGCGCGGTGAGCCGGTAAAGCTCCGTGTCGCGTACGGCGACGACGGTGGCCGTCCGGGGTTCGCCGGTCAGCAGCGCCATCTCGCCGATCAGCTCACCCGGGCCGAGGTCGCGGAGGGCCCGCTCGGCTCCTGGCTCACCGGCCAGCATCCGCACCCGCCCGGTCACGATGGCGTACAGGCTGTCCCCGACGTCTCCCTCGCGGAAGAGGACCTCGCCGGCCTCCACGGTGACCCGGGTGAACGACCGCTCGAGGTCCAGCCAGCGCTGAGCGTCCAGCGCCGCGGCGGGGCCGAAGTCGCGGGTGGGCGGCAGTACGGGCACCTCGGCCATCGCCTCGGTGAGGCCGGTGCCGTACCGGGCGCGGAAGGCCTCGCCGACCTGCGGGTCGCCGGCCCCGAGGGCCGCGGCGACGGCCGGGAAGGTGGCGGACGACAGGCCAGCTCGCCTCACCACCGCGTGCAGGAGCGCCGCCCTGACCTCGCGATCGGCCGGCACGAGCTGCTGCCAGGAATCCGCCGCCCGGTCGAGGTCGGCAGCGGTCAGGACCCGGCTATCCGCCGACCCGGCCGGGTCGCTGCCGTCCTCGCCGCCGGAGAAGACGGCGATGGCCTGGTGCAGTTGGTGCAGAACCTTCCGCACGCGCGCGTCGATCGCGGCCAGGGCCTGCGCCGCGGCGGCCTCCGGGGCGTCGGCGCCGGGGACGGACACCTCAGGCTCCGGGGATTCGCGCACGCAGCCGGTATAGGGTTAGTCGCAATCAATACCTTCCTACTCATCGCGCTGGATACTAGTACAAATGAGTGTTCAAGTGTACGACCGTAAGCGTGGCGTCGTCTACGACGAACCACAGTACGGCGAAAGAAGACTCCATCTCCTTTACGAGACAGCATTCGGCAGGCTTTTGCTCCGCGCTATTTTCGCCCGCCGCTGGTATTCAACCCTGAACGCTATCCGGGATAAGCGCCCGTCTTCGGTGCGAAAGATCCAGCCGCTCGTCGACCGGTTCGGCATAGACATGAGCGACTACCCTGAGCAAAGCTACGCATCCTACGACAGCTTCATTACCCGGAAGATCGACCCGGCCAGGCGTCCGATAGCCGCCAACCCGGATTCCCTCATCGCAGTGGCCGATTCCAGGCTGCTGGCGTACGTGGTCACCAGTGACGGCCGTGTTGCGGTAAAGCAAAGCTCGTACACGATAACTGAGCTGCTGAGAGATCGCGACCTGGCGGCCACGTACAACGAGGGTACCTGCCTGGTATTCCGTCTTGGCACGGAAGATTACCATCGCTATTGCTTCGCCGACGACGGGGAAGTGATCCGGACGAACTCTATCAACGGGGTGCTGCACTCGGTTCAGCCCATTTCATCGGCGCGCTATAAAGCCTTCAGCGAGAACCACCGCGAGTACTCGGTTATCGAGACCGCTAACTTCGGCACCGTGGTGACGGTTGAGGTGGGAGCGATCCTGGTCGGCAAGATTCACAATCACGATGTAACCAGGTGCCTGCGCGGCCAGGAAAAGGGCTACTTCAGCCTCGGCGGATCGTCCATAATCGTCTTGCTTAGGCCGGGTATGGTTACCATCGACTCCGATATCATCGAGCATTCTCGGAAACAGATCGAGACTAAGGTACGGCTAGGCGAGAAAGTCGGGGAAAAGAACCACGCTCAGGCCTCGTAGGTGCCGGTCCTGAGCCGGCGTACGAGCATGGTGATGACGTCGGCGGCCACCTCGGGCCGCCGCGCCATGAGGTCGAGGAGGGTCGTCCGGTCGAGGATGAGCAGGTCCGTGTCGACCGTGGCTACCACGTCGGCCGAGCGCGGCGCGGGGTCGAGGACCGCCAGTTCCCCGAACAGCGAGCCCGGGCCCAGCCGTGCCACGAGGCGATCCCCGTGCTGGACCGCGGCCTCCCCGGCTCGCACGATGTACAACTCGTCGCCCTCTTCGCCCTCCGTCACGACGCGCACCCCGGCGGACACCGAATACGGTCGCAACCGGTCCGACAACTCGGAGAGGACCTGGTAGGGAACGCGCCCGAATATGTCGATCGTCCTCAGCCATACGACCGAAGCGACCTCCGGCGGGTACGTGTCGGTTGAGCCGAGTTCTGACATGGCGGGTGCCTTCTTGTCGTTGCTTCCTGCGGAGCCGTTTACGCTAGCCAGGCCGAGGCGCACCAGCCTCAGCGTCCAGCTGCCGAGCGATGCGTCATGTCCCATCAACGCCAGGCGTTCTTCGGCCGTCCCGGGGGCGGGGACGAGGTCCGGGCCCAGCTTGCGCAGCGTCTGGACCGGCCCGTGGTCCTCGGCCAGCGCCACCACCGGGAGTTTCAGCGCCTTCGGCAGCGTAACGTCGAGCAACTCGATGGCGTTGGCCCGGTCGTCGGCCACTCCGTTGGTGATCCGCGCCTCGGCGTCAAGCACGATGTCCGCCAGGGGGGCGCCGGAGGCATCGCGCGAGCAGCAGAGCAGCGAGAACAGGTTGGCCTGGACCCGGGCTAGCTCTTCGTGCAGGCCCTGCGCCAGCAACGGCCAGGAGCCGGCCAGGTCGCGCTCGGCGGCCAGCAGCGAGCGGGCGCTTTCGACCTGGACCTGCACGGCCGCGCCGAGCCGCGCGCCGGTCAGCAGGGGAGTGCTGGCGCGCAACTGCGCCCGCGCCTGCTCCTGGTCGAGGTAGGAGGCGCCGGGAGCCAGCCGGCTCAGCAGGGCATCAATCCCGTCGGGAGACCCGTTAGCCGACGGCGCGGCCGCGGCGGCGAAGCCGCGGTTCGTGGCGCGCCGCAGGGCGGTCACGTACTGGGCCGTGGTTGTCCGGGTGAGCAGCAGGTAACCGGCGGACACCACGGCCAGGAGGGCGACGAACGGCACGACGTTCGGCGGGTGCAGCCAGGTCATCACCAGCAGGAGTACGCCGCTGAGGATCAACGCCACCGAGCCGAGCCAGCCCTCGGTGGCCACGCGCGCCGGCAGGCGGCGCTCCCTGGGCATCGGCTGGAACAGCAGGACGAACGCCGGGGTGTCCACCCCCTTGTCCAGCACCTGGTTCGCGAACATGGTCAGCGCGACCAGGACGAAGAACACGGTACCGACGCCGATCAGGCCGCCGTAAACGGTCGCCGCCAGCGACGTGGCCGTCATGGCCAGCGGCATGATGAATAGGGTGCCGCGCACTCCCAGGCGCGCGAGCAGCCGCCCGGCCAGCAGGGCGGCGACCAGGATCATCGTGAACGTCATCCCGGCCGTGAAGGTGCCGAAGAACCCGGCCAGGGACTGCTGGCTCGGGAAGTGCCGGGCGGCCTGCTCGTAGAAGACGTACTCGATCAGGTACGCCGTCAGCACGGTGAAGGTCTTCAGGCTGAAGATGGCCCGGGTATAGCGGTCTTGCACCAGGGGTCGCAGGCCCTCCCGCCGGTTCCTCGTGGTTTCCTGGCGCGTTTCGTTGACGTCCCGGAGGATGCGGGCGAGCGAAAGCGCGTACAGGGCGAGGAATACGGCCGACAGCAGGAGCAGGTTGACCGTTCCTGTGGCGGCCACGACCGCCGGGATGAGCAGGCCGCCGACGACCGAGGCCAGCATCACCCCGAGCCCGACCAGGGGCAATAGCCGCTTGCCCTGGCGTATATCGAACAGGCGGGATACGAGTTCCCACAGGCTGAGCGTGGTGTAGATGAACAGCAGGCGGAACCACGCCATCATCAGGAAGATGACGACGTGGTTCCCGGTCGTCTTGATTCCGGCCCACAAGAGCAAGATGGTGGCGGCCAGTACGACGTTCAGGGTCAGCGCCTGCGTCCGGAACGTCACGCGGCGCCCCAGGAGAGTCAGCCCGACGCCGAAGACGATGACCAGGAAGCCGTTGACGATGTATACGTAGGGCAGTTTCTGTATGCCGGAGCGGGTCAGGAAAATGGCGTTGGCGGCCGAGTAGTACAGGACGAGGGATAGCCCGAGCATGAACGAGCTGACCATCACCGTCCGCAGACGGCCGGCCTCGTCGCCGCGAACGCCGAGCGCGGCGAGGAGACGCCCGCCTGATTTCGCCTTCGGGTTCAGAAGCCGGCCTCCGCGAACGTGACGAAGTGGCCCGCCGCCTCATCCCAGAGGTTGGTCCGCAGCACCCGGGCGCTCGATTTCAGGGTGAGGGTAGCGCCCGGTTGCAGCTGCGGGCAGGCAGCCTGGGCTTGCGGCAGGAGGTAGTTCGGGATGCGAGGCGCCAGGTGGTGGATGTGGTGGAAACCGATATTGCCGGTGACCCACTGGAAGAACCGGGGCAGCGCGACCCGGGAACTGCTCGCCAGCGACGCTTCCACGTAGTCCCAGTCGGCGTGCCGTCGCCAGTAGGTCCCAGGGAAGAAATGCTGTACGTAAAAGAGGTAAACGGCGGGGATGCCCCCGAACGTCAGGACCATGAGCTGGACCGCTATATACCTGGACGGGCCCATCCAGGCCGACATGAGCACGACGAAGCCGAGGACGGCCAGATTCGTCAGGTAGACCGACATCCTGAGCCGCCGGCCGGTCAATCTGGGGTCCATGCGGAGGCGCTGGGCGATGACGAACTTGATCACCGGGCCGACGGTCATCAGGAAGAGCGGATGATGGTAGATCCGGTAATACACGCGCTGGCCGCGGGAGGCCGCCCGGTACTCCTCGGTCGTCATCATCCAGAGGTCGCCGGATCCCCTCCGGTCGAGGTCGCCCGTCGTGGCGTGGTGCCTGATGTGCGCCCTCGTCCAGTAGGTATACGGGGTGAAGACGATAACCCCGATGACGCTGCCCACCAGGGTGTTCAGCCGGCGCGAGCGGGTGAATGACCCATGGCCGCAGTCGTGGAAGATGATGAAAGCCCGCACCGTGAAGACCGCGATGACGAGCGAGGCGACCGCGCCGAGCGCCCAGGACACGGCCATCGCCCGATCGGTGAGGATCCAGCCGGCCGCTAGCCCGATAGCCGTCGTCGCCAGCTGCACCGGGCTCCGCCAGGTCGCCCGCTGGAACTCCTTGAGTACGTCTCGTTCGACCGTGACGCTCATCGGGACCCCCCAGAACGCTCCGTACCCTTCGACCGCGATTAGCCCAATTATGGCCGAAGGATCCCTGCTCATACAGGACGCGAGGGTGGCGGACCGCCGGGCTGGGCAGAAAGGAACACGTGCAATACCGGCTATCGCGCATCGTCGCAGGCCCCTTCCTGCACACGATCTGGCGGCCGACCGTGACCGGCGCGCAGAACATCCCCGCCTCCGGCGGGGCCATCCTGGCGGCCAACCACGTCTCGGTCATCGACTCGGTGTTCCTGCCGCTGATGGTTGACCGCCCGGTGACCTTCTCGGCCTCGGCTAAGTACTTCACCGGGTCCGGTCCCGCGGCCCGGCTGCTGGCCGCGTACCTGAAGGCCACCAACCAGCTGCGGATGGACGCCGAACGGCCGCGGTCCGCGCAGGACACCCTGGAGGCGGCGCTGGCGCTGCTGAGCGAGGGGAACCTGTTCGGCATCTACCCGGAGGGGACCAGGTCGCCGGATGGTCGGCTGTACCGGGGCCGGCCCGGCGTGGGCTGGCTGGCGCTGAAGTCCGGCCTGCCGGTCATCCCGGTCGCGCTGTCCGGGACCAGGCAGGTACTGCCGCCGGGTCATCTGGTGCCGCGGCCGGGGAGGATCGGGGTCACGATCGGCAAGCCGCTCGCGATCGCCCCGGAGCTGGCCGGCGAGCCACCCGGCAGGGCCCGCCGCCTGATCGCCGATCAGGTCATGGCCGCGATCCAGGAGTTGTCCGGGCAGGAGTACGTTCCTACGTTCGCCTCCGATCGCAAGGCGGCCCTAGCTCGTGAAGCGGCGGCCCGGGCGGCCCCGCACGACCAGAATCGGGTCACACCTTGACGCGGATCGCCCCGGGAATGACCTCGAACGTCGCCGGCGTGATGCCCAGGATCTCCCCGTCCGCCTCGATCGGGAGGGGCGGGTCGGCCTCGATCCGGACCCGGCTGGCCCGCAGCTCGGTGATGTGGCGGTGCGGGAGGTGCGTCCCGCGGTAGACCTTCGGCAGCGTGGTGAACGCGTCGGTCTTCGGCCCGATCATCACGAGCACCTCGAGCGACCCGTCGCAGGGATCGGACTTCGGCGAGATCTGCATGCCGCCGCCGTAGAACCGGCAGTTCGCCACCACGACGTTGAACGCCCGTCCGGCGAACTCCTGGCCGTCGGCGTCAAGCCGTACGGTCCGGGGCCGGAAGCCAGGCAGCGTCAGCCAGAACCCGCAGAAGTACTTGGTGCCCCCGAGGAACCCCGGGAGCCGCACGGTCCGGTCCACCACCGCACCGCCCAGCCCGGCCTCCGCGATGTTGGCGAAGTACCTGGTCACTTCCGCCGGACCCGCACCCGAGCCCGGCTCCGCACCCGCACCGGCGCCCGCACCCGCACCGGCGCCCGCGCCCGCGCCAGGCCCCGCACCCGGCCTGAAGGTGACCTTGGCGACGTCGATCAGCCGGACACCGTCACCGGCTAGGTGACGCGCGGCCCCGACGGCGTCCGCGGGCAGGCCGAACGACCGCGCGAAGTCGCACCCGGAACCAGCCGCGACCACCCCGAGCACGGCGTCCCCGGCGACCGGCCGGTCACCTACGATCATGCCGTTGAGCACCTCATGGACGGTTCCGTCGCCGCCGGCGGCGACCAGGTAGCGCTCACCCCGGTGCAGTGCGTCCCGGGCGGCCTCGGTGGCATGACCGGGGTGGGTGGTCCGCACGATGCGGTAACTCAACCCCGCGTCGGTCAGGACGCGTTCGATCTCGGCCAGGTGCGCCCCGACCTTCCCGCGCCCGGCCCGCGGATTGGCGATGACCACGAGCGGGCCGAAGGGGCTGGGCATGCGCGGATCCTAACCTAAAGCCCCGGCCGGGAGCCGGGCCGACCGTCGTCCTGTCGCGCCCGCAGACAGGCGAGCTCCGGATCGTCCGCAGGCTCAGCGACCGCAAGCTCTTCCTGTATGACCGCCTGGTCGTCCCGGGCACCGGCGGGTGGATGAACTTGAGGTGGCGCGTCGACGGCGCCTCCCGACCTACCTTCCCGGGCGGGGCCCAATTCCTGTTGGCCGTACGGGCCTGGTGAAATGTCGCTATTGTTGGGGATCGGGCTGCGGGGACTGGCCCGGGGCCCGGGATGATGGCCGGGCTCTAGATCCCGGGCCGTACGTTGTGCAGTTGCCTAGCTGGCGCACCGCGGACGGAGACTCGTGAGTCGCGAGACGCACCAACTGCTGCAGGGAATGCCCGGCAGCATCGCCGGATACCTGCTGGAAGGGTATATCGGCCAGGGCGGCACGGGCCCGGTCTACCTTGCGCGCGACGAGCGGCTGGGCCGCAAGGTGGCGTTCAAGGTCGTGGCGCCGGAACTGGCCCGCGATGACGCCTTCCGGGCCCGATTCCTGCGCGAGTCGCGGGAGGCGACCGTGGTGGGCCACCCGCACATCATCCCCGTCTACCAGGCCGGCGAGGCGGGCGGGATCGTGTACCTGGCCATGCGGTACGTCCAGGACGGCAACGCCCGGTCGCTGCTCAGCCGCCTAGGACCGCTCGATTCCGCCCAGGCCTGGAACATCATCGCCCAGGTCGCGTCGGCGCTTGATGCTGCTCACGCCCACGGCCTGATCCACCGCGACGTCAAACCCGCCAGCATGCTCGTGGAGGCCAACGGTGCGGCGGACTCCAGCACGCCGTACCAGGCCGGCCGCGGTGATGTCGCCCACGTGTACCTGTCCGGGTTCGGGATGAGCATGAACCCGCCGCCTGGCGAGCCCGCCGCGACGGGCCGGTTTCCCGGAACCCTCGATTACGTCGCGCCTGAGCAGATCCGCGGCCGAGCCCTGGACGGTCGCGCAGACCTGTACTCGCTGGCCTGCGCCGGGTTTGAACTGCTGTGCGGCACGCCGCCGTTCGCGCAGGACCAGGGCCTGACCGTGATGTACGACCAGCTTTACGTCCCGCCGCCTCCGGCCACGGCCCGGCGCCCCGACCTGCCGGCGGCGGTTGACGCAGTGCTGGCCACGGCGCTGGCCAAGAACCCGGCCGACCGCTACTCCACGTGCGGCCAGTTCGCCGAGGAACTGCAGGCGGCGCTGGGCCTGCGTCCCGCGCGCTCTCGCTCACAACGCCTCGCCGCGTCACCCCCGGCAGCCAAGCCTCCCCCGGCAGCCAAGCCTCCCGCGGCAGCCAAGCCTCCCGCGGTAGCCAAGCCTCCCGAGGCAGCCGGGCCGCTCGTAGAGGCCAGGCCGCCTGCGGCAACCAGGCCGCCCGGCAAGGAGGCACCTGCCCGCCCGCACGAGCCCGCGCGAGTGGCCGGGCTGGAGCAGCCTGGGGCACCAGGGGTCGGGGTCCGGCGGTCCGCGTCCGGGCCGCCCACGTCCGGGCCGCCCACGTCCGGGCCGCCCGCGACCGGGGCTCTTCGGTCCGCATCCGCGCCGCCTGCGTCCGCGCCGCCTGCGCCTCCCCCGCCCGCGACCGGGGTCCTGCGGTCCGCGCTCCGGCCGCCCGTAGCCGGACCGGACCCAGTGAGCGGGCCGCCCGACCCCGATCCTCGGCCGCCCAGACGGCGCCCCGGCCGCGCCAGGCTCGTCGTGGCCGGCGCAGCCGTAGCCATCACCGCCGCCGCGGTGGCCGTCGGCGTCGGCGTGACCCATACGAACAAGCCGGCGCCGACCGCATCGCCCACGCTATCCACGCCAGCCACATCGGCCACCTCGGCCGCGCCAGCCTCTCCGGTCGTATCCTCACCCGCCGCGTCAGCACCGCCATCGTTGTCACCGTCGGCCCTGGCGTCACAACAGGCGCACGCCGTGAGCAAGCTCCTGGGGTCAAGCGCAGCCACCCGCCTGACGCTGCAAAGCGCGGTGACCCAGGTCCGTGCCTGCACTAACCTGTCCGGCGCGGTCAGCCAGATCCAGAACGTCGTAGACCAGCGCAGCAGTCAGTACCAACAGGCATCGGCCCTGCCGACGACCGCCCTGGCCAGCGGCGCCCTATTGAAGTCCGACCTGATCACGGCCCTGCGCGACTCGCTGACCGCCGACCGGGACTACCTGACCTGGGCGCGGCAGCAACTGGGTGGCGGATGCGCACCAGGTGCTCAATCCGCCGCGTACGCCACCGCGTTTAACGCTGACCAGCAGGCCAACGCGGCTAAGGCGCAGTTCGCCCTGGTGTGGGATCCGGTCGCGGCCCGGTACGGCGTCAGCCAGCAGTCGCCCCACAGCATCTAGACCCCGGACGCCACACGGTGGACCGTGCCAGCGAAGTGCCCCGAGTGCGGGGCCCGGGTCGACCAGTCCGCGGCGGAGGCATCAGGGGACCCCAGGTGCGAGTACTGCGAGCAGCCGCTGCCCCGCGTACCCGTCCGCGCCGGCGACCTGCCCTGAGCGCGCGACGGTCTGTTCACCGGTGCCCCATACTGGGGGCATGTTTGACAAGAAGGAACCGGCCGAGGCGCTGATCGTTGCCGATGAAGGGCCCGGCAACGTCGAAGACACGGACATCCACGGCGTGCACTGGGACCACCACAAGTACATCATTGAGGTCCGGCCGCCCGGGGAAGCCCCGTTCCGGATCGAGACCAAGGCGAAGGTCCCCATCTTCTCGAAGCCGCAGCCCGGTGATGTCGTCAAGGTCACCTACGACCCGAAGAACCACCACGCCGAGATCCAGATCGAGGGTGACGAGCGGTACGACCCGAAGCTGGTCCGCGAGCGGGAGAAGCAGCAGGCCGCGGCCCGTCGCGACGCGCTGCTGAGCGGAGCGCCGGCGCCCCAGGCCACGGGCACGGTGCACTACGCACACGGCCATCTGGACGACGAGCCGCGCTGGACGGTCCCCGCGAAGTGCCCCGAGTGCGGTGCCCGGGTCGACCAGACCGCGGCGGAGGCGTCCGGGGACCCGAGGTGCGAGTACTGCGAGAAGCCGCTGCCCCGCATGCGCGTCCGCGCCCACGACCTGCCCTAAGCCCTTTTTATGCCGAACGAGCGTTGGTGCTCCCTCGCAAACCTGAGGAGCCCCGCTCGGAGGGCGGTCAGCCTGCGCGCAGCCGCAGCCCGCGGGGCGTGGGGCGGAAGCCCGCCGCCTCGAGCGCCTGCGCCAGCGGGGAACCTTCGGCGCCCGCCCGGTGGCCGACCGTCAGGCCGTCGGCGCGCTCGACGGTGAGGCGGCCCAGCGCTCCGTCGCGCACGGCGGAGGCCAGCGCGACCGCGCTGGGGCGCAGCAATTCCGGGTCGTCGGTCCAGGACAGCAGGGTCTTGCCGCCGCGCTCCACGTACAGCACGAGCGATCCGTCCGCGAGGACGACCAGCGCGCCTGCCTTCCGGCCCGGCCGGTGGGAGGAGGGCGTCTCGCCGGGACGCTCGGGCCACGGCAGCGCCGCTCCGTACGGCTGGGCCGGGTCCGCCGCCGCGAGTACCAGCCCGGGGTGGCGACCCCCCGGAGCCCCCCGCTCTTGGGGGGACGGCCCGTCCCCCCAGACCCCCCCGGCCCCCGTGACCCCCATGGCCCCTCCGGCCAGGGCCCGCATCCGGTCCACCGCGCCGGGCAGCGCGAACTGCGCCGCGCCGAGCCCTTCGACGAAATAGCCGCGGCGGCACTGCCCGGCTTCTTCCATCGCCCGCAGCACCGGGTAGACCGCGGCGAAACCGCCGGGTATCCGCTCGGCGGCGACCGCGCCCCTGGTCAGCACGCCGTGCCGCTCCAGCAGCGTCAGGGCCAGCGCGTGCGCGCGCAGCGTCTGGGCCCCGTTGCGGGTCTTGGTTCCGTCGCGACTGCCCCGACCCGCGTCACCCTCGCCGTCGGATTCGCGGCCGGGCAGCAGCGACCACCGGCCGCTGACCGTCGGCGGGCCTGTCCGCGTCGGCATCGCCGGCCGGCCGAACCCGTACCGCCGCCCTCCCGCTCCGGCCCGGGGCCGGAGCGGCGCGGGCGCGGCCGCAGCAGCGCGCCGCTGCTGGCCGCCGAGCGCGACGCGCAGCGGGGCCAGCGTGTCGTTGGTCAGCAACCCGGCCCAGACCAGGTCCCAGATCGCGGCCGCCACCTCCCGGTCGTCGGGCAGGCCGGCACCGGCCTGGACCCCAGAACCGCCGAGCACGGCCGAAGTCCGGTCGCTGAGCATCCGGAAGAACAGCGCGCCGCCCCCGCCGAGGACCTCGAGCACGGCCGTGTGCACCGGGGTCATGGTCACCTCGCCCGGCTCAGGGAGCATGAGCGGAGCGCTGTCGGCGGGCGCCAGGACCACCCAGCCGTCGCCGCCGGGCAGCGCCCCGGCCCCGGCCCAGACGACCTCGCCCGCCGAGGTCAGCTCGTCAAGCAGGGCGGGGGAGTAGCCCGGCATCCGTCCGGGCAGCACGAGCGTCTCCAGCGCGGACGCGGGCACCGGCGCCCCGGCCAGCCGTTCCACCACCTCGAGGACCGCTCCAGCGTCCGCCCGCCGCCTGATCCCGCGCCCCCCGCTCCCTGAGGCACCGCTCCTGGAGGCGCCGCTCCCTGAGGCGCCGCTCCCGGAGGCACCGCTCCCGGACGCGCTGCGGCCCGGCTCGCCGAACCCGCGCTCGCTGACCCCGGGCCCAGTGATCCCGTGCCAGGCGGGGAGGAACCTGGCCAGCACCTCCGGCGGGACCGGTTCGGCCTCCCGGCGCAGCCTGGCCAGGCAGCGCCGCCGGAGCAGGCGCAGGACCTCGGCGTCGCACCACTCGGTGCCGCCGGCGGCCGCCTGCCCGGTGGGCAGGAACTCGCCCTCGACCACGCGGCCCGCAGCGGCCAGCCTGCGCAGCGCCATCGTCACCACGGCGGGGCCCAGCCCGTACCGGCCGGCCAGCGTCGCCGCGGTGAACGGGCCGTGCGTCCGCGCGTACCTGGTCACCAGGTCGCCGAGCGGGTCGGCGACCGGCTCGGTGAACACCTCGGGGACCCCGAGCGGGAGCGGCACCCCGAGCGCGTCGCGCAGCCGGCCCGCGTCCTCGATCGCGGCCCACATGGACTGCCCTGCGACCCGCACGCCGATGGCGCGACGGGCGGCCGACAGTTCCGCTAGCCAGCCCTCCGCAGCGGCAGGGTCGGCGCACCGCTCCGCCACCTCCCCAGGGGTCAGCGGCCCGGCGGTGCGCAGCAGGTCGGCGACACCCTCCAGGTCGCGGCACCGACGGCCCTCCGACAGGTGCTGCAGGTCGCGCTCGACCTCCGCGATGACCGCCGGGTCGAGCAGCTCGCGCAGCCCGTCCTGGCCGAGCAGCTCGGCCAGCAGGGCCGTGTCGAGGGACAGGGCCTGCGCGCGGCGTTCGGCCAGCGGCGCGTCGCCCTCGTACATGAACGCGCCGACGTAACGGAAGAGCAGGGACTTGCCGAACGGGCTCGGCGTGGCCGTCTCCACCTCGACGATCCGGATCCGGCGGGCGGCGATGTCGCGGAGCAGCGCGGTCAGGGCGGGGACGTCGAACACGTCCTGCAGGCACTCCCTGACCGTCTCCAGGACGATGGGAAACGCCGGGTACCTGCTCGCGATCTCGAGCAGCTGAGCGGAGCGCTGGCGCTGCTGCCAGAGCGGCGTCCGGCGGCCCGGCTGCCGCTTGGGCAGCAGCAGGGCCCGGCTGGCGCACTCGCGGAACCGGGACGCGAACAGCGCGCTGGCGCCCACCTCGGCGGTGACCAGATCGCCGATTTCCTCCGGGTCGAGCAGCGCAAGCCCTGTCGGCGGGGGCTCGTCGGAGTCGGGCACCCTGATCAGGATCCCGTCGTCGGTGTGCAGCGCCTGCACGTCCATCCCGCCGTACCGCTCGCGCAGCCTGGCCGCGATGGCCAGCGCCCACGGCGCGTGCACTCGATCCCCGTACGGGCTGTGCAGGACGACCCGCCAGTCGCCCAGCTCGTCGCGGAACCGCTCGACGACCAGCGTCCGGTCGTCCGGCACGTACCCGGTGGCGGCGCGCTGGTCGGCGAGGTACCGCAGCAGGTTGCGCGCCGCCAGCTCGTCCAGTCCGGCCTGCTCGAGCTTCCGCGCCGCCTCCGGCTCGGTCGCCGCGGCCAGCTCACGGCAGGCCGCGCCGATGGCCCGGCCCAGCTCGGCCGGCCGGCCAGGGGTATCGCCGTGCCAGAACGGCAGCCGGCCCGGCTGACCGGGGGCCGGCGTGACGAGCACTCGGTCGGGCGTAATGTCCTCGATCCGCCACGAGCTCGCCCCGAGCACGAACACGTCACCGACCCGCGACTCGTACACCATCTCCTCGTCGAGCTCCCCGACGCGCCGCGGCTGCCTGCTCGCGTCGGAGGCCAGGAACACGCCGAACAGCCCGCGGTCGGGGATCGTGCCGCCGCTGGTGACGGCGAGCTTCTGGGCACCCGGCCTGGCCCTGATGATCCCGGCGACCCGGTCCCAGACGATCCGCGGCCGGAGCCCGGCGAATTCCTCCCCCGGGTAGCGCCCGGCGAGCATGTCGAGCACCGCCTCGAGCACCGGCCTGGTCAGCCCGCCGAACGGCGCCGCCCGGCGCACCAGCCGTTCCAGCTCGTCCACCGGCCAATCGTCCAGCGCGGTCATCGCCACGATCTGCTGCGCCAGCACGTCCAGCGGGTTGTGCGGGATCCGCAGTTCCTCGATCTGGCCGTCCCGCATCCGCTCGGCGACGACGGCGGACTGGACCAGGTCGCCCTGGTACTTGGGGAAGATGATGCCGCGGGAGACGTCGCCGACATTGTGCCCGGCCCGCCCGACGCGCTGCAGGCCGCTGGCCACCGAGGGCGGCGACTCGACCTGCACCACCAGGTCCACCGCGCCCATGTCGATGCCGAGCTCCAGGCTG
>Ga0070730_10002169_pt1 | contig 18054 bp, 18 predicted proteins | sample Coa_R1_3_FD_66447 | JGI IMG/M metagenome (GOLD analysis project Ga0070730, IMG submission 66447) | Surface soil microbial communities from Centralia Pennsylvania, which are recovering from an underground coalmine fire - Coalmine... | ecosystem: Environmental > Terrestrial > Soil > Unclassified ... | reverse complement strand
GAGTCGGTCAGGAAATCGCCGCCCTGGCAACTGGCAGCGAATTCGATTCCGGCGCCTACCGTGTCACGGCCAACGGACTTACACCCGTGGACTGACCCACCATCCGACCGGGCACAACCAGCGGATCGTCGCGTCGTCAGGTGGCCAGGCGGGTGAGCCGGGCGAGGTCGAGCACGTCGACGGCGGCAATCAACCCGCGACCAGCACACATAACGATCTACGGCGATGATGACCTCGTGGCGTGGGTTGCCGCGCTTGATGACCTGTTCGCGCTGGTGGCTGGCCGGTTCGGCCGGGTGGAGCCGCGACGGCGGGCGCGTGCTTACGCGCGGGGCCTGCATACCATCGCATCTCCAACCCAGCCCAACGACACGCAGAACGGCCATTCGAGCGTGCAATCTACGGTCGATCGTGCCGGCGGCCCCGCCGAACATAGCGGCGGGTATTCGCGCGCTCTCACGTCGTCAGCATTCCTACCGTCATGGCCTGCCGACGGCAGAACGGCGTGCCCGAACCGCATATTCATACGGACCACGCCGTATCAAGAACGCTCGCTCATGCCGCGTTACGGACCTGGACTGGAAGCTGGGCCGGGTCTGCTTCCTGGCCTCCTTTAAATCCCATGTTGGGTGTGAGCTTCCTTTCCAGTCGGGGTGATCTCTATACCGGAGCCGTTCCCGGGGAGCTTCGGGACCGGCGGTAGGCCTGATGGTCGAGTACCGCAGCAAGCAGGGGGACGGGGACTGGGACTGGGAACCGGCGATTGCTCGCCCCGGGGAGTGTTCGGCTGGTCGCGTTCTGGCCACGCCGGTTACACGTCGAACGAGAGCGAGCTGGCCCGGCCGGCCCTCACGTTCTTGACATGCTCATCGAAGTTGAGCTTGTCGAACAGGCAGACGCCTTCGGCCATGGACGACCACAGGGCGTCCTCAGTGGCCTGGATGACCTCGGCCCTATCGATAGCGGCCGCCAGCTCCGCCTCGGTTGCGACGACGATCCCGTCATCGTCACCGAGCAGGATGTCACCAGGGTTGACCAGGACAGTACCGAGCAGCACGGGCACGTTGACCTCGGGCACCACCAGTGCGCTGGCTGCACGCGGTGTCGCTCCCCGCGCGTAGACCGGCAACGCCATGCGTTTCAACCTCGCCGTATCACGGCAGAACCCGTCGATGACGATGCCGGCCATACCCCGGCGCGCCGCCTCGCCGGCAAACAATTCCCCGGCCACGGCGTGCTGCGATCCCCCGGCGGCCACGACCAGCACGTCACCGGGACCGCCTTCCCGCAGCGCGCCGAGGACCGACAGCAGATCGTCCCGCGCGTTCGCCGTGACCGCGCGCCCGAGCAGCCGGCTGCCCGCTGAGACCAGCCGGATAGCTGCGGGCAGCACGCGCAGCGACTTATCCGCATCAGACACCGTCGACGCGTCCAGCCGTTCCAGCCGGGACAGCAGGCTCAGATCATCACGCGGCGAACTCGAAGCAGACATCGGGCGGTCCCTACTGGTGGCTCACCTCTTTAGGCCCAGCGCTCCAGCTAGCCGGGATGAGCGCTCAGGGTGGCGCAGTCGCCGTTATATCCTATCGTCTCCAGCTGCAGCGACGACAATGGGACTACGGCGATATAGTCACGACTGTAATCTGCCGTCCGGTACTCTACCATGTAGGCCCATCCGCCATTGGTGGCTATGAGATTACCTGCCAGCTCTCCGCCCTTGAATTGCGTCGAGCACGCCAGGGTGGCCGGAAAAAGGGTCACAGCATTGAAGGTCGAGATACCAGGGATGGCGGCGAATGCCACCAGGGATCCTACCCATACCATCCAGCCAAGGCTGGTCAGCCCAGACGGCCCGCGGCCCGCGGCGGGCTGCCGTACGGACAACTCGGGGCGTAGCCTATCGTTGGTCGGCGGGGGCAAGAGTATAAGTGTGATACCGACGGCTACAGTACTGATAACTGCGGCCACGAAGATTGCATTAAAGGTCGGAATGACGACTTGCGGGTGCGCATACGACGCCGCGTGAGCGTTATAGTCGGGGAGGGAGATTGCCGCCGTCGACACGCCGATCGCGGCTGATATCACGAGCCACGCTAGGAAATGCTTAAACGAAGGCTTCGCGGTGAGGTATCGCTGCAAGCGCAGCTGAAGCCACGACCAGACGCCTTTCGAACGGTGACTGCCGTTGACCACGAAATTGAGCAGGACGGCGCTGAGCACGCCTATTATAACGGCGGGCAGGACTATCTGGCCGAAGCCCGATGTGAGGATGACATCACGAGGGAGCTGTCCGAGGACGGTTTCCCACGACAAGTGCGTGAAAAATAGCCGCAGCGCGATCGTCAAGGCACCGGAGCCGTAGATGAGCGCCGCGACCGCAGTGAGCCCGGCGGCCGCCTGGCCGATGACGGCGATGCGCAGGGCCGAGGAGTCACTGCCCGGGCTTCCTTCCTGATACCGTCCGGGCGGCGGAACCTCATCTCGCCGTGACAGCGCGGGGAGCGGGAAGTCCGCCAGCACGTGCCGGAGATCTTCCGCAATAGCGGGATCAGCGCTCACCAGTTGCTGCAGCCTAATCTGCCAGGCTCCCTCGAGGGCTCGTTCGGTATCCTCGTCACGCGCACTTCGAGCCTGCAGAATCAATGCCCTCAGCTCATCCAGCTCGATGCTCACGCTGTCGAGCTGCGGACGCAGGGACGCACGGTGCCACAGCAGGTCGATGAGTGCCGCGCGCGCCAGCCGCCAGCGGTCACCGGCCATCGCGGCGACCAGCGCGCGCCCGGATTCCGTCACCGTCCGATCCATTAGGGCCCTCCCCCTGGCAGGCAATCGCACCTGCCACCCAGCCTTGCTCCACCATAATCCTCCAGGGAACCGCCTCGATGTGGGCTTCCTCTCGGATCCGCAGTGAACGCAGACTTGCACGCGGCACCCTAACGGTCCGAGCCCAGATAACCAGCGCGCGGGGGCCGATAGACAGGTTTCGGCCCCAAGGCGACAGCTACGTGCACGCTAATGAGAATGCCTCATAACACAGCGATGGGCATGTCCGTCGGCGGCGCGTGAATACTTACCCCGGCGCGGCCGCCAGGGTGTAAATTCATTAATCGTTAAAGCCCCGGAACACGGCCCTGCCATTACCCGGGGCCGGGTTCGACGCAGAACTCATTGCCCTCCGGGTCCTGCATCGTCGTATGGCCGGGATAGATGCGGACCACGGTGGCACCCAGCTTCTGCAGTCGTGACACCTCCGCGGCGACGGCACCGGGAGCCCGCAGGTCGAAATGCATCCGGTTCTTCGCGGTCCTGGGCTCGGGAACCCTGGCGAACCAGATATTCGGGCCACCCCAGCCGGCGGCCTCGACGAATGCCCGGTCCGTGGTCGAGTCTTCATCCACATCCGAGCCGAAGACCGCCGCCCAGAACCTGGCCAGAACGAGCGCATCCGACGCGTCGAACGATACAGACTTAATCACACTCGGCATATTCCGTAACCTAACCGCGGCCCTGGCCGCCAGGGTACTGGTTTAACCATGCGGCCCTGACCATGTCACGCTTGGGCACGGAGCGGCGTCCCTCATGCCGCTGCGGGCGCGGGTTTCGCGGATGAGTGACGGTGCGGAATCGGCAGCGCACCGGTCGGCCGGTGCCCGATGTGGGGCGCCGGGTCGCCGTGACGGTTACACGGCTATTCCCCGGCGGACTCCATTCCCCAGCTGATTACCTCGGTGGGATGCAGCCGGATGATCGGCCCCGCCGGCTCGCCGTCCGGGCCGGTCGCATCGGCCAGAGCCTCCGCCGTGCCGCGGATCAGGACGCACCGGGGCCGCCACGGCGGCAGCACGTCATCGACCACCAGCGCGACGTTCGGGTTGTGCTGCGCGTTGCGGAATTTCCGGGTTCGGGCGAAATCCCGGCCGCCGATGTCGATCGTGTCCAGCGCAGGGTTGTAACGCCAGCCGAGAGGAACAACATGCGGCATCCCGGCACCGTCGATGGTCGCGAGCCGGCCGAGCTTGCCCTTGGCCAGGTAGGTCAGTTCGGCGTCAGAAAATACGCTCATTTCACACTCGCCCGCCTGTCACGGTGGTGAAAGCCGACGATCCAGAGGCTACACGCGCCGACGCGGACCACCGAGTCCGCGACCCTAGCGAGGCGTTCACCCATGCCGCGATGAGGTAGGTCATGGATGGTGAGTGCAGGCGTCGCAGTTCTGCGTTCCTGGTGTGGTCTTCGCGATAGTCCAGGGCTGCGGGCGGGTCGGCTTGGATCAGACAGCGAAGACCACGGTGACGGAGATGCTGAGTTGCTGGGTGCCCGGTGAGATAGGCACGGTCCCCTTGGCCGCGCTGGGGCTGTAGGAGCTGTTCACGGGGAACAGCGGGGTGGCGGCCTGGTCGGTGATGCTGATCACGGGCCCGAGCGGCTCGCCCAGCGCCTGGGCGTACTGGGTTGCCTTGACCGTTGCGTCGTCCACGGCACGGGCCCGCGCGGTGGCCAGCAGCGTGCTGGTGTCCGTGAGGTTGAGCGAGATGCCGCTGACCGTCGTAGCGTTGCCTCCGGCGTGCACCGCCGCATCGATCTGGGCGCCGGCGGCGGCCAGGTTGTTCAGCGTGGCGGTGAGCGACTCGGTCACGCCGTAGCCGCTGGGCGTCTGGGAGTTGGCGGGGTAGTTCGGCCAGATCGAAAGCCCTGAGGTCTGGATGTCGGCGGCGGCGACGCCGCTGGCGCGCAGCGCCGCGGTCACGCGGGTGACGGCATCGTTGGCGGCGGCCAGCGCCGATCCCACCGACGACCCGTTGACCTGGACACCCATCGCCAGGACCAGTTGGTTGGGCGTACCGGTCACGTTGCCGGTGCCGGTGACGGTGATCCGCGCGGATCCGGGCGTCGGGGCCGCCACGGCCGGCTGCGCGCCGGCCGACGCCCGCCCCGCCGGTGACGCGGCCGCGGCACTGCCCCGGCTGCTGCCCAGCGTGAACGCCCCGATCAGCACAGCCGCCGCCAGACCGCCAGCCGCTAGCGCACGATGGGTAGGGGTGAAGTTGATGCCCATGGCAGGACTCCGGCTCTGTGAGATTCCTGCGGCTTGGACGCCGGGCCACGGGCCTCGGTTCCACCGTGCCTTTCCGCCATCCCAGTGGCCGGCACCACCTCAGCGGTGACAAGCAGCGGGAAACCGCGTCGACGACGTTTCCGCGGAGGCGCCTTGTGCGGAATTCACAAACCGTTTCCGCGGAGACGCGCTCTCTTGTGCCAGTGATCCGGGGCACCGCCGTCCAAGTGCGCGGCGATGCGGTACTGGTACGCCTGGGCCGCCCGAAGAGCGTGCCGGGGTGTGACCTGACGCGGTCCTATTGCGCGAGAAGCCGCTCGAGCGTTGCTGGATCGGCGCCCGCCACGTCGAGTATCTTCACCCGGCTTCGCGCCCCCGCCACCACCGTGACCGAGCCACGGCTGACTCCGAACGCCGTAGCCACCAGGGCCAGCGCCGCCGCAGTCGCCTGGCCGTCTGCGGCTGGCTCGGTGACCCTGACCACCAGGGCCTTGTCGTGGTGCCCGCCCACGCCGGGACGGGCAGACCGGGGCCGGACCCGGACGGTGATACGCACCGCACCAGTGTGCGCCCCGCACGCCGCGCAACCCGCCGTCGCCCTACCGCCGTCGCCCTACCGCTGTCGGCCGCATGCGCCACAACCCAGGCAGGGGCGGGCCGGTGGAGACGACGAGAGACACCGGCCTCTAGGGTGGACCCATGTCGCCGGTCAGGCAGGTCCAAGTCACCTTCGACTGCGCAGAACCTGAGCGCGTCGCTCGTTTCTGGTGCGAGGTGCTGGGGTACGTCGTACCGCCGCCACCGGAGGGATTTGCTAGTTGGGACGATTTCGATCGCGCGCTGCCGCCTGAGCAGCAGGGTTCAGCGTTCGCCTGCGTTGACCCCTCGGGTGTGGGCCCGCGGTTGTTCTTCCAGCGCGTTCCCGAAGGCAAGGTCGTCAAGAATCGGGTGCATCTTGACGTACGGGTCGGCACCGGACTCGTGGGTGAAGAGCGCCTGGCCGCACTTGAGGCCGAATGCGCACGACTGGTCGCGCTCGGCGCGGTACGCGTGCGACTACTGCCTGCCGATGACAACAACGAGTCGTGCATCGTGATGCAGGACATCGAGGGCAACGAATTCGATCTCGACTGAGTGGCCGCGAACGTGGCACCTTCGCGAGTCGACTGGTGCCGTTCGCCATCACATCTATCTGCCCAACGCCGAGACGCGTTCAAGCGTCCTAGGAGCATGAACGCCATGCGCACCGCCGCTACGGGCGCCGTCCTGCTGGCCCTGGCCGTCACGACGGCCTGTGGCACCTCGAGCCCGGCGGCGCAGTCAAGCTCCGCAGGTTCCCCGGCTGCGACGTCCGCCGCTGGCTCGGCACCGTTGACCTCGGCGCCCGCCAGCAGCCCGCCGACTTCGGTCCGCCCCGGCTTTTCGGTCAGCGACGTGAGCTTCGTGTCGACGCAGCGCGGCTGGGCCCTCGGCTCGGGCCAGCTGCTCACGACCAACGACGGGGCGCTGAGCTGGACCGCGCTTCCGGCCCCTCCGGCTGGGGTGACCCACCTGCGCTTCGCCACCTCCTCGGATGGCTACGCGTGGAGCGCAGGCGGCGCGTTGTGGCTCACCACGGACGGTGCGGCGAGCTGGCGGCCCGGACGGCTCGGCCAGGTGCTCGCGCTGGAGACTGCGTCCGGATGGGTCTGGGCCATCGCCGGCCCGCAGCCGTACCCGGACGTCTGGCGCGCCCCGGTCGGCAGCACCGCCTGGACGAACCTCGGCTTCACTCCGGATCGCAGCGCCACCCTGCTGGTACACGGGCCGACCGCCTACGTGGTCGGCCAGGAGGGCGCCGGACCCATCCCGCCTTCGGTCGAGGTCTACACCGGGACCCAGGCCGGACGGCACCGGGCCGTGCCGTGTCCCACCTCGCTGCCGGTGCCGTCCGTCGAGCTGGGTGCCTCCACCGACGGCAGCCTCGTGCTCGTCTGCGACGTACAGGGCCAGTCCAGGCAGTACGACCTGGCCTACGTTTCCGCCGACGGGGGGTCGAGCTGGAAGGCCATCACGGCCCCGCCGGCCTGGTCGAACGGCGTGACGGCGATCGTTGGCAAGCGCTTCTCGTGGAACGGTAACGTCCTGGTCTCCTCCGGCGGAGCCTGGACGGTCGCCCTGGCGGGGCCGCCGGGCGGGTTCTCGCTCGTCGGGTTCGAAACCGACCAGCAGGGCGTAGCGCTGGCCACCAAAGGCGCCCTGTGGATCACCAGGGATGGTGGGTCCACGTGGAGCCGGGTACCGTTCGCCGGGTGACGCGCCTCCCCCGCTCCACACCGACCTACGTGGTCCGCCGGGGCGGGAGGTCGGCACTTCGTTGGTGTTGACAGGGAACTCGAACCTGGGTAAGCCGGTGGAGGATCAGTCCTGGGCGGCATAGGCGCTGCCAGGGACGGGAGGGGCACCTCGCGCACGGCTGGCAGATACCACGAAGTCAGCCCGCTGACCGTCCGTTCGGTCGGCTGATCGACGGATGAGGGAGGCGTGGCGGATGGCTGGGAAGGGCGGCGCACTCGCCGGGCTGGATCTCAGCCTGAAGCTCACCCCGGAGCAGGAGGCGGCCCGCCTGGCCGCGGCTCAAGCCCGGCTGCTGCACCTGCGGCTGGTCCTCGGCGGCCAGATCGGGGACGACGCGCAGCTCGGGCCGCCGGTCTGCGTGGTCTTCGAGGGGTGGGACGCCTCCGGCAAGGGCGGCGCGATCAAACGGCTCGTGGCGCCGCTGGACCCGCGGCACGTCCGGGTGGCCCAGTTCGGCGCGCCGACCTACGACGAGAAACGCCACCACTTCCTGTGGCGGTTCTGGCCGGTGCTGCCCGGCTGGGGCGGCATGGCGGTACTGGACCGATCCTGGTACGGCCGCGTCCTAGTCGAACGAGTGGAGAAATTCGCCAGCGAGGAGCAGTGGCGCCGCGCCTACCGGGAGATCGTCGACTTCGAGCGGACGCTGGCCGACGAGGGCATGATCATGGTCAAGTTCTGGCTGCACCTGTCGCCAGGGGAGCAACTCAAGCGGTTCAGGGCGCGAGAGCGCGAGCCGCTGAAGGCCTGGAAGCTCACCGAGGAGGACTGGCGGAATCGCGCGAAGCGACGGGAGTACGAGGCGGCCGTGGAAGACATGCTGGACCGGACCGATCACGCCGCCGCGCCGTGGGTGCTGGTCGAGGCCGAGGACAAGCGGTGGGCCCGGGTGAAGGTGGTCGAATCGGTAGTCGCAGCGATCGAGGTGGGCATGGCCGGACGGAACCTTCCGGTTCCGCCGACACCCCGGCCACAGCGGCCCGAGCAGGATAGACCGAGCGCCAGGATCGGATAGCGAGCGCGATCCGCGTCCCCTACTCCCCTTCCGCGCAGGGCCGGACGACCAGGTGCCCGACCGCGGTCCAGCGCCGGGATCCCGCCATCGGCCCGGTGCGCATGGTCATCGCTCGCCCGGCCAACCGGTGTAGGCCTCGGCGAGATAGGTCGACCCGGCGACGGAGTTGACCACTGATGTCAGTTCCCCGATCTGGCGCCGAGTGTCGAACGGTTCGGCGTTCGGGAGATGATGCAGCATGGTGGTCATCCAGTAGGAGAAGTGCTGGGCCTTCCAGACCCGGGCCAGAGCACGCGGACCGTACTCGTCCAGAGCGTCTGGCTCTTTGTTCCTGATGGCTCGCTCCAGCACCTCGGCCAGGACGCGGACGTCGGCTATGGCCAGGTTGAGTCCCTTGGCCCCGGTCGGGGGTACGGTGTGGGCGGCGTCGCCGGCCAGGAGCAGGTGGCCGTACCTCATCGGCTCGCCGACGAAGCTGCGGAACCCGAGGACCATCTGCTCGACGATCCGCCCCTCCTGGAGCGCGAAGCCGTCCTCGCCCGCGACGCGGGCCTGGAACTCGGCCCAGATGCGATCTTCCGACCAGGCGGTGGCATCCTCGTCAGGGTCGCATTGGAAGTACATCCGCTGCAGGACGTCGCTGCGCTGGCTGATCAGCGCGAATCCTCTCTCGGAATGGGTGTAGATCAGCTCCGGCGCACTGCGCGGGGCCTCGGCCAGGATGCCGAACCAGGCGAACGGGTACTCGCGGAAGTAGTGCCGCCGCTTGCTCTCGGGTACCTGCATCCGGCAGATGCTGCGCGACCCGTCCGCGCCGACGAGATGGGCGCACCGGATCTCGTGCGGCACGCCGGCGTCGTCGGTGAACATAATCCCGGGCTGGTCAGTCGTGATGTCGACGACCGCGGTCTCGCTAACGCCGAAGCGGACGTCCCCGCCGTCGCGCTCACGGGTCTCGGCCAGGTCGACGAACACATCGTTCTGCGGGTAAAGCCACACCGACTCACCCACCAGGGCCTGAAAGTCGATGCGGTGGCTGACGCCCTCGAAACGCAGGGAGATGCCGGCGTGCTCGTGGCCCTGGGTCAGGACCCGGTCCGACGCGCCGGACTCGACCAGGAGCCGGACGCTGTCGCGTTCGAGGATGCCGGCCCGCACGGTCTCCGCGATGTCGCGCCGGGTGCGGTGGTCGATGACCACGGAGTCGATCCCGCACAGCGATAGCAGATGAGAAAGCAGCAGGCCGGCGGGACCACCGCCGACGATGCCGACCGCGGTCACCGTGAGCTGGCGATGGCTCATGGCGTGCCGCTCAGGGTGTTGGCCCACGGCGCGTTCACCGGTCATCCCACGGGAAGGACTTCCAGGGCGGGTCGAAGAAGCGCTGACGGATCGCACCCAGGGCGTCGATGCGCTGCGCATCGTCGGGGTCGAGGTCGAAGTCCAGGACGTCCAGGTTCGCCGCCAGCCGCTCCGGCCGGGCCGTCTTGGGGATGACGACCGTCCGCGGCTGGCTCAGCAGCCAGCGCAGCGTCACCTGCCCGGCGCTCTTGCCGTACTTGGCGCCGATCGCCGTCAGCACGGGATCGGCGAAGACCCGGCCCTCGGCGAAGGGCGCGTACGCCGTCAGCGTCAGGCCTTCCGCCGTCACCAGCTCGCGCAGTGTGTCTTGCGGCAGGTAGGGATGGTGTTCCACCTGGACGGTCGCGAGCGCGGTTACGGTCAGGGCCCGCCGGACCAGCGCGGCCGGGGCGTTGCTCAGGCCGAGGGCCCGGACCACCCCGTCGGCCACCAAGGGCGCCAGGGCCCCGAACGTCTCCTCGACGGGCACTTCGCCGCTCGGCCAGTGCATCAGCAGCAGGTCGACGTAGCCCAGGCCGAGGGCCCGGATCGAGGCCCACGCGGTGGCCACGACGTCGCCCGCGCCGGCCAGCGTGTGCGGGAACTTCGTAGTTACGAAGATCTCGCCGCGCGGTACCGAGCTGTCCCGCACGCCCTGGCCCACCTCGGGTTCGTTCTCATACCGCATCGCGGTGTCGATATGCCGGTACCCGACCTCCACCGCCCGGCGGACCAGCGCCCCCGCCTGGTCAGACGGGATGTTGAACGTGCCGAGACCGATCCGGGGAATCCGCACCCCCGCCGCTTCCAGCGGTCCCAGCCCGCGCTGGCCAGCGACCGGGCTCATCGGGGCGCGTCGTATTCGTCGATGAGCGCCACCTTGGCCGCCGAGGCCGACCCCTCGTCGAACTCGTGGGCAAGCCACTCCCTGGTCAGCTTTTCCGCCAGTTCGGCGGCGATCACCCTGGCTCCGAAGCAGAGCACCTGCGCGTTGTTGGACAGCACGCTGCGCTCGACCGAGTAGGAGTCGTGAGCGACGGTCGCGCGGACGCCCTGGACCTTGTTCGCGCTGATCGCCACGCCGATCCCGGTCCCGCAGCAGAGCAGGGCCCGGTCGGCCTGGCCCGAGCGGACCGTCTCGGCCGCGTTGATGCCGATGCGCGGATACGGAAGGTCGTCCGCGGGCGAATCGACCCCGAGGTCGATGACTTCCGCGACGCGCTCGTCGGACAGCAGCAGGGCCTTGAGCCTTTCCTTCAGCGGGTACCCGGCGTTGTCCGCGCCGACGACGATCGTCAGTGGTTTCCGGCTCATGGGTCGAGCTCCTCTAGAACGGGTACGGCGCGATGTCCGGGCGGACCGTGAGCCACTGGGTCTCGGTGAAGGCCTCGATGTTCGCCTGCGCGCCGCCGAAGCGCGACCCGGTGCCCGAGGACGCGACGCCGCCGAACGGCGCGTTGGCCTCGTCGCTGACCGTCTGCTCGTTGATGTGGACGATCCCGCTGGGGATGGCGTCGGCGAGCCGCATCGCCTGGCCGACGTCGCCGAGGATGCCCAGCGACAGCCCGTACTCGGCGTCCCTGGCCATCTTGATCGCCTCGTCGATGCTGCCGAACGGCAGGACGGGCGCGACCGGGCCGAAGATCTCCTCGCGCCAGGCGGCCATGTCCGGCCGGACCTCGGCCAGCACGGTGGGCCGGTAGAACAGCCCCTCGTAGGTGCCGCCCGCCGCCAGCCGGGCCCCGTTGTCCACCGCCTGCTGCACGATGGCATCGACCTTGTCCAGCTGGGACTTGTCGATGATCGGGCCGAGCGCCACCTGCGCGGCGGCCGGGTTGCCCACCGGCAGGTGCTCGGCGGTGGCGGCCAGCGCGTCCACGTAGGAGTCGTGCAGGCTTTCGTGCACCACGTGGCGGCCGGTGCTCATGCAGATCTGCCCCTGGTGCATGAACGACCCGAACGCGCCGGCGGACACCGCCTTCTTGAGGTCGGCGCCGGGCAGGACGATCAGCGCGTTGTTGCCGCCCAGCTCGAGGTGAGCGCGCTTGAGGTGCTGGGCGGCCAGGGCCCCGACCGCGCGGCCGGCGTTCGTGGATCCGGTAAACGACACCACCCGCACCTGCGGCGCGGTGATCGTGGCCTCGCCGACCTCCCGGCCGCCCGGCAGCAGCTGGAGCAGGCCGTCCGGCAGCCCGGCCGCCCGGAACACCTGCACCAGCGTGACGCCCCCGGACACCGCGGTCCGCGGGTCCGGCTTGAGGAGCACCGCGTTGCCGAGGGCCAGCGCCGGGGCGACCGACCGGATCGACAGGACGAGCGGGAAGTTGAACGGCGCGATGACGCTGACGACTCCCGCGGGGCGGCGCCGGGCAAAGCTCCACCGCGGTTCGTTACTGGCCAGCACGTCACCCGTCGGATGGCTAGGCAGCGCGGCGGCCTCGTAGCATTCCTGCGCGGCGATGGCGGTCTCCAGGGCGGCCTTCGGCGGGATGGCGCCGGTCTCGCGGATGATCCACTCGTGGATCTCCTCGGCGTGCTGTTCCCAGAGCGAGCCGGCCCGGCGCAGGACCGCCGCCCGCTCCGTGGGCGGCACCGCCTGCCAGGACTCTTGCGCGGCGGCGGCCAGCTCGGCCGCCCGGGCCACGTCCTGCGGGCTGGCGCCGCCGATGGTCCCCAGTTGCTCGCCGGTGGCAGGCTCGGTCACCCGGATCGGCTCGCCACCGCCTGCGGTCCAGCCGTTGACGTAAATCGTGCCTTCCCAGTCGGGGCCCAGGAAACTCATCTCGTATGCTCCAGACGTTCAAAGAGGGGCGGGATCATGGTCGGCCGTCACCGGCCGGACCAGCGGGGCGGGCGCTTCTCGACGAAGGCGCGGACGCCCTCCACCCGGTCTTCGCTGAGGTAGGGGTTGGGTCCGACGTTGAGCCGCAGCGCGGCAGGCACGGGCAGGTCCCAGCCCTTGGTGGCCATTTCCTTGTAGCGGCGCAGCGTCAGCGGTGCGTTGCCGGTGATCTCGGCGGCGAGCTCGCGTACCTCGGCGTCGAAGCCCTCCCGGGTTATCACCCGGTTGACCAGGCCGATCCGGTGCGCTTCTTCCGCGCTGATCGAGCGCCCGGTGTACAGGAGGTCAAGCGCGATCGCGCGCGGGATGAGCCGGGGCAACAGCACGGAGCCCAGGTTGGCGCCCATGCCGCGCTTGGCTTCGGGCAGCCCGATCAGCGCGCCGGACACCGCGACCCGGAGATCGCACGAGAGCATCAGCTCGCAGCCGCCGGCCAGTGCGGCTCCGTTGACCGCCGCGATCGTGGGCTTGGGCGTCTCCAGGATGACCTCGAACACGTTGCGGTACAGGCCGGTCATCGGGACCGCGATGTCGCGGCCAGCCCTCGCCGTCTCGTCCATTTCCTTGAGGTCACCGCCCGCGCAGAAGGCGCGGTCGCCGGTACCGGTCAAGACGATGGCCCACACATCGGGGTCCTCCCCGGCGCGGACGAACGCGGCGATGAGCTCCTCGGTGGTCTGGACGGCCATCGCGTTGCGGCGTTCCGGACGGTCGATCCGGATCCAGGCGGTGCGGTCAACCACCTCGTACACGACGTGCTGATCGGTCACGGCGTCGCCACCTGCTGGCTGACGGGCTCGGGCGCGACCTCGGCGACCTGGTCGCGGACCAGTTCGGCGATCTCCCCCGGGCTGCGGCCCAGGTCGGCGAGCACCGCGGCGGTGTCGGCGCCGAGCGCCGGCGGGGCGTTGCGATGCGGCAGGTACGCGCCGTCGAAGGTGACCGGAAGGTTCACTACCGAGAAGCCGGCGATGCGTTCGTGTTCCAGCGGGCTGATCGCACCGATGGCCGCGACCTGCTCATCGGCCACCACCTCGGTCAGCGTCTGCACCGGGGCGCACGGTACGCCCGCGGCTCCGAGCCTCTTTAGCACCTCCGCGGTGGTGAAGCCGCCGGTGACCGCGCCCACCTCGGCTTCGACAGAGCTACGGGCGCGGACGCGCTCGCCGTTGGTGCGGAACCCCTCCTTGTCCTGCAGGTGCCCGGCGTCGAGCGCCTGGCAGAGCCTGGCCCACGCCACGTCGTTCCCGGCCGACATGAACACGTATCCGTCCAGGGTCGGGTACGCCCCGTAGGGGACGACGCCCGGCAGCCCGGAGCCGAGCCGGGGTGGCGGCGCGTGGCCGGCCAGCACCGTGAGCAGCGGCATGCTGAGCCAGGTCAGGGCGGTCTGCAGCAGCGACAGCTGCACGTGGCAGCCCTGACCGGTCGCGTCACGGCGGCGCAGGGCCTCGTAGACGGCCAGCACCGCCCACATGCCCGTGCCCATGTCGAGCAGCGACACGGGAACCCGGGACGGCGGGCCGCTGTCTGGCCCGGTGATGCTGACGATGCCGCTGTAGGCCTGCAGGAGCGGGTCGTAGCCGGGCTGCCCGGCGCGCGGGCCGTGCGGCCCGAACCCGGTCATCTCGATGTTGATCAGCTGCGGGTTGAGCCGGCTCAGGTCGCCGACGGCGAACCCGGCTGCCGCGAGCGCGCCGGGCCTTAGGTTGTGCAGCAGCACGTCCGCGGTCTTGATCAGGTCCTCGAGCACCCGGCGGCCGCGCGGGTCCTTGTAGTCCAGCGCCAGCGACTTCTTGTTCCTGTTCAGCGCCAGGAAGGTCACGCTCTCTTCGTCCCAGTGCGGCGGCGCCCAGCTGCGGCTGTCGTCTCCCTGGCCCACCCGCTCGACCTTGACCACGTCGGCGCCGAGGTCACCGAGGATCTGCCCGGCCATGGGCGCGGCCACGCTGGTCCCGATCTCGACCACCCGCAGGCCTTGCAGCGAGCCGGTCGGCGGTCCGGTCGGCGTGGTCATGGGGTCTCCTCGGGCTGGATCGTCTTCTCCACCGCGTCCCGCGCGGCGGAATGGATCGGCGCCTTCCACGGCGCCGGCGCGCCGGCGTAGACTCGCGGCCCGAGCCGGAAATGCTGAGCCTGCTCGATGGTCTCGACTAGCGGCATGTCCATCGGGTACAGCGCGTCCGGGCCGGGCCGCGGGCCCGCCTGGGACACGTGGCCGTACAGCTCGTGGCCGACCACCCGTTCGGCCAGGTGCGCCGCCTCGATCAGGGCGGCCAGGTCAACGCCGGTGTCGATGCCCTCGCCCTCGAGGAAGTGGACCAGGTCCTCGGTCGGGATCATCTTGGTGGCGCGACCGTTGCCGCAGTAGGGGCAGCCGCCCATGCCGCCGACCGAGGCGTCGATGATCAGTTTGTGCCGCTGGTCCAGCTCGCACAAGGCCGCGTACGCGGAGGGCAGCGCCGCGCCGCGCCCGTCGTGCAGGTGCAGGTGGACGGTGGTAACCGACGGCCACCGCCGGACGATCTCGCGGGCCTGCGACCGCACCGCGCGCGGGGTGTTCCAGCTCATCGGGTCGCCGAGGTAGATCCCGGTCGTCGTGACGCCGCCTGCGGACCAGGCGTCCATCTGCCGCTCGATGCACTCGGTGCGCTGCTGCTCGGTGAACTCGCCGAGCCAGTTCGACCCCCAGGCGGCGTTGACGGCCACGATGGCCTCGGTGGTCCCGGCCTCGGCGGCGTCCCGCACGGTCTGGGGCAGGGCGGCCACCTCGTCGGCAGCCGTCCGCGCGGTGTTGCGCTGGACGAACACGTCGCACAGGTGCACCATCGACCGGCCGTACCCGTCGGGCGGCGCCAGCGGCGGGACGAACGCGGCGCGGCGCTGCGCGCCCTGGGCGTTCAGCGCGAGCGCGGTGTAGCTGACGGCCGGGTTCGGTGCGAACTTGGCCAGGATCTCCTCGATGGCCGCCATCTGCGGCACCCACCGGGGGCTGACGAACGACCCGACCACGATGTGGCGGAGGCCGGTCGCCGACAGCGCGTCAAGCAGGTCGACCTTGGCGGCGACGCTGATGCCGGCGCTCTCGATCTGCATGCCTTCGCGCATGCCTTCCTCGATGATCTCCACGGCGGGACGCGCGGGCGATGTCATGGTTGGTCCTTCGTGGTCAGTACGACTTGGGCAGGCCGAGCGTCCCGTGCGCGATCTGCGCCAGCACGAGGTTGTTGCTGATCGGGGCGATAGACGGCAGCCGCGCCTCGCGGAACCGCCGCTCGATGCCGTACTCCTCGGCGACGCCGTAACCGCCGAAGGTGTCCATGGCCGCGTTGGCGGCCGCCCAGAGCGCCTGGGAGGAGAGCAGCTTGCTGGCGTTCACCTCGAAGGCCGGGTTGTGGCCCTCCTCGAACAGCTTCGCCGCCTGCCACCGCATGAGGCTGGCGGCCTGCAGGTCGGCGTACGCCTGGGCCAGCGGGAACTGGATGCCCTGGTTCTTCCCGATCGGCCTGCCGAAGACTTCGCGTTCCCTGGCGTAGACGGTGGCGCGGTCGATGAAATACAGCCCGGCGCCGATGTACTCGGACGAGACCAGGATCCGCTCCGCGTTCATGCCGGACAGGATGTAGCGGAAGCCCTTGCCCTCCTCGCCGATCAGGTTCTCGGCCGGGACCCGCAGGTCACGGATGGTCAGCTCGTTGGTCTCGTGATTGACCATGGTGCGGATCGGGCGGGCCTCGATCTGGCCTGCGTCGATGGCCTGCGGCAGATCGACGAGCAGCACGCTCATCCCGTCGTGCTTGCGCGCCACGTCCTCGTAGCGGGTGGTCCGACACAGCAGCAGCATCAGGTCGGAGTGCTGGACCCGCGAGGTGAAGATCTTGCTGCCGTTGACCACGTAGTGGCCGCCTTCGCGGCGGGCGAAGGTCCGGATCCGGGTGGTGTCGCTGCCGGCGTCGGGCTCGGTGACGCCGAACGACTGCAGGCGGAGCTTACCTGCCGCGATGTCTGGCAGGTAACGGCCCTTCTGCTCCTCGCTGCCGTGCCGGAGCACCGTGCCCATCGTGTACATCTGCGCGTGCGCGGCCCCGGTCGAGCATCCGGCGCGCTCTAGCGTCTCCATGATCACGGCGGCGTCGCTGATCGTCCCGCCGCCGCCGCCGTACTCCTCGGGGATAAGCACCGCCAGCCAGCCCGCGTCCGTCAGCGCCTTGACGAACTCATCGGGATAGCGCTGCGCCGCGTCGACTTCGGTCCAGTACGCCTGGTCGAATTGCTCGGCGAGGCCGGACAGGGCATCGGCCAGGGCCTGGTGGTGCTCGGGCAGGTTGCTGTTCATCATGCGGACCTTCGGTCGGGGTGGATGGCGGATGTCGACGCGGCCAGCGCCGCGCGCCGGTAGGGGGCGCTGACGGGCTGCACGGTCACATCGACCAGCAGCGGCTCGGACCGGGAGGCCAGCGTCGGGATCGCGTCGTCGAGCACGCGGGCCAGCTCGTCGGGGGTCTTTACTCGCACTGACGGGCAGCCGAACGACCTGGCCAGCAGCCCGATGTCGACGTCGCTGAACGACGGCCACGGCGGCTGGCCGCCCGCCTCGGCGGCCAGCGCGTCCATGATCGCGTAACCGCCGTTGGACAGCACCACGTAGAGCACCCCGGCCCGGTACCGCTGCGCCGACCATAGGCTCTGGCAGGAGTACAGCGAAGACCCGTCCCCGATCACGGCCACCACCGGCCGTTCGGGGCAGGCCAGCTTGAGGCCCATGGCGGCCGGCATGGCGAAGCCGAGGCCGCCCATGGCCGCGCTCAGGAAGCCTAGCGGCGTCCGGGCGGGCACCATGTCCTGCAGTTGCGGGCGGCTGGACGGCGTTTCCTCCACCAGAACGGCGTCGGCCGGGAGCCTAGCGCTGAGTGCGGCGAACACGTCCTCGGCGCGCAGCCCCCGGCCCGCCCCCCCTGGGCCGCCGGGTAGGGACCCGTTCCCCCGGTGCCCGTCCGCCGACGGCCTGACGGCGGGCGGCTGATCGGGACGCACTCCCACGCGCCGGGCGACCAGCCGGGTCAGCAGCTCGCAGAAGCCGGGCAGCGGGGTCAGCACGGCGACGTCGGCGACGCTGCGAGAGGCCTCCGCCAGGTCGTCGGTGACGACCACGACCTCGGTGGCGGTCGGGAACAGCGGGCCCGGTTCGTACCCGTACTGGCGTAGCGCGGCGGCGCCCGCGACCAGGATGACGTCATGGGGGGCGAGTGCATCCCGGAGGGCGGCCCGACCGGCCGGAAGGTGCCCGGCGAAGCGCCTGGAATCTTGCGGGAACCCGGCACGCGCCCCGAACGGCTCTTGCCAGACCGGGCAGCGGAGGAGTTCGGCCAGCTCAGCCAGCGCCGCCCAGGTCCGCGGGTGGTCGGCCCCAGCACCGGCCACGATCGCCGGGGCGCGCGCGGCCAGCAGCCGCCGGGCCACCTC
>Ga0070730_10002168_pt1 | contig 18058 bp, 14 predicted proteins | sample Coa_R1_3_FD_66447 | JGI IMG/M metagenome (GOLD analysis project Ga0070730, IMG submission 66447) | Surface soil microbial communities from Centralia Pennsylvania, which are recovering from an underground coalmine fire - Coalmine... | ecosystem: Environmental > Terrestrial > Soil > Unclassified ... | reverse complement strand
AAGCCAGTAGGTGATTGGCATAGCCAGCGTCACCTGTTTCAGCACAGGCGGCAGAATGTCCGGTGGGAAATAGGCCCCGCTGAAGAGCAGCAGCATGCCGGCAGTGACTTCGCCAATCGATTCGCCATGCCGGGCCACGACCAGCGCGATGCCTGCCAGGACAATCCCCAGGCTGGTAAGAATGACCAGCCCCAGCAGGAAGTAGACGATAGCCCAGCCCCAATTGATCTGCGCCACATTGAGGTGCAGACCCAGGAAGAACGCGCCGACCGCTAGCAAAACGGTCGTCGTCAGCAGCGCAACCAGCACCTTGGCCGTCGCCCGCCCCACCAGATAAGGGAACTTGCGCGCGGGAGATATATAGATGTACTTCAACATCTTGTAGTTCTCGCGGTCGTCAAAGATGGTCCAGACCAGACCCGCCATCGTCTGAATGACCAGCACAAAGAAGGCGTTACTAATGTAGAGATACGAGAAGTACCCGCCGCTCTGGCCGCGCGCGACCACCTCGTACATGACTAGCAGCATCAAGGCCGTCGCCAGCGGGCGCAAGATCGTGAAACTGAAGAAGATAAACAGGTCGGCCCAGTTGCTCTCGATCTGCCAGCCCAGCCAGGCGGCTATGCGGAAGGTGCGCGCGCCCTCACGAAAGTCCTCGTGGAGCGCAACTTTGCGTGCGGGCTGCTGTATAGCGCCAATCATGCTTTGCTCCTTTTATTGCCAGCCTATTGCCAGCGCAGGCTCAGACGCGCCTCAACCCTCGCCAGCCACTCCATACGCTTGAGCAAGAGATAGGCGGACAGCAGAAAGACGACGCCCATCCCGGCTAGGATGGCAACCTCGATGCCTGGCGACAAAACCCCAGTGATCTGCCCAGGGAAGAGCAACTGGCGCAGGGCATCCAACCCAAAGCTCACCGGAATGATGGCCGAGAAGATCGTCAGCACGCCGGGAATGCTGGTAAACAACTTGCTCAGCGGAAAGTTCATCCCCGACAGGAAGTTGACCGGCTCGGTCAGCGAGAGCGCAATCTGCCAGCCCTCGCGCCCCCACATCAGGAAGATCGAACTAAGCATCATCCCCAGGCCATAGAGCGCCACCATTGTGACGACAAAGACTAGCAGGGCAAAGCCCCACTGGCTGCCATTGAACGTCACCCCAAAGATCAGCGTGCCCACGACCGCTATCGTGCCAGCGCGCAGCGTCGTCCCATACAGACCACCTACCCCCATGCCCAGCAGAATTGCCATCAGCGACGTGGGCGACAGCACATACAGTTCCAGATTGCCCACCTGCTTATCCCAGTACAACTGCGTCGCCATCGACCAGAGGACATTGAGCCAGTAGGCCGCCATCGCGCCGCCCAGCACTACAAAGCCGACAAAGGCTTTGGGGGCATTGAGCGCCTCGTACAGAAAGACAAACGCCGCCGTATTGATGAGGGGCACGACCACCTCAAAGAAGAGCCAACTCAGTTCGCGGTTCATGCCCCAGATGCGCGGATAGGCGCGCGCATACATCGTGCGCAGGAATAACTTGATTCCTGTACTGTTCTCCACAGACTGCTCCCTTCATAGTGGTAGCCCAGGGGACTAATCCTCGGTGTGGTCCTCAGCCGTGAGGCTGCGGCCCACCAGCGCGACAAAAACATCCTCCAGCGTCGGCTCGTTTTTCTGAAGGCTGAGAATGTTGCCCTGCTGCTCTGTCAGCGCGCTAACCACTGAGCTAATGGCCCCTTCGGCTTCGAGAATGAACTTGAGCTTGTATGAACTGCCGTCCTCGCTGGCCTCGCCGATCACACGAACCACGCCTGGCGCATGCTCTAGCGCCTCGATGCTGCGCTCGGTGACGCCGACGGCGTTCACCTCAAAGATCGGCTGCTTTTGGAGTTGGCGCTTCAGGTTGGCAGGGGTATCGCAGGCCAGCACCGCGCCGTGATCGATGATAGCGATGCGGTCGCAAAGTTCATCGGCCTCGGCCATGTAGTGCGTGGTGAGCAGCACCGTGCGACCAGGATTCTGCTGCATCCACTCGCGGGTGAAGCGGCGCACGATGCGCGCCGCATTGATGTCCAGACCCAGCGTTGGCTCATCCAGAAAAACCACACTCGGATCAGTGATGAAGCCACGACAGAAGTTCATGCGCTGCCGCTGGCCGGTGCTGAGGCCGCTGACGCGGGCATTGGTATGGCTCTCAAGCTCGACGATCTTGAGCATCTCGGCGATGCGCTCATTAGCATCCTTCCAGTTGACGCCATAGAACTGGCTGAACATCCAGAGATTCTCGCGCACGGTGAGAATGCCGTAGCCGCTGGTTTCGCCGCCGCTGACCATGCTGATCCGCCGCCGCACTTCTTGCGCTTGCTTCACGACATCCAGGCCATCGACGTAACACGTTCCGCCGCTGGGAGTCAGCAGCGTCGTCAGAATCTTAATCAGCGTCGTCTTGCCCGCGCCGTTCGGCCCCAGCAGGCCGAATAACTCCCCCTGGGAGACCTCCAGGTTGACACCATTCAGCGCAACCAGCGTCTTCTGAGCCTTGCCTTCCTTATCTTTCTGCTTGCGCAGCTTATAGATGCGCGAAACGTTCTCGGTCTTTATCGCCAGCGAGCGCGTATCACGACCCTGAACAGGCTCCTGCGCACTCAGCGCAAGCGGAGCCTGTTCAGGGCTGTCCATGAGGGCATCTTGCATGTTTGGCATGCGTTTCTCAAACCTCCGGCGGGAATGTCCTATCGACTGCGATAGGAGAGGACAAAGTATCAATCACTCTCTGGGACAGCCGGGGCGGCGCGCCACCCCAGCATTACAAGCGTATCCATTGGATCATTCGCTATTCATTAATTGGAGTGCTAGCCACTGCGCTTGAGCTTGCCGGTGCGCTTGGCATAGCGCTCCGCGACGCGGAAGATCCACAGCCCGACGGGAATGCTGACCAGCCCGGCCACGATCAGCGGCCAGATGTCTGACCACAGCGCCGTCAAGGGCTGATCGTAGAGCAAGCCCTGGCGCATGCCGTCCAGCACATAAGTGGCCGGGCAGATGCGCGCGATGACCTGCATCCAGCCGGGCAGGACACTGATGGGGTAATAGACGCCCGCCACCAGCAGAATCAGGGCGCGCACGATATAAGCCATCTGCGCGCCGCGCTCGGTATAGAGGAGCGGCAGAATCGCCGCCATAATCCCGAACCCGATAAAGGAGACGCTGCCAATCGCCAGCATCCCCATGCCGCTCAGGATATTGGCATGGCTCAGATCGAGATGAAAGAAAAAGCTGATAACTACCAACTGCACGACCACAAAGAACAGCCCATGCACGACAGCAAACATGCAGCTCCCAAGCAGATGAGTCAGCCGGGCAATCGGCGCCATGAAGGTATACTCAATCGTCCCCTCCCAGCGCTCCATCGTGATCGTCTCTGTCACCTGATCGAAGGCCACGCTCAGATAGCTCCAGACCACTGTCCCGATCAGCAGGTAGAGAATGAGGAAGCTCGTATCAATCTTGGCTCCCGTGATAAGCTGGGCGCTGGCGCCGATATAGGTCACGCTGATGGCATTCACAATATTGTAGACCAGCCAGACCGCTTCCCAGGCCCAGTAGCGTTTAGTCAGGTGCAGGTTGCGTTCAAAGAAGGCATAGGAGGCGCGGGCATTGCGCACCACTCCCACAGGTAACATCATAGGTCCGGTCCTCCAGTTCTTCGCCAGAAAGTATTCATTGCTGTGGTGTGATGGGGAACATCGCCTTTCGGCACATCCCCCATCACACCTCTTAAACCAGCATGGGCGGACACCGCAGCCCTGCCAGCACCTCTTCAAGCAACAGGCAGCGCTCCAGCGCGACACCACATAAGCCATAAGGAACCAGGTGCAGTTGCGCCAGATTCCAGAGCCGCTCCAGTTCGCTGAGGTCTTCAACTAGGTCCGGCTCAGCCAGCACCTCGCTCCACGTCTCCTGGATGCTCTCCGTGACCAGTTCGGCCACCAGCGCCGTGTCCTCGACCCAGAAGGCCAGGAAGGCGGCGATAACCGCCTGCTCAACCGGCGCCACCGGCTCCGCTAAGAGGCTGATCAGCACCGCCTCTATCGCCTGGCGCTCGGCGCCAGTGAAGCCCTGGCGCTCGGCGTAGAGCCGCGTGAAGAGCGGCTCCCACCACTCGCCAAGCACCGGCTCGCGGACCAGATGCGCCAGAATCGCAGGCCAGTAGTAGCGGATCGATTCGTTATCGAAGTGGCCGGTCTGCGAGACAATCCACTCGACCTGAGCACCGCTCAGATCGTAGATGGGCGTCGCCCAGATCGCACGAACCACAGCCTCATGTAAGAGGCACCCCTCACACAACAGATACGACTTCGGATAGCGGGCAAAGACCCGATCCAACGTCCGCAGTCTCATATCGATCATTGCTCGCTCCTCTCTCTGATTCATTAGGGCCAGAGGAGCGAGTCCAGACGTGCGGCTGGCGTTATCGGGAGCGCTTTGCTGCGCGGCCCGACGAGTCAGTCGTCGCTGCCCTCGTCCTCCTCTTCCTCTTCAAACTCTTCCCAATTCCGGCCAGTGAAGTGCATAAAGACAGCATGCAAACTGGCCGGTCCATCTTTGCCTTCTAACGCCCCCACCTCTCGCTTAAGCGCATCCGGCGTATCCAGCGCCACAATGCGCCCGCCATCGATGATGGCGATGCGATCACAGAGGGCATCCGCCTCGTCCATGTCGTGCGTCGTCAGCAGGATGGTCGCATCGTGTGTATCGCGCAACTCGCGCACAAAGACCTGCACATCTTCTTTCGAGCGCGGATCCAGGCCGGTGGTTGGCTCATCCAGCAGTAACAACACCGGCGCGGTCAGGAAGGCGCGCGCAATTGCCACCTTCTGCTGCATGCCCCGCGACATATGCTCCAGGCTCTGCGAGATGCGATCAGACTTGATACCCAACCGCAGCAACAGCATATAAATCTCCTGACGCGCCTGCGCCCCTGGCATGCCATACAAACGCGCCGCATAGATCAGGTTCTCGTAGGGACTAAGCTTCTTGAAGAAGGCTGCATCCACGCTGACCCGATTGATGAGCCGTTGCACCGTGCGCTCATCTTTCTGGACATCGTAGCCAAAGATGCGCACCGCTCCGTCATCAGGAACCAGCAGCGTCGAGATTAGGCGAATGAAGGTTGATTTTCCTGACCCATTCGATCCGAGAATCCCAAAGATCTCGCGGCGCTTCACTGTCAGGGTGACATCATCCACCGCCCGCACGATGCGCCCAGCGCTCTTTCTGTGCTTGCCATGTCCCTGCCCGGGCCGTAGGCTCCGCAGGCGGGAGATGACAGAACGCTGCTTCGAGAATCGCTTGGAGACATGAGCGACGACTAACGCATCCTCTTGCAGCAGTTGCGGAGTAATCTCCACCATCCCCCGCCATTGCACTGGCGTCTGCTGAGCATCTGATCCTGTCGGGTCTATCTTCAAAGCGTCGATTTGCGCTGGACTCTGGCTAACCATCGAACACTCCCTCCCGCCCGCCGCGCCTGCGCGGTTTGGGCAGCTACTCAAGGCATCATGCCACTAGAAACTTTGTTCTTTTTGCGCTGAGTCATTCCGGTTGTGGCGCTCCGTCGTAGCTACCATCCATGTAGTCAGTAGAGAGACTCCTTCTTGACACCCTCTGTCATCAATAGAGCAGCATCTCATCCCACTCAACATCGGTTCCACCCTCCTTCTTTACCTGTAGCATCTGTTCCTGCTCGTGTGAATGTCCTTTCGGACAGGCCCACGACTGGCCTCTCGTTCATCATGGCGCGTACTCCGTGACTACTGTACCAGACATCTCCCTCAAAAGCAAGAGTACAGTTTATTTTTAATTAATCACTCTCGTCACGATAATTAACTAAATATCAAGCCATTGACAAGTGACAAGAGCGTAAATCGCCGGATGCCAGTGTCGGTTGGACACAAAACCGCGTGAGAGAAAGATACAGTCAGCAGGATGATCTTGCAGAGGCAAAAAAAACCGTAGGCACTGCATCTTTCGCGTGCCCACGGTCGGGAAGCTCGTTGTCAGTCGGAGTTGTCAGGGTTTACAGGAACAAGCTGCCAGAGAGATGGGCACACTGCGGCCATTGAGGCCCCCGCCGCTGTTGACGGTCAGCGTCCCAGCGAGAGGCACAAAGGCGCGTGGCCGCGACATGATGCCGCAGATCTGCTCGTATCGTTGCATGTGCCCATCCCCTTTCTTAAAAGTAGTCTCAGGAGTCAAGTATAAGGTACAAAGCGCCAAAAAGTCAAGAGGATCAGGGAGCAGTTTGCCAGGGGAAAGCATATTTCGTGGTCCCCTGGCTGGCGCTTATTTCACTTCTCGGCGCCGACGCGACATCAGCGCCCGCACCCAGACCAACTGGTTCAGCGAGGGACGATGCGCGAGGGCGCGCACCAGCGTGCCTCGCAGATGCGTCCAGATTTGGCGCAATTCCTCGCGTAGCCCTGGCCCTGCATCGGGCACGCCCCAGCGCTCTTCGACATAGAGTTCGCCCAGGCGTTGGAGTGGTTCGGCCTGCGCGGGCAGGCGTTGCTGTAATTCCCCAATATACTCAAATGGCGTTTGCGTTCGTTTGGGTTTCACTCCAGCCCAGCCCGCCAGCAGCGTCACGCGCCCAAATGTCTGCGCCACCGGACTCAAGCCTCGGAAGAGCCGACGCCACCAGAGCGAGGTCGCTCCCAGCACGAGGATCAGCAGCGCCAGTGGGATGCTGGCGCCTAGCAGCCAACGGATAGCCTGGTCGTTCTGCTGACCCCCTGTCGTGGGATTCGTGGCGCCCGGCGTATTCTGTTGCCCAGGATCGCTGGGTGTCCGCCTGGCGACCGGGGTATTGCCCTGATTGGAGCTATCAGTGCCGGTTGCCGTCGCGGTGGCAATCGGGCGCAGCACTGGCGCGAAGGTTGCTGAAGGCTCGAAGTTAATCCAGCCATACTTGGCAAAGTAAATCTGGGGCCAGGTATGCGCATCGGTGCCCTTCACGACCCACTGATGCGTATTTGAATCGTAGGAGCCATTGGTATAGCCGGAGGCCACCCGCGCCGGCATCCCTAGCATCCGAGCGGCCATGACCATCGCGCTGGCAAAAAAGGTGCAGAAGCCCTGTTTAGATTGCAGCAGGAACCAGGCAACGGCATCTTGATCAGCGGGCGGGTCGTCATTATGCTGGTTATAATGATACTCGCTTCGCAGATGGTTCTCAATGGACTGCGCCATGTCATACATCGTGGTGTCGCCGCTCGTCCAGCCATGCACCAGATTGAGAACAGCCTGGTTGGATTGCAAGTCGCCGGGCACCTGGGTATAGCGCGACACCAGATCGGAAGGGTAATTATAGTTCGTGCCCTGAGCATCAGCAGGGAAGGGCACCTGATGCAGCGCATCCTCAGAGGCCCCTGAGACAAAGGAGGTCGCCGTATAGTTCTCGCCTGCCACCAGCGAATCTCGCGGAAACCAGGATGTGAACCCACTACTATCCTGTGTGGCCCCTATAGGCACGCTATAGGAGATCGGGTCTGACGCCGCGAAGATATAGGGGTTAGGGCTTCCTCCTGGTGGAGTGACCACATGAATCTGCTGATCGACCACCGTGTAGACGGCTTTATTCACCGCTAAATCCTGGTTGGCGCCGAAGCTTCTGTTGGCATCCCCTGTCTCGGTCCAGCTATGTCCGTCAAAGTAATCCTGTGTTACCGCGATCAGGTACTGGCTGGGCGCCTGACTCGTATAGGTCAAAATGGTGTAATTGGGCAGATCAACGTTCCCTGTCAGTTGCAAACGATTGCTAAAATACGCGCCAGAGCCGGGACCACCACGCACCTGGAAAAGCCGCGCCCAGAGTTGTTGCGCGGATACCCAGGGATTACTCACGCTGCTCCAGATTCCGGCCACCGCCGGATTCTGCCCCCCTGCTGGCAGGAGCCACCCAAACACCAGAATCCCCACCGAGAAGAGCATCCCGGCCACCATAAAATCCCATCCCAGATCGGCAGTGTAACGTAATGAGCGACGACGCCACTGGCGATACGCTTCGCTTAAATTGAAGCGCACCAGCAAGAGCAGCCCAGCCAGCAGGAAGATCGTGAGATAGATCAGATTGCCATCGGGCGCATACGAGAGGTTGATAAGCAAGACAATGGCCGTCGCCAGCGTCACCAGCCAGGGGCGGCGCGTGCGAAACACCAACCAGACACTCACATAGGCCAGAATAAAACTCAAGACCGCCAGGAAGAGCAGGAACATTACATCATCGTTGGTATCCGCATTCGGCGTGACGGCCTTCCCCAGCCAGACGGTAAAATGGTTCCAGAGGCCGCCAATAGTGCCGCCATAGGCGACAGAGTTTGCCGTCTGCCAGAAGGCAAACCAGATACCCAGCGCCATCATACCAGTGTGGAGTACCAGGCGCGGTATATAATGCTGTTTGGCAGCAATCAGCCCAAATACCAGACCGAGGCCAGTCGTCCAGGTCAAAATCCCCAGGCCATTCACCCAATTCACCACCTGGATACTCCAGACGGCGCTATAGATGACAAATCCCAACAAGATGAATGTAGCCCAGCCTTCTTCTGGTCGCAGCGCAACTTTGCGCCAGGTCGAGGATGGAGGCGCTTGATCCGGCTGAGGCGGCGGAGCCTCAGGTTTGCGTTGTTGCATCGTGGCCTGCATGGCTCACTGCCTTTCAAAACATGTCCAAATGTCTGCTCTCTATAAAGACGCCCGACAGCGCCAAATTGTTCTGAACACGTTCATCCAAACGTTCTCTCTAGCAGATACGTCAGCCAAGCTGCGCTTGCGTCCGCTTTTTGCCCTGCTGATGCGCAGGTGTCTCTGGTTCAGGCAATCGGACCTTGTTCCAACACACGCAGCAAGGGATCGCCACGTTTCACCAGCAGCGTCGGCACCCCCAGGTCAATCAGGGTATTGACGGCGCGGTTGCTGCTGGGCAACACCTCGAAGGTGCTGGGATCAATCGCCACTACCGCCGTCCGCACGCCTCGTCGTTGCAGATGGCGCAACCCTGGCTGCCAATCGTCATGCCAGGAGGGCGTGATAACAATTGCCAGGGTGTTGCGCGCAAAATGAATTCCATCTAAAGCCAGCGCTTCTGCAAGCGATGGACCACCGCCTGCATGGACGACTGCCAGAACTTCAAGAATGCGGTCAATCTGACGCTCACCGCGATCTAGCGCCACAAATTCGCGCCGACCTGCATTGACCACCAGCCCAACCGAAATATCCTGGCGTAACAGATAGGCGGCAAGCGTCGCCGCGATAGTCACGCCATATTCTTCGGTTGAGCTATCGCCCTGTCCGGCCTGCACATTCTCATTCAGATCGAGGAAAATCCAGGCGTCTAGCGTGGGGTCCAACTCATATTCACGCACCATCAGCGTACCCATCCGCGCGGTGGAGGGCCAGTGAATATGATTGACGCTATCGCCGGGCACATATTCACGAATCGAGGCAGCATTGGTCGTCGTCTGGAGCGAGCGTTGCGAGCCACGCCCCCGGCCAGGGATGCCGCCAGGGAAGAGCGCAAATTGGGAAAGCGGCAACACCATCGGCATGACCACCAGCGAGCGCTCGGCCCAAAGGGGGATATTGCGGCGAAAGAGGCCCAATGGATCGCCCGTCGTAGCGATGGCTGGCCCCAGCGTATATTTGCCCCGACGGCGGCAGAGTGTGCGCGACTTCCAGGCGACTCTTCGCCTGCCGCCCAGGCTGGCGACATACCCAGCATGATGGCCGGGCAGCGTTGAATTATCCGCTACCTGCACCCAGAGCTTGGGAAACCAGTGGTGATTCTCCAGCACCAGGCGCTCTTCAAGTACCTCGCCGACCTGCACCCGCCCACTGGGCGAGCCACGCGAGAAGCGCAGCCCCCTGATACTGAGTCGCGTCCAGCAATAGGAGACGACGACCATCAGCGCCAGCACATACATCACCACATACAGGGGATGCCAGCCGGTGGCAAGGGCAAAAAAGGCCACGATGACAGCGAGAAGAATTGCCTGCCAGGGACGCATGGCTAGCGCCTCCCCACCCAGGCTTTGGGCACTGGTACACTCTCAAGAATCTCATCCAGGACAGTACTGGCCGTCACCCCACGCACGCGCGCAGCCGGGGACACAATAATACGATGGGTCAACGTCGCCTTGACCAGCGCCTTGACATCATCGGGAATCACATACTCGCGGCCTCGCAGTGCGGCCAACGCTTGAGAGGTGCGAAAGAGCGCCAGTGAGCCACGCGGGCTGACCCCTAGATAGACATCTTGATGATGACGAGTGCCCTGGGCAATCGAGACGACATACTCACGAATTGAGGTATCAGCGTGCATCTCGCGGACCTGTCGCTGAATCTCCAGGAGTTCTTCCGCTCCGATAATCTGCCCAATCTGCTCCAATGGATGCTGACGCTGCTGGCGATCCAGAATGCTGACCTCATCAGTCATTCCTGGATAGCCCAGGCTGATATTCATCATGAAGCGATCCAGTTGGGCCTCTGGGAGCGGGAAGGTGCCTTCATACTCAATCGGGTTCTGTGTCGCCATCACAATGAAGGGCTGTGGCAAGAGATACGTATCACCATCGACAGTGATCTGGCTCTCTTCCATCGCCTCCAGCAAAGCGGATTGTGTTTTCGGGGTCGCCCGGTTGACCTCATCGGCCAGGACAAACTGGCTCATAATCGGGCCAGGACGAAATTCAAAATTGCCCGTCTTCTGGTTATAGAAGGAAACGCCAGTCACATCGCGTGGCATCAGATCGGGGGTAAATTGAATGCGCTTGAAGGTACAGCCAATGGATTTCGCTATAGCCTTGGTTAAGACGGTTTTTCCCACGCCCGGCACATCCTCGATCAGGACATGACCCCGGCACAAAACGGCGATCAAGGTCAGCCGGACAGCATCGCCCTTCCCAATAATCACCCGCTCAACGTTTGCCGTAATCCGCTGAGCTGCCTCGGCGATCTGTTGCACCGATTGCTGCACTGTGCGATCCTCAACTCTCACAAGAATTCCCTCAATCGTTCACCAGCCACGCAGGGAACAGATCGGGGGAAAGACACCTGACAATGGAGAGCAGTCGAGTGCATTGCTTCCCTCAAGCCAGGAAATCTTTCCATGCTATCTCCCCCAGGTGGCGCTGCCGATCATCCCAAGAACAGGCTCCGCAGATACCTCTGCTAGAGCTTTTGGAAGCGCAGAAAGCGTTCCAAAAGGTTCTTGATTAAGAATACTACGCTACAAGGGTGAGCAATTTCACATCGGCAAAGTGAGCCATGTCACACTGCATTTGCATGGACCCTCCCTGAGAGAAAGGCGGCTCCACTGCTGAGATTGTAGCATTCTTCCTGGAGAGGGTCAAGAGACCTATGAGGGTGCATCAAGGAGCAGGTATTTCCCCTATGCTGGCCTCTTCTCTTTATATTATACGCAAAGCGTATCAGGGGCAAAATAATGCTGACTTGCTTACCAGCGATGCGACGCCAACTTTAAAGCGCCAATCGTGAGCGATGATGGAGCAGGTATAACATCATAGCCTGCTTGTAATCGTCCATTGTCGTTTGCTTTGTGGCGATCACCCGCTGGCAAATAGCTATCAGAGATTCTATCACCTGGAGTTCGGCTTCCTCCAGTGCAGCGGTACGGCGCAACTCGGCTACCAATTCGGCAGCATCATGATCAGCAATATCGATCTGATGGCTGACGGCTGCCATCTTCACCCAGGTCGAAATCTGGTGGTACAGTTGCGAGAAAATCATGATGTCCCCGTCAGTGCCCCCTTTTGCCGACACCGCAGGCGCCCGATCCTGACCTGCGTCGGGTGGACGCTGCACAGGCTGTGCAACCGAGGGGCCAGCATTTTCAGCCCCCCCCAGCGGGGCAGATACTCGCTGCGCATGCTGGACCGGCCCGGAAGGTTGGCGCTCCGGCAGCATGGCTTGCGCCACAGACTGATCGCGCGCAGCATCCGATTCCACTTCCGCTTCTTCCTGCCCCTCGACGTGGCTGCTCAGTGCGCTAAAGAGCGCATCAATTTCTGCATCCATCTCAGCCGGGGCAGCGGGAGACGTTGGAGACTCGTGTGGTAGCTCAGCTTGCTCTGCCTCCTGAGAAACGAGCCAGGTAAGTTCGAGTTTGGCGGTGCGTGAATCACGCAGGTAATCACCATATAATTCTGCCAGATCAGGCGGCAATTCAAGCACGCGCTGTGTCCCGAAAGATTCCGGCAAATCGGGGAGATCGGTATCGGGCAAGCCAAATGGGGCAAGCGAGGCATCGGCGCCAGGATGCCCTGAAGGCTGATCATCGGCGCCAGCCAGCAACAACGCTTGCCAGGCATCGGGAGGCGCGCCTGGGTCAGCATCAGCTTGTCGCTGAGGGACAGAAACAGGCTGGGGGGAGGGTGAGAGGAACTCAGCAGGAGCCAAGAACATTGCAGGCTGCGATAGTTCAGGCGCAGCATCATCTGGAGATACAGGCAAGGATGCTGATGATGCATCAAGCGGTCTGCTTGCAGTAGGCGAGCGGTCCACCCCGCGCAATTGCCGCTTGCCGCTGGGCGTCTGCTCCGCAAAGAGGGGAGCGATGGTCTCCCCTTCTTTCCGGCCATTGCCCGCGCCATTGCTCGATTCATCTGCTAACGTGGCATGCACGCTAGAGGAAGCCGTTCCGTTGGCCGTTTCAGATACCACTGGTTGACGCGCAGAGGAGATGGGGGTGAGCACTACCGTCGGATAGGAACTGATCGAGGCAATCGCGGCTTCATCAAGCTGCGATCCACCAGCGGCAGCAGGCGCGAGCAGCGATTTTTCGGCGCCATTCGCACGGACATAGACCAGGGTTGTCTGGAGAAGCTGGGTTGATTTTTCGATCTGCTCCCAGGTCGGTTCTTTATAGCCCTGCGGGGTTGAGGTCCAAGATGCCACCGAGCGTGCCCGCCCAAAGGTGCTGACCTCGCCCAGAGCTAGATAATCGGCTAATCCACGCGCCACACTGGCAGCAAGCTGGGGCACACGCGCCCGCACAGTCGCCCCCTGCCGCGTCGAAGCAGTAGCAATGACTATGCGATTCATGTCGATATAGCGCAGAAAGACCCGCTCCACAAATCGGCGGAACTCCATTGAGGCAGCGTCCATTGTACCAAGCGGCCCCAAATTCAGGCTATTGACATAGGCCCAGACTTCCTGGCGTTTCCGGCGATCCACCGGGCGAGTACGCAGCAGATTGAGCCGATAATCGAGAAAGGCCGGATAGCAAAAATTGGCAATAATGACCTCAGCCAGTTCGCTCTTTAAACACTCCAGTTGACGCGAAGAAAGTTGTTTTAAAGAGCTGCTCATCATACTTGCTCCTCTCAACCGGCACAGGCATGGGTGATCGCCATCCCGTCAGCACGCTTCATCTCCGTTCATCCTACAAGATGCCAACTCTGCTCGCGGAAGCCCTCAAGAGTCTATCACGCTGGAGTATGCTGTGCAATTTTCTACACGGCGCCAACCTAGACGGGGGACTGTGCTATACTACTCTTGCTCATTATGCGCCACGCACAAACCTCACGCGCCGTTCTAGCAGAAAAGTCCTATCCCCAACCCAAAAACCAGCACTCGATACACAGGGAAGAAAGCCAGGTATGTCAGACTTGTACATCGCCCTGGATTACACACCAGGCATCAGCCAGCGCTCCGAGGTTGGGCGCTATGCGCGTCACCTTGTCGCTGCACTAGCCGCGCTTCAGACCTCGCACCACTATACGCTCTTCACCAGCGCGCGCCATACTGGCGATCAGCTTCTGCCCAATGGAGACGCCTTCCGTCTGCGCCCGGTTCCCCTGGGAGGCCAGATGCTCTCTACCCTCTGGCAGCGCGCGCGCCTCCCTCTGCCTGCCGATCTCTTCACCGGGCGCGCCGATCTCTGGCATGGACTGGATTTCACGTTGCCACCTCTTCTGCGGGGCCGCACTATTGTCACTATCCCCGATCTGGCCTTCCTCACCCAGCCTGATAGTATCGAGCCGTCACAGGTGTCTCTGCATCGGCGTGTCGTGCCGCAGGCAGCCCGACGCGCCGATGCCATCATCACGCTCTCCGCGCAGGTGCGCAAAGAACTGATCGAGCGCCTGAATATCCCCGAGGGCCACATACACCAAGCGCCGCCTGGAGTCAGCGGCGCCTTCCGGCCTATCATCGATACGATGCTGCTAACAGCCACCCGGCACAAGTTCGAGCTTCAAACGCCCCTTATCCTGGGCGTCGGCACGCTGGAGTCACGGAAGAACCTGGTGCGGCTAGTTCAGGCATTTGATAAGATTCGCCGCGAACACGGTGGCCCCAGGACGCTGGCCCTCGCAGGGCCAAATGGCTGGCGCTACGAAGAGGTCTACGAAATCGTCAACCGCCTGGGACTCAAAAACGAGGTGCGCTTTCTGGGCCATGTCAGCGACCTGGAGCTGGTCTTCCTCTATAGCATAGCCGATATTGTGGCGATCCCTTCACTCTCGGAGGGAATCGGGCTAGCAGTGCTAGAGGCAATGGCTTGCGGAGCGCCAGTCGTGTGCAGCAACACTGGCGCGCTACCGGAGGTAGCGGGGGATGCCGCGCTGCTGGTCAACCCCAGCGATACCGACGCGCTGGCAACGATGCTCTTGCGCCTACTGCGCAACCCCAAACTCCGCGCGCTGCTCAGCAAAAAAGGCCAGGCGCAGGCCGCCAAATATACCTGGGAAGCCTGCGCCCAGACGCATCTTACACTCTATGAGGAGATAGCCAGGAAAGAACCAGATCAGTAGCGGGCAATAAAAGCTGATGCGCTTGGGCTGGCAAACCCTACTCCGTAACGGCGCTCACGGCAGGTTTCTCGCCTGCCGTTTCGTCTTTCCTGGCCGTGCGCGCTAACCGACTGACGATCAGGTGCGCGCCGCCAACGCAGAGCAACTCGGCCAGCGTCGCCAGAATCCGCGAAAGGAAGGCGATCACCGTCGCCAGCGCAACGGTTGGCGTGACCGCTGCCAGACCCAGCAGCAGAATGATGGCCGCTTCACGAAAGCCCAGGCCACTGGGCGTAATAAAGCTGAGGAAGCCAATATCCCAACCCAGCGCGTAAATGCCGATGCACAGCGCCAGTGTCAGCAAAGACCAGCCCACGCCACCGGCAGCACCTGACCCGGCAATGCCCATTAGCAGCAGGTAGAAGGCTGAGCCGCCGACCAGCCAGCTAACACACCACCACCCGGTAATTGCCAACACATCACGGTAGCGCATCGGTATCGTCAGTGCCGGTTTGCGCATCAGCTTGAGCGCCCGGTTCAAGAGCCAGGCCAGCAAACGCGGCTGCAACAACACCAGCAAGACTGGAATCGCCGCCAGCCCGATAAACAGCGTCGCCTTTCCCCCAATGGCCTTGCTCCCCAGGACATCAAGCTGCCCCAGAAGCGCCACATTCGGCCAAAAGAGCAACGTCACGGCAAAGACTAGCGCGCCACCGGCCAGCTTTGTCACTAATTCCACCGTGATGCTGATAAAACCAATCGACTTGGGAATGCCCTCGCGCTCGGCCCAGAGAATGCGGGTGAGGACGTGCCAGACATTGCCAGGGATATAGCGGACAAACTCTGAGGCCAGATAGATACGCACGCTCTTCGGCAGCGGCAAAACATATCCCAGCCGCCGCAGGACGGAGCGCCAGACCAGTGGATAGGAGAGCGTTTGCGCCACAAAGCCCACAAAGGCTAGCGCCACCAACGGCGCGCTCACCTGCCAGCGATAATTTGCCAGCGTATGCCAGCTTTGGGCCAGGTCGAGGCCAATCAGCGCCAGAATCAGCGCCACCACTGCCAGGCCAACCACCCGCTTGAGCGCCCGGCGTCCCCGGCGACCAGGCGCCTGAAGTTGATCTCCGGCTTCGCGCGCTTTGGCGCCCCCACCCTCCGGCAGTTCTGCGGTCAGCATACCATCTGCTCGACTCAACGTATCAGGCGTCTGTTTCTCTTCACCCATCAATCCAGCACCTGCCGCACACTATATTCCTGCTGAGGATGATAACTAAAATTGCGGATCATCTCGCTCTGGAGGCCGGTGAGAATCATAATCAGCCCAAAGATCATCAGCACAATGCCCAGGAAGAGCAGCGGGTGACGACTAATCTGATCGTTGGCAACAAACTTCAAGATCACAAGATAAAGATCAATGACGAAGCCGCTCAGCAGACAAAGGAAACCGAGCGTCCCAAACAGACGCAGGGGCGTGCGCATATACGTCGTCAAGAACAAGACGGTGAGCAAGTCAAGGAAACCACGCGCAAAGCGCCGCGCCCCAAACTTGGAGACGCCATACTTGCGCGGGTGGTGATGCACCTTAATCTCCGTCACCCTGAAGCCACGCCCGGCGGCCAGCACGGGAATAAAGCGATGCAATTCGCCATAGAGCCGCAGGTCGTCAATGACCTCGCGCCGGTAGGCTTTGAAGCCGCAATTCATATCATGCAGCGAGATACCAGTTGTCCAGGCCACCGTCTTGTTGAAAATCTTGGAGGGAATGGTCTTGCTGATGGGATCGTGACGGGGAAATTTCCAGCCTGAAACCAGATCATAGCCCTCATCGAGCTTCGCCAGAAACGCCGGAATCTCCTCCGGGTCATCTTGCAAATCGGCATCTAGGGTGAAGATTACTTCGCCCCGGCAACGCTGGAAGCCAGCCATCAGCGCGGGTGTCTTGCCAAAATTACGCCGAAAGCGAACGGCTTTCACCGCAGGGTCTTTGTGATGCAACTCCTGAATCACCTTCCAGGAGCCATCGTGGCTGCCATCATCCACAAAAATAATCTCATACGACTGGCCTAACTGCTGAAGCTGGGTCGTAAGCTGTTCATAGAGGATGGGCAGGCTTTGCTCTTCGTCATAGACAGGAATGACTATTGAATACACCAGGCGTTCTTCGCGCTGGTCTGGCTGGGATGGTTCTACCAGCACCGAAAGGGAGCCGGACTGTTGCATAGGTCAGTTCTCCGACAGTATCCGCCACACGCTAGCAGGATAACAGGCTATTTGTATGCTGCCTATCCATCTACAACAGCATCACAAGATCATCACGCTGATCAGGCATCATGAGAATACAACGCATCAACCCAGAGAGAAGCCACACCAACATCAGCCTATCCCCCAGACGGGGGAGAACCTCACCGTTACCGACCATTATAACACAGCGCGCTTTTTAGATGGTCCCCATCGGCTCTGGCAAGCAGCCAGAACAAAATTCAGCGCCATAGCGTGCCTGCTGACAAATTGGAGCTACAATGCGCGCCGACGGTCTCTATTTTTCCGGCTGTACCAGCCCACCCGAAAGATGCCCATCAGCCACCAGAGAACAGAAAGAACGATTACAATCCAGATCAGATAAACAGCCCAGAGCGGGATATGGATGGTAGAGACCAGCACAATCCAAAGGACAAAGAGCGCTATCGCCAGCACCATCAGGGTGTTAATCATCGTTTCCTCCTTTAAGGCTGCCGCTGTTTGTCGCAAGGAGTCTCGTTATATCCACCTAAGCTTCCTTTCTGGCACGAAGCATGCCGTTCATCTCTCCGTATCCCTGGTTCCCTGGTTCCACCTGTCGCAGCGGCGCCTGATGATGCTTCTCAGCCCATTGATGTTAGACTGATGGCAAAGCGGTTGACGCCTGCCACTGCGGGCGTCTACAATGCGCAGAGGAGGTGTACAATGGCAGAAGAGCAGCAGACCTCGCCAGCAGAGAACCCTCGCTTACCCCAATTGGGGCAACCACCCCAACAGGGTGAAGCGCCTTCAGCGCTGATCAAGGCTGATCTGGTTATTCGCAATATCGGCCAGCTTGTGACTATCGCTCAAACCACCATCCTTGGCGCAGAGGGGCGCTTGCGGATTATCGAGCAAGGCGCGCTGGCATCTCGGCTGGGACGCATCGTCTGGGTGGGCACAGAGCGCGCGCTGGACCAGGCCGTTGATTATCGCCAGGCAGATGTACTCGACGCCGAGGGCCGACCA
>Ga0070730_10002167_pt1 | contig 18073 bp, 14 predicted proteins | sample Coa_R1_3_FD_66447 | JGI IMG/M metagenome (GOLD analysis project Ga0070730, IMG submission 66447) | Surface soil microbial communities from Centralia Pennsylvania, which are recovering from an underground coalmine fire - Coalmine... | ecosystem: Environmental > Terrestrial > Soil > Unclassified ... | reverse complement strand
GCGACGGGCCGTTCAAGGGCAAGACGTTCGTGTTCACCGGGACGCTGGACACGATGGACCGACCGGATGCCGAGGCGCTCATCCGCCGGCTGGGGGGCAAGGCCGCCGGCAGCGTGAGCTCGAAGACGGACTACCTGGTGGCGGGACCGGGTGCGGGCTCGAAGCTCGAGAAGGCGCAGCGCTTGAAGGTCACGATCCTGGACGAACAGGAATTCCTGAAGCTCGTCCAGTGAACGCGCCTCCCCGCTACGCGGGGAGGTTGGGTGGGGACGCCCACTAAAGTTAGGCTGTGCCTCTATCGCCTGAACAGGTGCGCCATGTCGCCATGCTCGCGCGGCTCGGCCTCGAGCCCGGCGACGAGGATTTCTACGCCGAGCAGCTGAGCGGCATTCTCAGGCACATCGACCGGCTGCAGCAGCTCGACACGGACCACATCCCGCCGACCGCACAGGTGGTCGAGGTCACCAACGCGCTGCGCGAAGACGTGCCGCGGCCGAGCCTGCCGCAGGAAGAAGCGCTGGCCAACGCGCCTGCCGCGGTCGACGGATTCTTCCGGGTCCCGTCGATCCAGGAGGAGACCTGATGGACCCGACGAAGCTGACGATTGGCGAGCTGGGCCGGCTCCTGCAGGACCGCGAGCTGTCCGCCCAGGAGCTCCTCGTCATGCATCTCGACCGGATCGAGGACGCCGACGGCGAGGTGAAGGCGTATCTGCGCCTGACCGAAGAGCTGGCAGGGGAGCAGGCGCGCGCCGCCGATCGTGCGCTCAAGGACGGCGAGGCCGGGCCGCTCACGGGCATCCCGATGGCCGTCAAGGACGTGCTGTGCGTCAGAGGCGTGGAGACGACGGCGGGATCGCAGATCCTGCGCGGGTTCAAGGCGCCGTACACCGGCACGGCAGTGCGCCGCCTGTTCGAGGCTGGCGTGGTGATGCTCGGCGTCACCAACTGCGACGAGTTCGCCATGGGCAGCTCGACGGAGAACTCGGGCTACTTCACGACGCACAATCCCTGGGGGCTCGACCGAGTCCCGGGCGGCAGCTCGGGCGGCAGCGCGGCCGCCGTCGCGGCCGGCGAGGCCGTGTTCAGCCTGGGCACGGACACCGGCGGGTCGATCCGTCAGCCCGCCGCCCTGTGCGGCGTGATCGGCATGAAGCCGACGTACGGACGGGTCAGCCGTTACGGGCTCATCGCCTTCGCGTCGAGCCTCGACCAGATCGGGCCCTTCACGAGGTCCGTGGAGGACTGCGCCCTCGTGCTGGAGACGATGGCCGGCCACGATCCGCTGGACGCCACCAGCGCCAATCGCGCCAACGACGTTCGGCGCAGCCTGACTTCCGGCGTCGACGGCATGCGGCTGGGCGTGCCCAAGGAGTACTTCGACGTCGAGGGCATGGAGCCGGGCGTCAAGGTCGCCGTCAACAACGCGCTGCGGGTGCTCGAGTCGGCCGGCGCGAAGCTGGTCGACGTGAGCCTGCCGCACACCGACTACGGGTTGGCCGCCTACTACATCATCGCCCCGGCCGAGTGCTCGTCCAACCTGGCGCGGTTCGACGGCGTGAAGTACGGGATGTCGGATCAGGACGCCCAGAACATCACGGACGCCTACTCGCACACCCGCCGCAACGGTTTCGGCACCGAGGTCCGCCGCCGCGTGATGCTCGGCACCTACGCGCTGTCGAGCGGGTACTACGACGCGTACTACGTAAAGGCGCAGAAGGTGCGCACTCTGATCAAGCGCGATTTCGACGAGGCCTTCACGCAGTGCGATGCGATCGTGAGCGCCACCTCGCCGACGGTCGCGTTCCCCATCGGCTCGAAGACACAGGACCCGCTGTCGATGTACCTGTGCGACGTGCTCACTCTGGGCGGCAACCTCGCGGGTCTGCCGGGCGTCAGCATCCCGTGCGGCATGAGCGAGGGGCTGCCCGTGGGCCTTCAGGTGCTGGCCCCGCAGTGGCGCGAGGACACCGCGCTCAGGGTCGCCCACGCGTACGAGGGCGGAAGCGACATGCGCGTGGAGGTGGCGCTGCTTGGCTGAGTGGGAGGTCGTGATCGGCATGGAGGTCCACGTCCAGCCGAGCACGCGATCGAAGATGTTCTGCGGCTGCGCGGTGGCGCCCCTGAACTCGCCGCCCAACACTTACGTATGCGAGATCTGCGAGGGCATGCCGGGCGTGCTGCCGGTGATCAACAAGGCGGCCGTGGAGGCCTGCCTCAAGGCCGCGCTCGCGCTCGAATGCGAAATCCCCACCCACACCAAGTTCGATCGCAAGAACTACATGTATCCGGACTTGCCGAAGGGCTACCAGATCAGCCAGTACGACCTGCCGATGAGCCGCAACGGGCGCCTCGACCTCGAAGGCCGGCGGGTTCGGATCCGCCGCGTGCATCTCGAAGAGGACACGGGCAAGCTGATTCACGCGGGCGACAAGCTGCACAAGGCCTGGGAGTCGTTCGTGGACCTCAACCGGGCCGGGGTGCCGCTGATGGAGATCGTCAGCGAGCCCGACCTGCGCTCCGCCGACGAGGCGCGCGAGTACGCAATGGAGCTGCGCACGCTGCTGCGGACGATAGGAGCGTCCGAGGCGGACATGGAGAAGGGCCAGCTGCGGGCCGAGCCGAACATCTCGATCCGCCGCCCCGGGTCCGAAGAGCTGGGCGTGAAGACCGAGCTCAAGAACATCAACTCGTTCCGGGCCCTGCACCGGGCGATCGCGTACGAGGTCAATCGCCAGGCCGAGCTGCTCGAGTCGGGCGGAACGGTCGTGCAGGAGACGCGGGGTTGGTCGGAGACAGAGCAGCGGACGTTCTCGCAGCGCAGCAAAGAGTTCGCCGAAGACTACCGCTACTTCCCGGAGCCGGACCTCCCGCCGCTGGAGCTGGACCGCGAGTGGATCGAGAAGCTGCGGGCGGCGCTGCCGGAGCTGCCTCGAGCGCGGCGGGCGCGGATGGTCGCGGAGTATGCCCTGACCCCCTCGGATGCCGCCCAGCTCGCCGCGGAGCGCGAGCTCGCCGATCTTTTCGAAAGCGCGGTCATCGGCGGAGCCGACGCGAAGCAGGCGGCGAACTGGATCATCGGCGAGGTCGCGCCGGGCGGGGCCAGGCCGTCCGCGGACCAGCTGGCCGAGGTCGTCAAGCTCGCGACGAGCGGGAAGATCACGCGCGACCAGGCCCGCGAGGTGCTGGCCGAGTCGATCCGCTCGAATCGCGCACCGCACCAGATCGTGGCGGAGCGCGGCTACGAGCAGGTCAGCGACGCCGCCGCCCTGGAGCCGATCGCACGTGAGGTGATCGCGGCCAACCCGAAGGCGGCCGCCGACTACCGAAGCGGCAAGACGGGCGCCATCGGTCCGCTGATCGCGGACTTCAAGAAGAGGGCGCCCCAGGCCGACCGAAAGGTCGCGATGGAGCTCTTACAGAAGCTCTTGGCTTAGGACCGCGGCGGGATCGAGCCCGTGCGGGGGCGCCGCGAGATCCAGGTGCTGTAGGCGAACAGCAGAGATCCCGCCGCCGCGCCGACGAGAGCCAACCCCTGGAGCGCGCCGATGGCGGCCGTTGGGGCGAAGGGCGCGAAGCTGAACGCCAGCACGGCGATGCCGAACAGCACGCTGGCCCAACCCTGCAGCGTCGCAATCGCAGGCGTGACCGTGATCAGCGGCCACAGCAGCCCGCCTCGGATCCAGGTGGGGAACGCCCTGCGCGCGATCACATGGATGCCACCCGCGACCAGAGCGCCGCCGATCATATAAAGGAAGAGCAGCACCGTCGGGGCCACGGCGGAATTCTAATGGCCGGCCCCGGAGTCGCTAGCCTTTGCCGGTGCTCGTTCCCGACTATCACGTTCACACGGAGTGGTCGTGGGACGCGCCCCGAGGCGACATGGAGCGCAGTTGCGAGCGCGCGCTGGAGGTCGGTCTTCCCGCGATCGCGTTCACCGAGCACGCGGACTGGGCGCTCGTGCACCAAGGCCAGCACTCCGTCGACATAGAGGGCTACTTCGAGGCCGTCGAGCGCTGCCGGAGCAAGTTCAAGAACCTCCGGATCCTCACCGGAGTCGAGCTCGGCGAGCCGCACTGGTATCCGAGCGAGACCGCCGAGGTCCTCAGCGCCGGCCCGCTCGACCGCGTGCACGGGTCGATCCACTGCATCCGCCTAGGCGGGGAGATGCTGGACGCCAGCCAGTTCCGCAAACACAAAGACCTCGACTTCCCGGCGGCCGTGCGCGAATACTTCCGTGAGACGCTGGCCATGATCGACAGCGGCCAGCCCTTCGAGACCCTGGCCCACCTCGACTATCCCAAACGCTACTGGCGCGAGGGCCTGGCGCCCTATCGCGAGCAGGACTACGAGGAGCCGATTCGCGCCATCCTCGCGGCCGCGGCCCGCACCGGACGAGTCCTGGAGGTCAACACGACGCGCGGGGACACGCTGTGTCCCGATCTCAAGGTCGTGCGCTGGTGGCGCGAGGCCGGCGGCCAGGCCGTCTCCTTCGGCAGCGACGCGCACCAGCCGGACAAGGTCGCGGCAGGCTTCGCGATCGCCATGCAGATGGTGGAGTCGGCGGGCTTCAGGCCGTCGCCGGAGCCGACCGCGCTCTGGCGGCGTTGATCCTTCGTCCGGCCACCGTCGGCCACGGCGGATTCGCCATCGCGCGGGACCAAGGCAAGGTTTGGTTGGTTGGCTATGCCTTGCCGGGCGAGGTCGTGGAGGCCGAGCCCCGAGGCCGCCAGGGTGGGGTGGACGTTGCGATTACTTCACAGGTGATCGACGCCTCGCCCCGGCGGGTGCTGCCGAAATGTCCCCATTTCGGTCCGGGATCCTCACAGCCCGCCTTCCTGACCCAGTGCGGGGGCTGCCAGTGGCAGCACGCCGACTATGCGTACGAGCTCGAGCTGAAGCGGCAGGTGGTCGAGGAGGCATGGTCGCGAGCCGGGCTGAGGCTGCCCGCGGACACGCCCGTTCTGGGCATGGACGATCCGTGGCGCTACCGGATCCGAGGCGAGTTCGAGGCCATCGCGACCTCCGACGGGCTGCGCTTCGGCTTCCACCGCCAGCGCTCGCACACGGTCCAGCCGATCGCGACGTGTCCGATCCACCACGAACGGATCGAGGAGGCGCTGCCGGCCTTCGGCCAGGCGGCCGGCGAGCTGGGGGTGACCGGGGTTCAGAACCTGCTCCTGACCGTCGAGCCGGGAGGAAACGGGCTGCTGTGGCGCATGCGCTTTCGCGGGCCGGAACCGCCATGGCCTAAAGACGCGTTCGCGAACCGGGTCGCGGAGCTTCTGCCGGGTTCCGTGCTGCTCGACGACGCGATGTCGCTGGAGGTCTGGGAGATGACGTTTCGCGTGCGCAGCGACACGTTCGTGCAGACCAACTACCAGCAGATGCTCGTGCTCTACCGGACCGCGCTGGACATGCTGGCGGCGGGCCCCCAGGACCACGTGCTTGACCTCTATGCGGGCATCGGCACGATCTCAGTCGCGATCGCGCGCCGGGCGGCGCAGGTGACCGCGATCGAGGAGAACCCGCGGGCCGTGCAGCTCGGACGGCTCAACGCCCGCATCAACTCGGCGCGGGTCGAGTACCTGCCCGGGCAGGTCGAGAAGGCGCTGAGGCAGGTGAGGATGGGGCGGCACAGCGCCGCGGTCCTGGATCCTCCGCGGGCCGGCTGCGAGCCGGCGGCCCTGGCCGAGATCCTGCGCCTGGGCCCGGAGCGGGTGGTCTACATCTCCTGCGAGCCGTCCACGCATGCCCGCGACCTGATCGCGCTGGTCCGCGGGGGCTACCGGGTGCGAAGGGCGGCGATCGTGGACATGTTCCCGCACACGTACCACATCGAGTCGGTGGCCCTGCTGGAAAGAAACTAGGCCGGCTGTCCCCACTCGGACTCGCTGCCCGAGTCCGACCTCCCCGCAAGCGGGGAGGGAGCTAGCGCGGTAGCTGGTGCTGCAGCTGCAGCTCGAGCTTGACGATCTTCAAGCGTAGGCGGCCAGGGCCGAGCGTTTTCGCCGTCAGCTTCAGCAGTCCCGTGAGTAGCACCACATAGCCTCAAACGGTGGCATGGCGCTTTAGGTTTCGGCAGAACAGAGCCGCCGCCGTCACCAGCTGCCAGACGGCCAGGGGCAGCATGAAAACGAACCCAAAGCCGATCGGGATGAGGGCCAGCCCGACGACTGCAGTCCCGATCGCCCACCCGCCGCTCAACCTGTGGATGCGAAGCCTGATCATCGCCACCCCGATGGCGAGGAGCGAACCGCAGATCAGGACGATGCCAGTCCAGCCGCCCCAGTCGGCGATGGCATGGGCGGCGACCGCGAACAGCTTGTATGACTGGTTGGCGGGGTCCGTGCCTTCCACCGCGAGCCCGACCAGCGCGTATTGGACCGACAGGAAGCCGGTGAACACGGATGCCGCGGTCACCACGAGCCCGTTGGCGAGGGTCGAGAGGTACGGCTCCCGTTCTCTGAGCTCAAAGGTCAGGCTCAGCATGCCCACGGTCAGGAGGAGGATCGCCGCGGTCAATGAAAACGGTACGAGGAAGAACTCGCTGCGGCCGGATGGACTCGCCAGGTAGGAGGTGATGTCGGGGCTGTTGGGGCCCTCGGCCGAATAGAGGGCGACGAGGCCCACGACCAGACCCAAGGCCGAAACAACGAACGCCACCGGCGCGACGTAGGACCTGATGGTCAGGCCGGGACCTCCTGGCCCTCGAGGAGCTGCTTGGCGCGAGCCCACGCGGCCTCCCTCATGTTCACGATGTCGCGCGCAATAGACCCCTTGAAAAGAGCCGCTCCGATCAGCGCCATCCACAGCTGGAGCTCGGCCTGGCTGCGGAGCGAGACGCGGGTGCCCGTCGCGACCGCCTCGAAGGTCACGACGTCGAGATTCTTCATCGAGCCGAGGGTCGTCGAGGAATAGCGCCGGTTGGGTTCGAAGTCGACGATCTGATCCTGGCCGGTGATGGGGTTCCCCGTGGTTGGGAGGTGGCCGCTCTCTTTGAATCGCGTGCCCGGGCCGATCGGCTCGGGAGTGATCATCTCCACAGTCTCGGTTCCCGGATACCACTTGACCATCGTCCGAAAGTCGCTCATGAGCCCGAACACAGCCGGCACGTCACGGTTGATGACGATGCTGCACTCGGCGGTGATCGTGCGGAGCTTCGGAGGCAGCCAGACGCAGAACCAGGCTGCGCCCAGGGCAGCCACCACGAACCCGATCACCGGCCCCTCGCCAGGGCGAAGGTGAGCACCCCCAGGCCAAACGCGGCGGAGGCCCCGACCAGCACCCCGTAAAGCGTTATCGCTTGCTCGTCGATGCCCCTTGGAAAGGTCCGGTTTCCGGGACGCCGCAGCCGCGGTGGCGCTCGCCGTCCCGGCCGCGCACCCGACCGCGGCGTACAGGAAGAAGCTTCTGGGCATCCGGCCCCGGCAGCCCCATCACGATCGCGCCGCCGATCAACACCAGGGGGACGATCAGGATCGCGAGCAGCCCGCCGGTGTACTTCACGCCAGCATTTTGGCCGGTGGCCCCGGCAAGAGGACCGGATAGACTCTATCCGGGGTCCGCCACACCCAAAATCCATACGATGCCGCACGCCCCAAAGACCTTCGTCCACCTCCACAACCACACCGAGTATTCGCTGCTCGATGGGGCCAGCCGCATCCACGCCATGGTCGCGCGGGCGGCCGAGCTCGAGATGCCGGCGATGGCGCTCACCGACCACGGCGTGATGTACGGCGCCATCCACTTCTACAAGGCGTGCAAGGAAGCGGGCATCAAGCCCATCGTCGGCTGCGAGGTCTACGTGGCGCCTCGATCGCGCCTCCTGCGAGAGGGCCGCGTCGACCGCGACCCGAGCCACCTGACCCTGCTCGCGGCCGACCACGAGGGCTACGTCAACCTCATGCGCCTGTGCACGGTCGGCCAGATGGAGGGCATGTACTACAAGCCGCGAATCGACAAGGAGATCCTGGCCCAGCACTCGAAGGGTCTGATCGCGCTCTCGGGCTGTCTCCAGGGCGAGGTCGCCGGCCGGATCACCGACAACGACCTGGAAGGGGCGAAGGAGGCGGTGGCGACCTACCGCGACATCTTCGGCAAGGACCGCTTCCTGCTCGAGGTCCAGCGCCATGGCATCGACAAGCAGGACCAGGTCAACGCCGCCCTGATCACGCTGGGCAAGGACTTCGGGTTGCGGCTCTGCGCCACCAACGACCTGCACTACGTGCACCGCCACGATTCGGAGGCGCATGACGTGCTGCTCTGCCTCCAGACGGGCGCGCGCTTCAACGATCCCAACCGCTGGCGTTTCTCGACACAGGAGAACTACCTGAAGACGGCCGAGGAGATGGCCGCGTCGTTTGCCGACCTGCCGGACGCTCTGGCCAGCACGCTCGACGTGGCCGACATGGTCGACCTGAAGATCAAGCTCGGCGAGACGCTGCTGCCGCCGTTCGACGTGCCGGACGGCCTGGCGCCCGACCAGTACCTCGGCAACCTGGTCGAGGACGGCATGAAGTGGCGGTACGGCACGCCCAGCGCCGCGGTCCAGGAGCGGGCCGCCAACGAGCTCGACGTCATCCGGCAGACCGGCTACGCGTCGTACTTCCTGATCGTCTGGGACTTCTACAACTTCGCCCGCAAGAACAAGATCGCGGTCGGGCCCGGCCGCGGCAGCGCCGCCGGGAGCCTGGTGTCGTACTGCCTGGGCATCACCAACCTGGATCCGCTCGAGCACGGCCTGATCTTCGAGCGCTTCCTGAACATCGATCGCGTGTCCATGCCCGACATCGACTGCGACTTCTCGGTGGAGGGGCGCGAGAAGGTCATCCGCTACGTCTCGCAGAAGTACGGCTCCGACCGGGTCGCGCAGATTGTCACCTTCACGACCATGGCCTCCAAGGCCGCGATCCGCGATGTCGGGCGGGTGCTCGAGGTGCCGCTGCGCGATACCGACCGGCTTGCGAAGCTCGTCCCGGTCTGGCAGGGCCGCTCGAAATCGCTCGAAGATGCGATCAAAGAGGTGCCCGAGTTTCGCGAGGCGTACGAGTCGAGCGAAGAGCAGAAGCGCCTGGTCGACGTCGCCAGGACGCTCGAGGGCGTCTCGCGCAACGTGAGCACCCACGCCGCGGGCGTCGTGATCGCGCCGGAGCCGCTCGTGCGCTACACGCCGCTGCAGTTCGGTCCCAAGAGCGACGCGGTGATCACCCAGTACGACATGAAGGCGGTCGGCGACATCGGCCTGCTCAAGATCGACTTCCTGGGCTTGCAGAACCTCGACATCATCGCCACGTGCCAGCGCCTCGTGAAGGAGACGCGCGGCATCGAGCTGGACCTGGAGCAGCTGCCGCTCGACGACGCCAAGACCTATGAGCTGCTGTCGGCAGGCGATACGCATGGCGTGTTCCAGCTCGAAGGTGCTGGCATGCGCCGGTTGGTCATGGACATGCGGCCGCAGAGCTTTGGCGACGTGTCCGCCGCGGTGGCGCTGTTTCGACCCGGCCCCATGGTGAACATCCCCGCGTTCCTCGCCCGCAAGCAGGGCCGCGAGCCCATCGAGTACATGCACGACAGGCTCGAGCCGATCCTGCGCGAGACGTACGGCGTGATGATCTACCAGGAGCAGGTGATGATGGCCGCCCGGGAGCTGGCGGGCTTCACCATGAGCGAGGCCGACATCCTTCGCGCCGCGATGGGCAAGAAGGACAAGGTCAAGATGGCCAGGCAGCGGACGAAGTTCGTCGAGGGGGCCGTCGAGCGCGAGATCCCGCCGGCCACCGCTGAGGCCTTGTTCGACGCCATCGCGAAGTTCGCCGAGTACGGCTTCAACCGCGCGCACTCGGCCGCCTATGGCCTGATCGCCTACCAGACGGCGTACCTGAAGGCCAACTACACCCTCGAGTACATGACCTCGCTGCTGATCCATATGGAAGGATCGGCGGACAAGGTGGCCACCGCGATCGTCGACTGCCGCCTTCGCGGGATCGAGGTTCTGGCCCCGGACATCAACCGCTCGCGCGCTGACTTCTCCATGAGCGAGGGCCGCATCCTGTTCGGGCTGGCCGCCATCAAGAACGTGGGCCAGCACGCGATCGAGAGCATCGTCTCGATGCGCGACGCCGACGGACCGTTCAAGTCGCTCGAGGACCTTTGCGAGCGGACGTCTGCGATCCAGGACGTCAACCGCCGCGTGCTCGAGGCGCTGGTGCAGTCGGGGGCGTGCGATTCGCTCGGCGAGCGGGCGCGACTGCTGGCCGTGCTGGACCATGCCGTGAGCCGCGCGGAGCGGGCGCGGCGCGACCGCGAGTCGGGCCAGACGTCGCTGCTTGACATGGTCGGGGCAGGCGCCGAAGACGGGGCTGCCGACGACTACGGCCTGTCCATCGACATCGCGCCGATGGCCGGGGAGGAGAAGTTGCGCCTGGAGAAGGAGCTGCTCGGGCTCTACCTGAGCGACCACCCGCTGCGGCGGATCAGCAAGGAGCTGGCCGAGCGCTCGGACACGCAGGCGGTCGAGGTCACCAGCGCGCTCCAGGACACCGAGGTGCGGGTCGCAGGACTGGTCCGCGAGGTGCGGCGCGTCGTGACGCGCAAGGGCCAGATCATGGCCTACGCCTCGCTGGAGGACCTGACCGGGACGGTGGACATCGTTCTGTTTCCGAGGCCATTCGAGCAGGTGCGCCTGCTTTTCGAGCCAGACAAGGTGGTCGTGGTCCAGGGCAAGGTCGACGCGCGGGCGGGCAGCACGCGCGCGACCGGCTCAGCCTCGCCGCCCGTGGACCCCGAGATCGAGGCCGAGGTGGAGGTGGCCTCCGTGGTCGCCGACATGGCCTGGCTTTGGGACGACCCCGAATGTCTCCCGATGGCGCGTCGCCAGCTCCTTCACGTACGGCTTGCGGGGGGCGACAGCGATCTCGCGGAGCGCCTCGAAGCGGTGTTCGCGAAGCACCCTGGGGGCGACGAGGTGGTACTCCACGTGCTCGTCGGCAGCCGTGAGGTTGAGGTGCACGCCGATCGCTATCATGTGCTCGCCGGTCCGGCGCTCAGCGCCGAGATCGACGAGCTGGTCGGCGCCGCGGCGACCAGGTTGGAGACGGTGCGGCCGAAAGCGCAGGCCAACGGCAATGGACGGAGCAGGAGATGAGCGAAGAAGAGGAAGCGTCAGCCGGCCGTTACGTGATGGTGAAGGCACTCGAGGACGGGGTCGTGATCATGGGGCTGACCCGGGGCAAGGACACGCGTTCGCACCATTCAGAGCGCCTGGACGCGGGCGAGGTCATGATCGCGCAGTTCACCGAGTTGACCGCTGCGATCAAAATCCGCGGCCATGCCGAGATCCTCACGGACGTCGGGAGGCTGGTCTCAGGCCTGTAGAACCCGCGGGTGCATGCGCTCGAGGCAAATTCCCCCGCCGGATTTCCCGCCGCCGCATGCACTCGTGGGTCAGGAAGTGCTCTTTAGTAATCTTTGGGCGGCGGCCCGCCCACGTAGCTCAGGCGGTAGAGCATTTCCTTGGTAAGGAAAAGGTCCCCGGTTCGAATCCGGGCGTGGGCTCCACGACCTTCCCGAGGCTCGATTCCGTATTCGTTTCGAGCCTTTACAACGGTCACGTGCCAAGCGGGTTGGAATCTGGAGCGGTTACGTGCAGCTATGGGCCACGCTGACTACGCGGTGCTGCATCGTTAGGTCCGGCTGAGCAGCGAGCGAGACCTCGGCTCGTTGTCGGAGTGCGGGAACCTGATCGTTATGTAGGACAAGGCCTGGCCGACGGGGCCACGAGCGCGGGCTGGGCCGCCGAGCGGGGCGGTCTAAATAGGCCCGGCGCAGCCGAGGGCGGGCGATACTGTAAACATCGACATCGGAAGCCTCGCCACGGGTTCTTACTCAGTCAGCGTCAGCTTCGAATCCGCCACGGTGTCCGGCCACTTCGCCAGTCGCCGATGAAAGATATGAAGAGGCGGCCCCTGGCCGGGCAGCCGTGGACGCGGGCTCTTCCTTGGGTGGCGCTGATCCTCCTCGTCGTCGTCGCTCTTGTAAACATGGCCGGGTATTTTGCCGGCGAGTGGTTCGTGTTGCCGGTCGGGCTGGCGCTCGTCGCATTGGTCTTCGCGGTGCAGGCTCGCAGGCGGCTCGACATTGTTGTCTCGGCTTTGGTCATCGGCGCCATCCCTTTGTGGTTCGTGGGTCTGATCTTCCTGATCCAGTTCGTGCAACTGCCCAACAACTCTTTCTCGCCCTGAAGGGCACAGCGCAATGCGACGAAACGAAGCATGTGAGTACCCCTGACTGCGAGCCATGGGGTCGTCTTCCAAGCCTTCTAATGCGGGGCCGCACTTCGCAGCACCCAAGGGTGACGTTACGTGTCTCAGCTTGCCCGAATGAGTCTGTGTCGCGTGTTAAATGGTCTCGGCCCAAATCGGCTGGCGGCGATAAGATCAGCTCGAATTCACCAGGGACTCGAAGACCACTATGGTCGGTCTTACGGCGACGACCTTCCCGCAAGGTACCGGTTCCGCTCCTCTATCAAGGTCCGGATATAGGTAGCCAGGACCAATCGCTCTGCCAAGCGGCCCAGCCAGCCGGCGGGCGCTTCGAGCTCCACGATGTCAGTCATCTGGCTTCCGCCGTCGACTGGCTCGAATAGATGCTCGTGGCGAAATCGGTGGAAGGGCCCGCGAACCTGTTCGTCAATGAACCGGTGTGGCCGGTCGAAAGCGGTGATCCGACTCGTAAGGCGCCAAGGTACCCCAAAATGCCAGGCACGCCAGGTGATCTCGTCGCCCGGGCCCAGGAGGTCGGAGGTAACGCGGCCGATTGCGCGTTCGCGCGAGTGAGCCATCGACGCAACGTGCGCGGCCACCGAAAGCGACAGATCGAAGGCCTCGGCCGGCGGCATGGCGAGCTTCGTTACGCACTCAAACCGAACCGCCACCGCGCCATGATCACACGCTCATCCCCCTTTCGTGGAGACGCACGAACGCGGTCGCCTTCGCGACGCGGACCCGCCGTCGGACGAATGCTGACCTTGAGCTAAATGGTCGCGGCCGAAGCGGCCGGCGGAGCTAAGATCAGGTGCCGAGACGGGGGGTGGCATCGCGGGGGCAACCAGTTGTCGACGCCTGCGACGGAGCCCTAAGTAAGCGACTGGAAACGCCCCGAGCTGGAAGCCAGGAGGCGCGCGTGCGTTACAGCACCTCGACGCGACAACGGATCCCGGGCGCAGTGGCAAGCCGCTTATCGATGGTCAGGAGGTCGGCCCCCAGGAGCTCTGCCAAAGCCACATAGGAGGCGTCGTAGGCAGTGAGGTTCGCCGCGAGTCGCCAGATGCGTTCCAACAGCGCCAGGTGCCCGTAACGCTGAATCGGAGCTTGCATAAACTCGCTGAGTGCAGTTTCGGCCAGCCGAGGGCCTATCGATTTCTTCGCGACCAAGCCTCGCAAGACGTTCGTAAACTCCAGGTCGACCAGGGCGGGCGCGGCCACTGATGTTTCTGAGCTAAGTCGAGCGCGGACCGGACCGCCCGGGCCTTCATCGATGATTGCTCGAACCCAAATTCCAGCGTCGGTGACGGTCACCTAGCGCCGGCCGCGCGAAATCAGGCCCACGATTTCTCGGTTCGCCAGTGGTCTTCCGTGACGCAGCCTCGGCCCAGCAAGGACCTGGCTCATGCTCTTAGTCGCGACATGCTGAGTCAGCACCTCGAGTGCGTAGGCGGACAGAGACATGTGGACTTGATGTGCTCTCTCGCGAAGGCTCTCAATTACTGGTTCCGGCACATTTCTGATCTGCAGCGGCCTGGCCATGCTTTGAATGGTAGCATGCAGAATGCATGCAGCTGTGTCTTAAGAGACTTGCGTCGATTTCGGCCTCGCGCGCTAAGATCGAGCCAAATACGGTGGGCCGACAGGACATGGTCAATATCCGCGACCTACCCTAGAACTTTGCGGGACCCCACTGCCTCGAGACCCGCGGCGGCACTATGGAGCCATGTCCGCACCGGATGTACCAGGCAGGCACAATCGGAGTCTTTTCCGAACGTCCGCGACGAGCCATCTCGCCAAGGCGGCCAGATCGATGTAGTTGCCGGCCTGCTCGCCGCCCCCCATCCCTGATGTTTCTCCCAGGGTTAACGCGTGCACTCCTTGCATCAATCATTCCTGAAACCACGCAACAGACGCGGATTGCCAGGAGAGCAGTCGCTTCCGATCGCGCAGGAAGCCCTGTGTTCGAAATACATCAGCTTGGTGTCGACGAGCCGGGCCAAGGATCACTTGTCTGCGAGCCTATAAATGAATTGAACCGACCGCCTGGTACTTGGGGCCGAGGGTCCCGTCTCCCGCTCCAGCTTAGTTGCCATCATGTTGATCGTTTGGTGGCATTTGGCTATTCTGCTATCATGCACGCGTGAGGCGCAATGTTGCCGCGCGGCGGGTTGGTCATAGGGCTGCAGCGGTCGCTCGTCCGATCATAACCGTGAGGTTCAACGACCCGGCCCAGCATGAGTTACTGACGCTGGTTGCCGACGAGCGCCACACCTCGGTCAATCAGCTGATCCAGGAGCTGATCGATGCTCCCCTTCGAGATGCCGCCGGCGAACTCGAAGGAAGGCTCGTGCGGATGGTTGAGAAGCTTCGCAGCATGACTAAGGTAGAGAGAGCCCGCTCGATTGCGGCGGCAGCTAGAGCGACCGCCGAAGCGGAGGGCAAGTACAAGGATCCTCTCAAGGCCAGGCAGGTCTCGCGAGAAGAGCTCTTGAGACTGCGACGGGCCCTCGACGAGGGACGCGCTGAGCCAGATCTGGGGTAGGGAAAGCCCGGAGTCTCAAGCGCGAATCGCAGGCAACTGCGCTCGGATCCTCAAACGGCTGGTCGTGGATTCCAGCAAACGAGTGGCGTTTTCGTTGGGCATCGTACGTCTCTGGCACCGCGACATGTACGTTGGGATCAAGACTGATCCCAACTATCCGCTGGGCGAGTTTCGTGGGTCCACCGCGTCCCGAGCGCTTCAGCAATGCGATGTCGCGGTCGGGAACGTGCCTGGCGTCATGGCTGAGCGCGTAGCGGCTGAGTTACGGAGGTTCGAACGATCCATTACCCAGCGGATGGCAAAGCTCGATGCCGCATGCCCCGACGGTGCCAGCGACGCCGCGACCATTGCTGACATCGCGGAACTCGCCGCATTTGCCCACGGTGAATGGGTGCGGATTCATCCGTTTGCCGATGGAAATGGTCGAACGGCCAGGATCCTGGGCAGCTGGATCCTGCTTCGCTACGGACTGCCGCCTGTGTTGCGGCTTCGCCCGCGACCCAGTTCAGCCGACTACGTGCGGGCCGCAGCCCAGTCTATGGCGAACGGCGATCACCGGCTCATGCGGGAGCACGTCCTGGACCAGCTCAGCCGCCAATTCGGCGCGAGCTGATCATCCGATCGAAGACACCGATCCGCTCCCGAATCTCGCGAAGGTTCGAACAAGCGAACGTGTGGTGCTCCAACTGAACTTCCGGATTGCTCCAATGAGTGACGACGTCGAGGCGCGTGATCGACAGGCCCAATGGGATCAATGGATCTCAAAAATGAACGCCTGGTTCGCGGAGGGGCGGGACATACCGGGTGAGGCCAGTCTTTCCAACGGCGGTCTCATGCCTAGCTGTTCTTCTGCTTTTCTTTCCGGCTCTGTTTCTATTCTTGGCGTTTATCGCGGGTAGTTGGACCTACGCTGTCATCTCCGCAATTGCTGCCTCCTTGCCGTTTTTAGGTTTCGCATCGTTGTGGATCCGCCGGCGAAATGTCGCCCTTTATCTGAATCAGGGCGAAATCGGGCGTACCGGAGTCAGAGGCTATCCGATCGCCTGGCACCCACGAGCTCATGCTGATTTGTTCATGCTCGGCTCCGACCCATCGGACTAGGACGCTGCTCAGTTGGAAGCTCTGCGACTACTGCTCGCCAGCGATATGCATCCCGTGGATCCCGTAGCGGGGACTGGTCCGTCTAAACATTCGGTACGCGAAGTCCAAGCCGAGGCTCAGCGTCTATTTCAATTCACTCCAAATGACGTCGCGTCAAATCGTGTCGGTGTCATGACTGGCCATCAGATCCTGCGCCTTTGTCAACGCGAGCTTCTGCTCCTTTCTTGGGCGGTGGGGTCCCTCTCCGTCGCCTGCTTGACGCTATGGGCCTTGATACACGGCTTGGTTTGGTGGGCAGATCCCAAGGCTGTGGTCATCGTGCTGCTGAGCCTCGACGGTTATTAGCGATCGAGGCCACATCGGCGCACGGATTCCGCATGCCTGTTCACCGCTGAGCTTGCCCTAGTCAAAGCCGCTAGTAAGGGACCTCCAATTCGACCCGGCGAATACGCCGAACACCATTTACCTGTGGTGGGCCCCAGTGGCAATCGTCAGGCCAGGCTCAGGATTTCTCAAAAATCGCTGAGGTTCGATACCCTCGGGCCGTGCGTCCCCATCTCGCGGCCACGGGAGCGACCCTGATGGCAACAGCTGACCCTCCTCGTAAGGGCCCCAGCCCGCTGTATGCGGTCGCCACGGCCATCTTGTTGGGCTGCTGCGGGCCAATCGGCCTCATCGCACTCTGGCTCGGTCCGTGGTCTAGGCGGTCCAAGTTCTGGATCACTTTGATCTGGCTTGTGATATTTGGTCCGGCGACTCTCTACTACGTTGGACAGATGTACGCGAGCCCGACGCCGACGCCGGTGCCAACGCAGGCCGGTTAGTGCAGGCACGCCTTCGTAACGTCTATGGCTCGCGAGACTTCGCGGTCGGCATCTCCGATCGCCATGGCGGATCAGCTCCCGCCTGGGTGCATGAAAGCGCCGCGACCAGGCACGCGAACTCGACCGCTGACCTTAGCTCGCGCTCCCCCAAATCCAGGTCCGGCTTGATCGCGCCGTGGTCGTGCAGCCACGCCAGCAGGCCCGCCCCGAACGCATCGCCCGCGCCGATCGTGTCCACCACCTGAACGGGTGGGGCGTCGACGTGCACGTGGAAATTGCGATGGGCCGCGAATGCGCCCTCTGCACCGAGGGTGATCACGACCATGGCCACGCCCTCGCCGAGCAGCCGCTCGGCCGTGCGCTCATGGCTCGAGTCGGGATAGAGCCACGTCAAATCGGTGTGGCTTGCCTTGACGATCGTGCTCCGGGGCAGCAAGTTCAAGAGGCGATCTCTGTATGCCGCGTCCGGCATCAGGCCGACCCTGATGTTGGGATCGACCATGATCAGGCGGCCCTCGCGTTCCCGGTTCAGCAGCTCGAGCAGTGTCGAGGCCATGGGCTCGAGCACGAGGCCCAGCGTGCCGATGTGCAGCGCGGCGACGCCGGCGCCGAGGCGGGCGGGAATCATCTCGAGCGTGAGGTTCGGCGCGGACGTCCCCTCGATCGTGAACTGGTAATCCGCGCGGCCGCCGCGATCGACTTCGGCGACGGCGATCGTGGTCGGCTCGGGCCCGATGCTGGCCAGCTCGAGGCTGACCCCATCGGAATTCAATGCTTGGGCGAGCTGCCGGCCGAACGCGTCGCTGGACAGCCGGCCGAGAAATGCCGTGGGCACTCCCAGCCGTGCGAGCGCCCGCGCCGTGTTGAAAGGCCCTCCGCCCGGAGCTGCGTGCTGCGTGCCCTCCCCCCTGCGGATCACGTCGATCAACGCCTCGCCGCAGACGACGATCATCAGCGGATTTTGCGTCTAGTCGCCGTTCGGGCTGAGGATGACCTCGATGAGTGGGCTGTCGCGGACCATGTCCTCCAGGTCGTCGCGCTTCCAGGCGCGCGCGACGTGGGGAAGAACCTCGCAGCGCTCGGCCTCGTCGTCGATGACCCGCGCCGTCGCGGGCAGGTCGGCCTTCACCTTGCCCTTGAGGTGAAAGGTAAGCTCCGGGTGGGCGTCGAGGTTGGCGAGCCAGCTGCGCCGCCGCCGCGCCGGCTGGCCGCTGATGTAGAGGCGCCCGTCGATGTTGTGAAACACGATCTCCAGGCGCCTGGCCTCGCCGGTCTTGCGCCCGGTGGTCGTGATGTCGATCACGTGCCCGCGCTTCAACTCATTCGCGATGTCTGCATTCA
>Ga0070730_10002166_pt1 | contig 18074 bp, 12 predicted proteins | sample Coa_R1_3_FD_66447 | JGI IMG/M metagenome (GOLD analysis project Ga0070730, IMG submission 66447) | Surface soil microbial communities from Centralia Pennsylvania, which are recovering from an underground coalmine fire - Coalmine... | ecosystem: Environmental > Terrestrial > Soil > Unclassified ... | reverse complement strand
TAATTCATCACCTCTTCCACATCGTCGCGGAAGCGGCTGACGGCTTCGCCCGCCGAATCGGGCAGCGCTTGCCGGCCCGGGCCGTCCAGGATGCGGGCCAGCATGTTTTTCCGCAGCACGGCCTGCCCGCCAAACCAGAAAGTGGCGAAAGCGTAGAACGAGGCATAGAACGCGGTCATGCGCCCCGCCTCGGCGACCAGCAGGAGCGTGATCAGGGTCCAGACATTGGGGCCGGCCGGCGCCTGGCCCGTCAGCGCATCGAAGAAGGCGCGCAGCACCAGCCCGTAGGCCAGCGGCAGCCCGGCGAACAGGGACCAGAGCCCGAGGTTGGCCAGGAAGATCCCGGGGCGGACGGCCACCAGACCCCAGGCGAGCCGCGCGGTGGTCATGCCGGCACCTCCTCCAGCCCGGTCTGCAACAGTTCATAGAAGCGCGAGCCCTGGTCCCGGGCGACCTGCGCGCGCGGCCCATACTCGCGGATACGGCCCGCGTCGAGGACCAGGATGGCGTCGGCACGGGCGATGGTGCCCAGCCGGTGGGCGATGATGATCGCTGTGCGCCCGCGCAACAGCCGGTCGATCGCGTGCTGGATCAGGCGCTCCGTGGCCGGGTCGAGCCGGGATGAGGCCTCGTCGAGGATCACCAGGCCCGGATCGCGCAGGAACACGCGGGCGAAGGCCAGCAGCTGGGCCTGGCCGGCAGAGAGCCCACCGCCGCCCGCCTCCAACTCGGTATCCAGGCCGGCGGGCAGCTTCTGGTACCAGCGATAGAGCCCCAGATCGCGCAAGACCTCGTGGATGCGAGCGTCCGGGATGCCCGGGTCGAACAGGGTCAGGTTATCGCGCACGCTCGCGCGAAACAGCTGCACATCCTGGGTCACGATGCCGATCTGCTGTCGCAAGTAGTCCAGCCGCAAGGTCTGGATGGCGACCCCACCGAGCCGGATCGTCCCCTGTTGCGGGTCATACAGCCGCAGCAGGAGGCGGCTGAGCGTGCTCTTGCCGCTGCCGGTGCGCCCGACCACGCCCAGCACGGTCCCGGGCGCCAGCCGGACGGTGATCGCGCTGAGCACCGGATCGCCGCCGGGATAGGCAAAGGTCACGCCGTCGAAGGCGACGGCCAGCGGGCCCGCGGGCAGATCGTCCCGCGGCCCGTCCGTGATAGCGGGAGCGAGCCGGGTGAGCTCCTGGATGCGGATCGTGCTGGCGCTGGCTTTTTGCAGGTCTTGCAGTTGGTTCGTGATCTGGTCCAGGGGCCGCCGCAACGTGTCGGTATAGGCCAGGATCAGATAGACGGTGCCCAGGCTGATCGCCCCGGCGTTGAACAGGGTCGCGCCCAGGGCCATCGCCAGGACGTAGCCCAACGTCCAGAGCCCGACGCTGAGCAGGACCACGACGGCACGCATGAGGAACGCCCGGCGGCCCTGGTCGAACAGCTCGCGCATCCGTTCATAGAGGCGGCGCATGACATAGGCGTTGGCCCCATTGGCCCGGATATCGTCCAGGCCGGCGAGGCGCTCTTCGAGGAAGCCGAACAGGCGCGCGCTGGCCTGGCGCTCGTCCGTGGAGGCCGCCACGCCGATGCGGCGGCTGCGGACCAGCACCACCAGCGCGCCGGCGGCAAAGGCCGTCAGGGCCAGACCGACTCGCGCATCCTCGCGCCAGAGCATGATCAGCACGCCGACGAGCAGGACGAGGTTGCCCACCACGAGCAGCACAAAACGCGAGAAGAAATTGGCCAGGGCGGTGACGTCGCCGTCGACCCGCTCCAGGAGCTCGCCCGGGGTGCGCGTGTTGTGGAAGCCCATGTCGAGCCGCAAGAGGTGCAGCGCGAGGTCGGCGCGGAGGCGGTTGGTGGCCGTCCAGCCCAGATCTTCGGCCACATAGGTCTCGGCGACCGCGATCCCCTGGGTGCAGAGGGCGACGACCAGGAAGAGGCCGGCGATACCAGCGAGAGTCTCCAGGGGCTGCCGGGCCAGTGCCGCGTCGATGAAGGTCCGCAAAATCAGCGGATTGGTGAGCTGCAAGCCGATATTGGCCAACAGGAGGGCCGCCAACAGAGCCACCTTGCGCCGCTGGGGCGCGAGGTAGGTGATCAGCAGGGCGCCCTGGTGGTGGGCGTCCTGCGCTGGTGTGCGTGGCATGCTCGGTCTCCCGCGGGCCCCTACGACGGCGGCGATCAGTTCGCGGCCCTGCTTGATCCTACCGCAGCCCCCCGGGATCGGCATCAGTCTGGAGCCCGCACCTCCGTCCGTCTCTGGGTGTATCTCGCGCGAGCCATCTCCAATCCAAAATCCAAAATCCAAAATCCGCAGACGCGGGGCCGAGAAGGGTGTATAATTGGCGCAGGGGGCCGGGCGCGGGGGGCGCAAGCGGGGGGCTCTGACGGGAGGGCGAGGGCGAGGGATGGTGATGGCGAATCCGAATCTGCCGGCCGTGGTGCTGCCGGGGCCGGCGCCGGGGGGCGGGCCGCATAACCTGCCCGTCCAGCCGGCGCGCCTGATCGGACGGGAGCGGGAGATGGCGGCGCTCACCACCCTCCTCCGGCGCCCGGCGGTGCGGCTGGTCACGCTCACCGGCGCGGGCGGGACGGGGAAAACCCGGCTGGCCGTGCAGGTGGCCCTGGAGCTGCTGCCCGCGTTTGCCGATGGCGTCTATTACATCGCCCTGGCGCCGATCCGCGATCCCACCCTGGTCGCGTCCACCGTGGCCGAAGCCCTCGGCCTCACGGAGGCGGCCGGGCAGGCGATCGGCGAGCGCTTGCGCGACCACCTGGCCGGCAAGCAGCTGCTGCTGGTCCTGGATAATTTTGAGCAGATCCTGGCCGCGACCCCCCTGCTGGTCGATCTGCTGGCGGGGGCCCCGCAGTTGAAAATCCTGGTGACCAGCCGGACGGTGCTGGCGGTGGCCGGCGAGCAGGATTTTGCGATCGCCGGCCTGGCGGTGCCGGCCAGTGACACGCTCCCGCCGACGATCTTGCCCACGATCCCCGCCGTGGCCCTCTTTATCGAGCGCGCGCGGACCGCCAACGCCGATTTTATGCTCACGGCCGAGAATGCCGCCGCGGTCGTGGCCCTCTGTGGCCGGCTCGACGGGCTGCCGCTGGCGCTGGAGCTGGCCGCCGCGCGCAGCAACATCCTGTCCCCCCCGGAGCTGCTGGCGCGCCTGGGCGGGGCCGAGCCGCGATCGCTCCAGCTGCTGACCGGCGGGTCCGGCGCGCTGCCGGCGCGCCAGCAAACCTTGCGCGCCGCGATCGCCTGGAGCTACGACCTGCTGGAGCCGGCGGAGCAACTGCTGTTCCGCCGCCTGGCCGTCTTCGTCGGCGGCTGGACGCTGAAGGCCGCCGAAGCGGTCGCCGGCGGCCAGGGGCCGGATCGCCTGCTGCCCCCGCTCCCGGGGACGCCCCAGCCCCTCATCCTGCTGCTGGCGGCCCTACTGGACAAGAGCTTGCTGCGCCAATCGGACGGCGACGACGGGGTCACCCGCTTCTGGATGCTGGAAACCATCCGCGAATACGCCCTGGAGCGGCTGACCGCGAGCGGCGAAGAAGAGGCCCTGCGTCGCGCCCATACCGCGTATTACCTGGCCCTGGCCGAGGCCGCCGACCTGGAGTGGACCGGGGGTGCGCAGGATGTCTGGATGGCCCGGCTGGAGCAGGAGCATAATAATCTGCGGGCGACGCTCCATTGGGTGGACGACCACGGCGATATGGAGACGGCCCTACTGCTGACCGGGGCCCTCTGGCGCTTCTGGTGGACGCGCGGCTATCTGAGCGAGGGGCGGCGCTGGCTGGAGGACACCCTGGCCCGCAGTGCGGGGATGCCGGCGACGCTGCGGGCCAAAGTGCTGGATGGCGCCGGCTTGCTGGCGCGCGATCAGGGGGATCTGGCCCAGTCGCTGGCCTGGATCGAGCAGAGCCTGGCCCTCTATCGCGAGATCCCGGACGTTGAGGGGGTCGCCAACGCCCTGGACAATCTCGGCTGGACCCGACTCTTCCAGGGCGACGAGCTGGCGGCGGCGCAGGCCGGCGAAGAGAGCTTGGCCCTCTACCGCGCGCGGCATAACCAGTATGGCATTGCCAGCGCGCTGCACCTCTTAGGCTGGATCGCCATGAGCCGGCAAGATCATACGCAGGCGGCCGCCGCGTTCACCGAGAGCCTCGCGCTGGCCCGGCAACTGAACAACCGGCGCACCGTGGCCAGTATCCTGAACAGCCTGGGCGAGGTCGCCCGCCTCCAAGAGGACTATGGGCCGGCCGCCCTGCTCTACCGCGAAAGCCTCGCCCTGAACCAGGAGATGGGCAGCAAGCGCGGCGTGGCCATGGCCTTACATAATCTGGGCTATAGCGCGCACCACCAGGGCGATCTGCCGCAGGCCGCGGCGTACTTCATGGAGAGCCTCCAGCTGTTCCGGGATCTCGGCAACAAGCGGGGCATCGCCGAGTGTTTGGCGGGCCTGGCCGGCTTAGCCGGGGCCGCCGGGCAGACCGATCGGGCGGGCCGCTTGTTCGGCGCCGCGGAGGCACTGCTGCAAGCCATTGGCGCCCCGCTGCAACCGGCCGACCTCGCCGAGTTCGAGCGCAACGTGGCGCGCGCCCGCGAGGGCGGGGATGCGGCGACCTGGCAGGCGGCCTGGGCGGCCGGGCGCGCGCTGTCCGTCGAGGCCGCCATCGCCTATGCTATCCAGCCAGCGCCGGCCGGCTGAAAGGAGAAGAATCGTATGCCGCCCCTCCGCCTGCCTCCTGAGGTGGAAGCCGTGCTCGGCGGGTTCTTTACCTGCGAGTTCACGACGCTGACACGCCAGAGCCAACCCCTCACCTGGCCCACCCTGCCCTACTACGACCAGGCCGCAGGCCGGCTGATTATCACGGTGTCGATTGCCTTCCCGGTGAAAGCCGAGAACGCCCGGCGCAACCCGCACGTCGCGATGCTCTTCTCCGACCCGACCGGGTCGGGCTTGAGCGACCCGCCCGCGGTGCTGGTGCAAGGCGAGGCCACGGTCCAGGAGCTGCTGGAAGCCACCCCCTGGTCGTGGGAGCTGTTTCGGGTTTCCTCCCGCCGGCAGCCGGATAGCCGCAAATATCTGGCCAATCCGCTCACCCGGCGGCTGTTTAGCTTCTATTTCCAGCGGATCGCCCTGCTGGTCCAGCCGCGCGAGATCTACGTCTGGCCGCATCGCGACTTCACCCGGCCGCCGGATCGCCTGGGGGTGCAGTATGTGGAATAAGCAATTGGCCGCCGCCGCGCGGGCCTACTCGACCGGCATCCTGACCACGGTCGATGCCGGCGGCTATCCCGTCAGCGTCCGCTGTTCCCCGGAGCTCGACGACAGCCAGGAAGTGATTACCTTCCGCGATCTAGCGCCGCCCGCCGCCGGGTGGGAGGGCCCGGCCTGCTTGCTCTTCCACCGCCATGACGCCCGCCTGGAACAGCAGTATGAACTCCTGATCAAGGGCCGGGTGGCGCCGGGGCCGGCCGGGCTGGTCTTGCGCCCGGAGGGCTGGCTGACCGGCACCGGCAGCGCGCAGACCGACCGCATGCCGCACGCCGGGGCGCCCGGCGACCTGATCCGCTTTCTGCTGCTGGGCCGGCGCAAAGCGCGCGAATACCTGGCCAAGCACCAGGAGCGCTGGCCGCCCCTGGACTTCGCGGAAATGCTCCGCCAGCTGGATAAGCCGTAGGCGCTCGTCGGAGACGCCGGCCCACAACTGACGATCACGGTGGTGCCGGACTCGGGGACCGGCCAACTCCTGGGGCTGGCGGGCACGATGGCGATCACCATCGCCGATGGGCAACATAGCTACGACTTCGAGTATACCCTGGCCGACGCCCCGTAAAACCCCCTAAAATCCGAGCTTTTCGCGGAGGACGGGCACGAGATCCGCGATCGGCACGCGGATCTGGGCCATCGAGTCGCGCTCGCGGATGGTCACGGCGTGGTCGTCCAGGCTGGCGAAGTCGACCGTGACGCAAAGGGGCGTGCCGATCTCGTCCTGGCGCCGGTAGCGCTTGCCGATCGCGCCGCCCGTCTGGTCATATTGGGTCATCCAGTGCTTGCGCACCGTCGCGTGGATCGCCTGGGCCAGCTGCGTCAGCGGCTCCTTCTTGGACAGCGGCAGGATCGCGACTTTGACCGGCGCCAGCTCCGGGTGGAGCCGCAGCACGACGCGCGTATCGCCGGTCGCCGCGACGACCTCCTCGTCGTAGGCGTCGAGCAGGAAGACCAGCGTGGCGCGGTCGACGCCGGCCGCGGGCTCGATGACGTAGGGCAGCAGATGGGTGTTCGCCTCTTCGTCGAAGTAGCGCAGGTCCTTGCCGCTGGCCTCCATGTGCCGGCGCAGGTCGAAATCGGTGCGGTTGGCGATGCCTTCGAGCTCGCTCCAGCCCATGGGAAAGAGATACTCGATATCGGACGTCGCCTTCGCATAGTGCGCCAGCTCGGATGGCTCGTGGTCCCGCAGGCGCAACCGGTCGCTGCGCACGCCGAGCCGCGTGTACCAATCGAAGCGCGCCTGGCGCCAGCGCGGGAACCAGACATCGTCTTCGCCCGGCTTAACGAAATACTCCAGCTCCATCTGCTCGAACTCGCGCGTGCGGAAGATGAAGTTGCCCGGCGTGATCTCGTTGCGGAACGACTTGCCCTGCTGCGCGATGCCGAAAGGCAGCTTGCGGCGCATCGCGCCCTGCACGTTCAGGAAGTTGACGAAGATGCCCTGCGCCGTCTCGGGGCGCAAATAGGCCACCGCCGCCTCGTCCGCCACCGGGCCGACAAAGGTCTTGAACATCAGGTTGAAGTTGCGCGCCTCGGTCAGCTCGCCGCCGCAGTTGGGGCAGCGCGGGCCATCCACCTGGTCGGCGCGGAAGCGCATTTTACACTGCTTGCAGTCGACCAGTGGGTCGGTGAAGTTCGTCAGGTGGCCGGAGGCCTGCCAGACCTGCGGCGCCATCAGGATGGCCGAGTCGAGGCCCACGACGTCGTCGCGCTCCTGCACATTGGCGCGCCACCAGGCGCTTTTGACGTTGCGCTTGAGCTCGACGCCCAGGGGACCGTAATCCCAGGTACTCGAAAAGCCGCCGTAGATCTCCGACGATTGAAAGACAAAGCCACGCCGTTTGGCGAGCGAGACAATCGTTTCCAGCGGGACCGGGTTTTCCATGGCCATATCCTCCGTTGCGCACCCGGGCCGCGCCCGGGCGGGGACCATCCGGCGAGGGCAACAAAAAAGCCCCCGCCCCACGCTAGGGACGAGAGGCCCGAAGGCTCCCGCGGTTCCACCCTGCTTGACGGCCCACCGGGGCCGCCCCCTTTCGGCGCCGCCCGACCCTGGCTCAGGAGCGCCGTTCACCCTACCTGCCGTACGAGGCTTACACCCTCCCTCGCTCGCTGCCGGGCAGTATAGCGGCTACTCTTCTCCGTCGTCGCCGGTTGCCGGCGGGCTATTGCCGATGGCACCAGTATACCGCATCTCACCCAGTGCGACAAGCCGCCGATCGGCGGAAAGCCGATCGGCCGCTAGCCCGAGATCCCGGCCGCGGTGTACTGTTGCCAAAACCCGGCCAGTCTGCTACAGTGGGCACGTGCCTGATCCTTACGCGAGCTCCCCACAGCGTACCCACAGGACGGCGATCACGTCTTGGCTGCCACCGCCCCGCTGGCTCGTCCTCGGGTTGGGCGTGCTCGTGGTCATCTCCTGGAGCACTTTCGTCGTGCGCAGTGTCGTCCCGGCCTGGGACCAACCGCACTGGCCGAATCCCGGCTATTGGGTGGCGGCACGCCTCGTGTGGGAGGGCCAGCCCAGTCTGGCCTATGCGCCCCAGGCGGTTTTTTTCCAGCAAGCGGCCCGCCTGGGCACGGTGCGCGATATTTTTGAGGCCAACGCGCCGACCACCCTGCTGGTGTTCGCCCCGTTGGGCGGATTATCCGAGCAGGCCGCGCACCGGTTCTGGCTCCTCTTCAGCCTGGGCTGCTTCCTGGCCGCCTGGGTTACGCTGCTGTGGGGGGTGCGCGTGCCGGTGGCGGGGGCCTTGGCCCTCTCGGCCCTGGTCCCCTGGTTCCAGCCCTGGCGGGAAAACATCGCACGCGGGCAGGCTTACCCGCTGGTGTTCCTGCTGGCGGTCGCGGCAGCGGTAGGCAGCCTCCCGCGGGGCGCGCCCCGCGGGAGGCTGCCTACCGCTGCCGGGCGGGCGCTCTGGCTGGCCGGCGTGGCCTGCGGATTGCTGGCGATCGTCAAGCTCTATTATGGTCTGGTACTGGTCTTGCCGCTGGTCGCCCGCCGGCAGTGGACGGTGCTCGCGGGGGCCGGGCTGGTATTCGCGGCCGCCGGCCTGGGCACGATCGTGGCCTGGGGTCCGGGGCTCTGGGCCAGCGCCCTGGGGCTCAGCCTGGCCTGGCGCGAACGGCCGGAAACGGCGGTCACCGCGTATCAGACACTCAACGGCTGGCTCACGCACCTCTTGCGCTACGACGCGGTCTGGAACCGCGGGCCGGTCGCCCAATTGCCCGCGCTCGTGACGCCCCTGTGGTGGGGCCTGGCTCTGCTCGGCGGGGGGCTGACCCTGGTCGTGGCGGCACGCGCGATCCTGCCGCCGGGCGCGACGCCGGCGCGCCGGCTGCTGGTGCCCGCGCTGGGCATCCCTCTGGCCCTGCTGCTGGTGCCCATCGCCGAGGACTATCATTTTCTCTTGACGCTCTTGCCGTTGCTGGTGGCGGGGATGGTGCTATGGGAAACGCGCGCCGCGGGGCCGGGGCAGGATCGCGTGCCCCGCCGGTGGCTCCGGCGCTGGGGCGGCCCGCTCGTGTGGGCGGCGGCCATCGTGCTGCTCGCCCCGCCGTGGCCCTTCAACGTGCCCAGTGTCGGCGGCTGGCACGCGTTGCTCTACTACCCCCGCCTGTACGGGACCCTGTTGTTGTGGGGCCTGGTGCTAGGCTTGCTGTGGCCCGGCCGGGCCCGCTCAGTAATCCAGGAGCAGATCGCCCGAGAGCATCCCGCCGCCCAGGGGAATGAGCAAGAGACAGACCAGGAAGAGCGGCACCTCGACGCTGGTGTTGCCCACCAGGATGATCGCTACGAGCATGTCGACGGCGAGTAAAAACGCCCAGGCCCGCGTGAGGAATCCGCCGATCAACATGACCCCGCCAAAGAGCTCCAGCGCGCCGATCAGCACCTGGGCCACCTCCGGGAAAGGCACGCCCGCCGCGCGAAAGAAGGCTGCATCCATGGCGTAGGTCTGGTTGTTGTTGAGCACTTTGTCGAAGCCGTACGGGATGAAAATGATCCCCGCATAGAGCCGCGGGATCAGGGCCAGCCAACGCAAGGGGGTGACGAGCTGGGCCGGGGTGCCGCGGATCGGTTTTGACCAGCCGGGGAATAAGGATCCGGCGCCTAACCAGTGCATAGTGTCCTCCGCAGATCGCCTGGGTCGTCCAACGTGACCCCCCCTATAATACCACATCGGCGGCCCCCCCGCCCGCCCCGCATGCGGCCGCGTACCTGCCACATCCTAGGCCACCCAACTTTCCGTAGCGCAAGGGGCAGCACACAGTATCGCCCCCGATGCAGTATTATTAGAGGTAACGGCCGAGCCTGTCCGGGCCGCCAAGCCCGAAGACAGCCGCAAAGCGTTGGACGTGCGGTTCACCTTTATGAGCCCGGCCGAGACAGCGCGGCACCACAATGGGATGGCCCCGGAGATTAATCTCGGTTTTGCCGATACCATACCGACGACCACGCTGGGAATCAGCACTGACGTGAGCGCCCAGACGGGTGATATCTTGCAACGAGAGGAGCGCTAAGCCGAACATGATTTTGTCCAAACCCGGCCTATGTCTCGCCACCTGCCTCGGGCTGGCGGCGCTGCTGACCGCCGCCCAGGCCACAGCGGCCCCGCCCGCCAGTATCGGGCGGGCCATCCAGATCTACAGCCCCTATGCCGGCGGGCCGGCTGTCGCGGGCAACCACCTGCTGGTGCAGGTCACGATCGCCGAGTACCGCCTCGATGGGATGCAGATCAACCGCCCCGCCGATCCGAACACGGGGTATTGGACGTTGCGGGTCGACGGCGCCGAGGCCGGGCTGGCCGTATCGGACATGCTGATGGCGCCCAACGCCGTCCTGCCCCGCCTGGCGGCCGGCAACCATCGTATCCGGGTGGAGCTGGTGGACAGCCGGGGGGCGCCGTTAGCGCCCCCGGTCTATCAGGAAGAAACCGTGGCCCTGGCCAACGACATGGTCTTTGACCCGGGCACCAGCGGCCCGCCGGCCGCCAAAATTATCTTGCCCGCCGCAGGCGCCACTGTGGCGCCGAACCGCTTGTTCGTCAAGGTGCGCTTGAACAACTTCCGCCCGGATGCCCGCCAGATCGGCCAGGTGGTCCAGCCGGGGACCGGCACCTGGTGGGTCAGCGTGGACGGCGCCTTCGCCGGCCTGTCGATGAGCGAGATTATCGACCTCCCGAACGATGCGCTGCCCAATATTGCGCCCGGGCCGCACACCCTTGCCGTGAGCTTGCACGGCAACGACGGCCGCCTGCTGCCGGGGAGCATCGGCGATAGCATCCAGGTGACGGTGAACGGGCCCTGCGCCGGGTGCCCGCCGCAGGCGGCCGTCGTACCCGGGTGTGAGACCGCCGGCGGGCAGGTCTTCCCCGCCACCGGCCACGCCGTGTGTGGGCGTTTCCTGGCCTGGTGGCTGCGCTACGGCGGCCTGGCCCAGTTCGGCTACCCGATCACGGATGCCGGCCCCGAGCGCGACCCGGCGAGCGGGGTCGTCTACCAGGTGCAGTATTTCCAGCGGGCACGCTTCGAGTATCACCCCGAGTACGCGGGCACGCCCAGCGAGGTCCTGCTCGGCCGCCTGGGGGCGCAAGTCCATCCCCCCGACCCGCCGGCGCCGGCCCGCCGCACGACCGGCATCACCTATTTCCCGGCCACCGGCCACAATGTCGAGCCCCTCTTCCTGGGCTACTGGCAGGCGCACGGGGGGCTCTTTGTGAACGGCTACCCGATCAGCGAGGCCATCCAGGAACGGTCGCCAACGGACGGCCAGATCTATACGGTGCAGTATTTCGAGCGCGCCCGCTACGAGTACCACCCGGAGTACGCCAACGGCCCCGGCGAAGTCCTGCTCGGCCTGCTCGGCGTCCAGGTCGCCCGCCAGCAGGGGCTGCTGGCGGGGCCCTAGCAACCGCCTGCCGGACGGGAGCTTGCGCGGGGGCCAGCATGGCCTTGCGGCTCGGCGCGCCCGATGCTATACTGGGCTGAACCCCCCCGCCGGGATCGCGCGCCGAGGAGCAACCGTGGACGTCTTTAGCAGCTTTCTGCCGATGGATCGCCGCCAGGCGCTGGCCGCGAACCGGTCCCTCCCCGACCGCACGCAGGGGGCCGTCCTACGGACTGACCTCTGCGGCTACACCGCGCTCACCAGCGCTTTTGTCGCCCCACTGGGTGCCCAGCGGGGTGGAGAAACCCTCTTTCGGGCGCTCGCCCCGGTCTTTGCCGCCCAGATCGCCCTCATCCATGCCTACCGGGGCAGCATCCTCGGTTTCAGCGGCGACGCACTCACCTGCTGGTTCGACGGCGACTCGGGCGGCCGCGCCACCGCCGCCGCGCTGGCGCTACAAGCCGCCATCCAGGCGTGGCCCCCGCTCCGACTGCCCGGCGGCGGTGCCCATGTGTTGGCCACCAAGGTGGTCGTCGCCGCCGGCCCGGCCCGCCGCTTCCTGGTGGGCGATCCCGCCGCCGGCCTGATCGACGTGCTGGCCGGCGCCCCCCTGGCCCGCCTCAGCAGCGGCGAGCAGCTGGCTGGCCCCGGCGATGTGTTGCTCGACCCGGCCGTGGCTGCGGCCTGCGCGGCCACCGGAACCTGGCGCGCGGTGGGCGATGGCGGGGAACGCTTCCTGGCCCTGACTACCCCCCCACCGGCCCTCCCGCCGCCGGCCCCCTGGCCCACCCTGGCCCCCGGCAGTTTCCAGCCCGACCAACTGCGCCCCTGGCTGCCGCCCGCCCTCTGGACACGTCTCGCTGCGGATAGCACATTCCAGATTGAGCTGCGACCCGCCGTCGCCCTCTTCGTGCGCTTCAGCGGCATCGGCGACGACCCCGGCACCGCCGCCCAACTCGACGCCTACATCCGCGGGGTCCAGGCCACGCTGGTCCGCTATGGCGGCACGTTGCTGCAATTGACCCTGGGGGAAAAAGGGGATTACTTTTATGCCAGCTTTGGCGCCCCGATCGCGCACGAAGACGACGCGGCCCGGGCGGCGGCGGCCGCGCTGGCCCTGCGCACCCCGCCGGCGGCATGTTCGTTTATCCGCGAGATCGGCATTGGGCTGGCGGCCGGGGCCGTGTACGCCGGGCCGTACGGCAGCACGGACAGTCAGACGTACGCGGCGCTGGGCGATGCGGTGAACCTGGCGGCGCGGCTGATGCAGGCCGCCGGCCCGGGCCGCCTGCTGGCTAACCGCGCGGTGTGGCAGGCCACGCGCGGCCGCTTCGTGTGGACGACGCTGCCACCGCTACAGGTGAAGGGGAAGACGGAGCCGTTGGCGGTCTATGCGCTAGAGCAAGAGCGGGAGTGGGGCCGGGCGGCCCGGCCCGCCGCGTCCGAGATGATCGGGCGGGGGGCGGAGCTGGCCTTGCTGGCCACGGCCGGGGCCCAGGCGCGGGCGGGAGCCGGCCAGATCGTCGGGGTCAGTGGGGAGGCGGGGCTCGGGAAAAGCCGGCTGGTGGCCACGGCCGGGGACCAGTTGCGGGCCGGCGGGTTCACGGTGTATGGCGGCGCAGCGCACGCGTACGGCCAGCAGACGGCCTACCTGGCCTGGCAACCCGTCTGGCAGGCTTTTTGGGCCCTGGAGGCGACCATGCCGGTCGGCGCGTGCCTGCAAGAGCTGACCACCCAGCTCACCGCGATCGATCCCGCCCTACTGCCCCGCCTGCCGCTGCTGGGGGCCGTCCTCGGCGTGGCCCTCCCCGACACCGAGCTGACGGCCGCGATGGAACCCCCACTGCGCCAGGAAGCGCTGCAAAGCCTGCTGATCGCCTGCCTGCAGGCCCGCGCGGCGTCGGGGCCGGTGCTCATCGTGCTGGAAGATGCCCACTGGCTCGATCCGCTGTCCCACGACCTGGTGGCGGCGGTGGGTCAGGCAATCGCCCACCTGCCAGTGCTGCTCCTACTCGCCTACCGCCCGGCGGCGAACGCACCCGGGCCGGCCGCCCCGGTCACGGCCCTACCCCACTTTCGCGAGATCGAGCTAGCGCCGTTGGCCCCCGACGCAGCGAGCACGCTGCTGGCGCGGCGGCTGGCGGCGGCTGGCCGCCCGGCGCCACCCCCCGCCGTCGCCACGGCGCTGGTCACGCGGGCCGCGGGCAATCCCTTCTACCTGGAAGAGCTGGTGAGCTACCTGCTGGACGGGAACGTGGATCTGAGCGACCCGGCGGTGCTGGCCGAGGGAACCTGGCCGGCCAGCCTGCAGAGTCTGTTACTGGCCCGCATCGACCAACTGACCGAAGCACAGCGCACGGTGCTGAAGGTGGCCAGCATCGTGGGACGGCGGTTCCCCATGCGGCAGTTATGGGGCGTGCATCCACAGTTGGGGGTCGCGGAGCAGGTCGCCGACGACCTGCTGGAGCTCGCGGCGGCCGGCTTGACCCCGCTGGATCAAGTCGAACCCGAAATGGTTCATATATTTCGGCACGCCATCACCCAGGAAGTCACATATGGCAGCCTGCCGGGCACCGTGCGGGCGCAGCTGCATGAGCAGTTCGCGGCCTGGCTGGAAGCGGGCCACATGGCGGCCGGGACCCCCCCGCCGCTCGATCTGCTCGCCTACCACTATGGGCAGAGCGCGAACCGGGCCAAACAGGTGGAATATGGGCGGCAAGCGGGGGACGCGGCCGCCGCCGCGTACGCCAACGAAGCGGCGGTGCAATATTACACGCGGGTCCTGGCCCTGCTGGCGCCGGACGCGGCCGCGCGGCCCCCGGTCACCCTGGCGCTGGCGGACGTCCTGGCCCGCACCGGCGCCTGGGACGCGGCGGCCACCTATTACGCGGCGCTTGTTGCGGCGCCGGGAACCGCGGATGGCCCGACCTGGGCCGCGGCCGCGCTGGGGTTGGGCGCGCTGCGGCAGGAACAGGGAGCCAATGCGGCCGCGATCGACTGGCTGGAGCAGGCCCGGGCGGCCTACGCGGCGGCCGGCGCCGCCGCGGGCGAGAGCCGGGCACTGGCCGAGCTCGGTTGGCTCTACCAGAGCCAGGGCGCCTATGATGCCGCCACCACCACCCTGCACCTGAGTATCGCGCGGGCCACGGCGGCGGGTGATCGCGCGGCGCAAGCCCGGGCCCTCAACCATCTGGGGGCGGTGGCCTGGCGGCAGGGCGCTTACCCGACGGCCCAGGCCCGGTATACCGAGAGCCTGGCCCTGCGCCGCGCCCTGGGCGATCAGCCCGGCATTGCCGTGACTCTGGGGAACCTCGGCGTCGTGGCCTGGACCCGCGGCGAGCGGGAGCAGGCGCAGGCGCTGTACGGGGAAAGCCTGGCCCTGCGGCGCACCCTGGGCGACCGGCCCGGGATCGCGCAGACTTTGAATAACCTGGGGCTATTGGCCGGCGATCAGGGACAGTTGCGCACGGCGCGGGCGCTCTACACCGAGAGCCTGGCACTGTATCGCGATCTCGGCAACCGCGCCGGGATCGGCGCGGTCCTGGGCAACCTGGCGTTCGTCAGCCAGGAATGCGGGGACCGCGACACCGCGGCGGCGTTATACGCCGAGAGCCTGGCGCTATATCGCGCCCTGGGGGCGCAGGAATCGATCGCCCGGGCCCTGGAGAACCTCGGCCTGGTCGCCCGGGAGCGCGGCGATTTGGCCACCGCGCAGGAGCTGCTTGACGAGAGCCTGGCCCTCTTTCGGGAGCTGGACACACAGGCCGGCATCGCTACGGCCCTGGATAGTCGGGGCCTGGTCGCCCGGGAGTCAGGAGAACTCGGGGCGGCACGCGCGTATTACGAGCAAAGTCTGGCGCTTAAGCGGGCGCTCGGCGTGCCCCGCGGGCTGGCAGCCACCCTCTCTCATCTGGCGGAGCTCGCCCTGGCCGCCGGCGATAGGCCGACAGCCCAGGCGCTTTTTACGGAAAGCCTGGCGGTCAGCCACACGGCGGGGGAACGCCGGGAGAGTGTATGGGCCCTGGTGGGGCTCGCGGCCTGCGCCCGGACGCGGCGGGCGGCGACCGCCGCCCGCTGGCTGGGCGCGGCGGCGGGGCTACTCCAGGCGCAGGGGCTGGCCTGGGACCCCCTCTATCGCCAACTGGCCGATCAGACGGCCCAGGCCGTGCGCGCCGCGCTGGGCGAGGCCGGCTATGCCCCGATCTATGGTGCGGGGCAGGCGCTCCCCTGGGAGGAGGTGGTCGCCGAAATCGGGGCCGCACCCGACTCGGTCCCCACCCTATCCCGAATCTAAAGGCCCGGCCGCGCGTGGCCGGTCGCAACGATCCCCAACTAGCTTTGCCGGCCGGCGCCGGCTCAAGGAAAGGTCTGGACCACGATGCAGTTTAACCAAATCGCCCCGGTGGACGTCAACGGGCAGATCCAACTGCTCGCCATCAGCATGGACGGGCGCCTGTATCATGCCGTCCGGGCACCCGGCGGCTGGACACCGCTGGCGGAGGTGGTGCCGGCGAACGGGACCCCGGCCGCCGGCACGTTTTTTAGCGCCGCCGGGACCGGCAGCCCGGACGGCCGGTTACACACGGTGCTGCTGGCCGCAGACGGCGCCTGGGAGGCCGTCCGGGCGCCCGACGGCAGTTGGGGCGCCTTTACACCCCTGCCGCCGGCCGTGCATGCCGGATTTACAGTCAGCGCCGTCGCCGTCGCCGGCACCCTGCACCTCTTGACCGGGACGGCGGATAACCGGATCTGGTATACCAGCCGCCCGCCCGCCGGGACGTGGACCCCGGCTGTTCCGATCCCGCCCCAGGAGATGGACCTGTGCCAGATCACGATCGTCGCCGCCGCTGGCCGGTTGCAGCTATTCGCCAGCACGGGATGGGGGGGGCGGGACGTCTATTCTGCCACGCAGCACGCGGCGGGCTGGGACAGCCCCACCGAGCTGGTAGCCGCCGCCGACGCGCCCAGCGCCATCAGCCACAGTTACACAGGCGGGTCCGACGGCCAGGTCCACGTGATCCTCTTCGGGGGCGATCGCGTCAACGGCAGCATGATCACGAACGACGACGGGCTCTGGCATGCGACCCAGGCGCCCGACGGACCCTGGAGCGCATTCACCGAGGTACAAAAGCGCCCCGCAGCCGATGAGTGGGCGAAAGTCAGCTGCGTGGGCGCCGCCGATGGGCTCCATGTGTTGGTGGCGACGGGGCCGGGCCGGATCTGGTATACCAGCGGCCGTCCTACCGGCCCCTGGACTCCGCTGGTCGAAGTGCCGCAGCCGGCCGAGCTGCTCAACCGGCAGGTGGCCGGGCCGCACTACGGGCCAGGGCGCGTGGGTGCGGGGGGGGATCCGATCTTAGGCAAGTGAGTGGGGCTATAACATGAGTAGGGAACAGGGTGGCCGGCTGGCCACCCTGTCGGCGTAGTGCTTGTGGCGGAGCTAATGGACTTCGCTAAAGCCCTCGCGGGATGGGGTCCGGCGCATCAGCTCTTCGCTGGCGGCGCCGCCCTCCCCGGGTTGCTCGGCGCCGGCGCCGCCGTAGCGGCCAGGGCCGGCCCCTTCGGCCGTGGCGCTCTCGCCGCCGCCTTTGGGCGAGCCCGGCGCCAGGGGGCGGGAGCGGCGTTCCACCTCGTCGTCGATCTTGCCGGTGGAGTCCCAGGGAATCAGGTCCGGGCTTTCGCCGGCCGCGCCGGCGGGCGTTTTGCTGACCAGCGGATCGACCTGCCGGCCGCTAGGATGGGGCCCGTCGCCGGGTGTGTTGTTGTGTGCGCTCATCGTTGCCTCCTTTACTGCTAAGCAAAAATATGTCGGGTAGGCCAGGCGGCGCCCGCTATTCGGCCCCGGCCGGGAGCGCCGCCGGGGCAAAGGGACTATCGCTCCGGGGGAGTTGCGTTTCGATCAGCTCGCGGACCAGCCGGAGGCTGCTTTCCACGCCGGTCAGCTTTTCGTACATATCGAGCAGGGCGGGCGGGCCGAAATTGGCCATCTGCGGCTGTCGGCCAAATTCCTCGGCCAGATAGACGGTGGCCAGCCGGGCGGCCTGCGCGAGTGAGGCGCCGCCGTCGAGCCCCTGCTTGATCAGCATACAGACATCCACCGCGTTGCCGTTGAAGCGCTCGGGATTCTGCGGGGCACGGGGCAGGTAGCCCTTTTGCGCCCAGTAGCTGACCTGGCGCGTGGTGAGATCGCAGAGCGCGGCCAATTGGGCCGTGGTGAGGTTCAAGCGGGTCCAGAGGGCGCCCCGGTTCACCGGCTCGAATTGAAAGCTGCGGCGCATGCGCATTACTCCTTACTCCGCCTTAACGGCGGACAGGCGGACGGGCAGAAACCAGGCATGCGGTTACATGTAGCACGAACTGGGCCACTCGTCTAGTCCGCTGGCGGGGGGGGCCATGGCGCCGTCCCGAATCTTATGCTATACTGCGTGGGCTAAAGACCACGATCCGAGATCCGAGAGCCGTCAATGGGCAGTCAATCATGGGTGCTATCATCATGCTGACTATGGACTCACCACAGGTTACCACCTCCCGGCGTAGCCTGGCCCGGCACCTGGCACCCTATGTGCCCCGCTGGGTGCGCGCCCGCCTTCCGCTCGCCGCAGGCACCGAGGAAACGGCGCCCGGGGCCAGCCTCTATATCCACATCACCGGCTTTACCGATCTGATCCGCGCGCTAGTGACCCGGCCCGACGACGCCGAGCAGGTGCGGCGGATCTTCGACCGGATCTATATGCCGCTCGTTGCGGCGATCCAGGCCCACGGGGGGGACATCAGCCGCTTCGCGGGCCCGAGCCTGACCGCCCAGTTCGCCAGCCGCGCGGCCGCCCGCGCGGCGGCGGCGGCGCTCCAGCGCGATCTGCCGGCCCCCATCGTGACGCCGAGCGGGGTCTACCCCCTGGGCCTGCGGCTGGGCATCG
>Ga0070730_10002165_pt1 | contig 18091 bp, 14 predicted proteins | sample Coa_R1_3_FD_66447 | JGI IMG/M metagenome (GOLD analysis project Ga0070730, IMG submission 66447) | Surface soil microbial communities from Centralia Pennsylvania, which are recovering from an underground coalmine fire - Coalmine... | ecosystem: Environmental > Terrestrial > Soil > Unclassified ... | reverse complement strand
GGACCGAGCGCGAAGGCGCCCCACGCGCCGCCCGCCGGCGCGGCCTCCGGCTCGTCGCGCTGAAGCAGCACGAACGCGCCGGCGAGCGCGATCGCGGCGATCACCGCGGTCGGGCCGCTCACGAGCTCGAGGTCGAGCCCATGGAGCGCGATCTGTCCCGCGACCTGCAGGGCCACGCCAAGGACGACGCCGCTCGCGAGGTCCGCGCGCCGGGCGGCCGTCGTGCGGATGAACTCGGGGAGCCACCACAGCCAGACGGCCCAGGCCGCGAACGCGAACGCCGGTGAGGAGCTCTCGCCCGGCAGCGCCTGGCGCAGGACGACGAGGACCCCGAACAGCGCGGCCAGCCAGAGCGCGCGACGCCGGAGCGGCACGAAGCGCACGAGGAAGGAGCCACCGATGCCGACCGCCCAGAGCAGCGCCGCGTACTCGCCGGCGAGGGTCGTGTTGTCCTCGGCGACGTTCCAGATGATCATCGCCACGGCCATCCGCACCGCCTGGATGCCCATCCAGGTGCCGAGCGCCGCGATGACGACCGAGCGCGATCCCACGGGCGGACTCTATCGCCGCGCGCGAAAGAGCGGCGCGGTGGATCGCGATCGACGCGGGCGGCACCGTCATCGCGGTCGGCCTGAGGCCCGCGTTCGCGCCGAAGAAGGTGGCCGCGAGCGTCGCCGCGCTTTCCGTACGCTGTCGGCGTGGGCAGCGAGGACCGTCCCTTCGACGTGGGACGGGCCATCACCGCGAACGAGCTCGTCCTTTACTACCAGCCGCGGGTCCTCGTCGAGACGCGCGTCATGCGCGGCGTCGAGGCGCTCCTGCGCTGGCGTCACCCGAGCCGGGGGATCCTGGCACCGACCGAGTTCCTCGACCGCGCAGAGGGCGGCGCGGCGATGCGCGATCTCGAGGCCTGGGTGATCCGCGAAGCGGTCCGGCAGGCCGGCGTGTGGCGCGCCGATGGCCTGCGCGCCGGCGTCAGCGTGAACATGAGCCCGAGCCTGTTGCGTGATGCGGCGTTCCTGCGGCTCTTCGAACGGACGCTGAAGATCCAGGGCGACCCGACGACGCTCACCATCGAGATCGCGGCACCGAGCCTTCAGGACGACCGGCCACGCGAGGCGCTCGATCGCCTCCGCTCGCATGGATGCCGGCTCGCGCTCGACGACGTGACCGACGTCGCGCAGCTCGACGCCGCGGCCTGGACCGCCTGGGACTACGTGAAGCTCGGCCGCGCGGTCGTCGCGCCGGCGCGCACGGACGCGGTGGCGGCGAAGCGCCTTCGCGCGATCACCGATCGGACGTCGGCGCTCGGCGTGCGCACGGTCGGGATGGGCGTCGAGGACGACGCGACGCTGGACCTCCTGCGCCAGCTCGGTGTCTTCCTCGCCCAGGGATACGCGATCGCGCCGCCGCTCGAGGTGCGCGAGGTCACCGAGTGGGCCGCGGGACGAGGTCGCCCCGCCTAGACGGCCTCGAGCATCGGCTCGGCGAACTGGCTCTCGTAGAGGTCCGCGTAGAACCCGTGGCGGGCGAGGAGCTGGTCGTGCGTCCCCTGCTCGACGATCCGTCCGTGGTCCATGACGAGGATCACGTCGGCATCGTGGACCGTCGAGAGCCGGTGCGCGATCACGAAGCTCGTCCGGCCGCGCATCAGCGTGGTCATGGCCCGCTGGATGAGCATCTCGGTCCGCGTGTCGACGGAGCTCGTCGCCTCGTCGAGGATGAGGATCGGCGGATCGGCGAGGAACGCGCGGGCGATCGTGAGGAGCTGCCGCTCGCCCTGGGACACGTTGGTCGCCTCGTCGCCGAGCACGGTCTGGTAGCCGGCGGGCAACGTGCGCACGAAGTGGTCGACCTGCGCCGCGCGCGCCGCCTCGAGGATCCGTTCGTCGCTCGCGTCCTCGGCGCCGTACGCGATGTTGTCGTGGATCGTGCCGTTGAACAGCCAGGCGTCCTGCAGGACCATGCCGAACGTCCGGCGGAGGTCGTCGCGTTTCAGGTCACGGATGTCGATGCCGTCGACGGTGATGCGTCCGGCGTCGATCTCGTAGAAGCGCATGAGCAGGTTCACCAGCGTCGTCTTGCCGGCGCCGGTCGGGCCGACGATCGCGACGGTCTGACCCGGCTCCACGTGCAGGTCCATGTCCTCGATGAGCGGCGTCTCCGGCTTGTACCGGAACGAGACGCCCTCGAACGCGACCTGTCCGGCCGCCTGACCGAGCCGCCGGGGAGCCGCCGCGTCCGGGCGGTCCTCGGGCTCATCGAGGAGCTCGAAGACCCGTTCGGCCGACGCGATCGCGGACTGCATGACGTTGCTGATGCTGGCCGTCTGGATGAGCGGCATCGTGAACTGCCGCGAGTACTGGATGAACGCGAGCACGTCGCCCAGCGACATCGTCCCGGTCGCCACGCGGAGGCCGCCGATCACGGCGATCGCGACGTAGTTCAGGTTCGCGATGAACTGCATCGCCGGCTGGATGAGGCCGGAGATGAATTGCGCGCTGAAGCTCGCCTGGTAGAGGCGGCCGTTGTGCGCGTCGAACGTGTCGATGGCGTCCTGCTGGCGCCCGAACACCTTCACGATGCTGTGACCGGTGTGCATCTCCTCGATGTGGCCGTTCAGCAGACCGGTGTGCTTCCACTGCGCGGCGAACTGCTTCTGCGAGCGCTTGGCGATGAGGATCGTGACGCCGAGCGAGAGCGGCACCGCGAGGAGCGAGATGCCGGCGAGGAGCGGGCTGATCGTGAACATCATGATCAGCACGCCGAGCACCGTGAGCACCGAGGTCATGAGCTGGGTGAGGCTCTGCTGCAGCGTCTGCGAGATGTTGTCGATGTCGTTGGTGACCCGGCTCAGGATGTCGCCGCGCGACTGCCTGTCGAAGTACGACAGCGGCAGGCGCCCGAGCTTCTCATCGGCGTCGCGCCGCATCCGGTAGACGGTGCGCTGGGTGACCCCGGCCATGAGGTACGACTGCGCCCAGGCGAAGAGGGCGCTCAGGACGTACAGGCCGACGAGCAACAGGACGGCGCCGCCGAGGGCGTCGAAGTCGACGCCGTGACCGGGCACCACGTTCGTGCTCGCGAGCATGTCGGCGATGCGATCCTGCCCGCGCGCGCGCAGGCCCGCGACCGCCTGCTCCTTCGTGACGCCCGCCGGGATCTGCTTCCCGAGCACGCCGTCGAAGATGATGTTCGTCGCGTTGCCGAGCATCTTCGGCCCGATCACCGCGAAGACGACGCTCACGACGCCGAGGACGAGCACCAGCGCGATGAGCCGGCGCTCGGGGCGGAGCGTGCGCAGCAGCCGGCGCAGCGACGCGCCGAAGTTCTTCGGCTTGGCCGCCGCGTTCATCGCGAAGCCCATCATCCCGGGGCCGCCGCCGGCCGGCCGGCCACCCGGCCCGCCGCGCATCATGCCGCCACCTCGCTGCCCGCGAGCTGGGACTCGACGATCTCGCGATAGGTCGAGCAGGTGGCCATGAGCTCGGCGTGCGTCCCGCTGCCGACGATGCGCCCGGCGTCGAGGACGATGATCCGCTGGGCCTGCATGATCGTCGCGACCCGCTGCGCGACCACGAGCACCGTCGCGTCGGCGACCTCGCGGCGCAGCGCGGCGCGGAGGCGCGCGTCGGTCTTCACATCCAAGGCCGAGAAGCTGTCGTCGAAGATGTAGACGTCGGGCCGCTTCACGAGCGCGCGGGCGATGGCCAGGCGCTGGCGCTGGCCGCCGGAGACGTTGGTGCCGCCCTGGCTGATCTGCGCCTCGAGCGCGCCGGGCATGTCGTGGACGAAGCCGCCCTGGGCGATGTCGAGCGCGCGCCACAGCTCCTCGTCCGACGCGTCCTCGCGGCCGAATCGCAGGTTGCTCGCGACGGTGCCGCTGAACAGCAGCGCCCGCTGCGCGATCACGCCGATCCGTGACCAGAGGTCGTCGCGGCGGAGCTGCCGCACGTCGACGCCGTCGAGCAGGACCGCGCCGCTCGTGACGTCGTAGAAGCGCGTCAGGAGGTTCACGAGCGTGGACTTGCCGCTCCCGGTGCTGCCGACGATCGCGGTGGTCTCACCCGGCCGCGCGGTGAACGAGATCCCCCGCAGGACAGGCTCCTCGGCGCCGGGGTAGCGGAACTCGACGTCGCGGAATTCGACGAGCCCCGATCCGCGCGGTGGCGCGACCGGGACCTCGGGATCGCGGACGGAGGGCTCGGCGCGCAGGACCTCTTGGATCCGTCCGGCGGAGACCGCGGCCCGCGGGACCATGACGAACATGATCGTCGCCATCATCACGCCGAAGAGGATCTGGATGATGTACTGGAGGAACGCGGTGAAGTTGCCGATCGGCATCGCGCCGCTGTCGACGCGGATCGCGCCGAACCAGAGGGCCGCCACGGTCGAGAGATTCATGATCACCATGAGCGACGGGAGCATCCGGGAGAAGAGCCGGTTCACCGAGAGCGCCGTCGCGGTCAGGTCCCGATTCGCCTCGTCGAAGCGCCGTTCCTCCTGCTGTGTCCGGACGAACGCGCGCACGACCCGGACGCCGGAGAGCGCCTCGCGGACCACGAGGTTGATGCGGTCGATCTTCAGCTGCATCGCCTGGAACTGCGGGATCGCGCGCCGCAGGATCGAGCCGATCACGATGCCCATGAGCGGGATGATCACGAGCAGCATGCCGCTGAGCGGCACGTCCTGCCGAAGGGCCATGATCGCTCCGCCGATCGCGAGGATCGGGGCCGAGATCATCATCGCGAGGGCCATCACGATGAACTGCTGGACCTGCTGCACGTCGTTCGTGTTGCGCGTGATGAGCGAGGGCGTGCCGAAATGGTTCACCTCGACCTGCGAGAAGGTCTGCACCTGGCGGAAGACCGCGCTGCGGAGATCGCGGCCGAAGCCCATCGCGACCCGGGCGCCCCAGTACGCGCCGGCGACCGACGCGCCGCCGAAGATGAGCGTGACCAGGATCATGACCGCGCCCGCGCGCCAGATGTAATCGAGGTCGCCCTTGACGACGCCGTTGTTGATGATGTCGGCGTTCAGCTCGGGGAGGTACAGATTCGCGATCGACTGGACGAAGAGCAGGCCGATGACGAGCGCGAGCTGCCGTCGGAACGGGCCGAGGTAACGCTTCAGCAGGTCGACCATCACGCCTCCCCTTCCTTCTCGCGCGAAGTGTGGCCGCCGGCTGTGAATCAGCTGTGAACGTTCGGCGGAGGACGCCGCATATCAGGTTGCCGAATATTCGGGGACCTGTCAATATGCCCTCCGTGACGAAGCTCGGTCGGTGGCCCGGCTCCGCGGTGATCGGCCTGCGCATCCTCAACCACGTCGTGGGCCAGCAGCTCAGCGCGGCCATCGAGCCCCAGGACCTCACCCTTCCCCAGCTCGGGATCCTGCACGACGTGAAGCGCATCCCCGGCGTGTCGAGCGCCGGCCTCGCGCGGGTGCGCTCGTTCACGCCGCAGACGATGAGCGAGGTCATCACCGGCCTCGAGCGCGACGGGCTCATCGAGCGCCGCGCGCAGGGCGGCCGGATCCTGCGGATGTACCTCACCCCCAGGGGCGCGGAGCGTCTGGCGAAGGCCGGAGCCGCGGCGGCCGCGGTCGAGCGCAAGATGCTCGAGGCCCTCTCACCCAAGGATCAGGAGAAGTTCCGCGAGCTCATCTACGCGTGCGTGGCGCACCTCACCGAGGGCGAAGAGGAGCGCGCGAGCTGACCACGACGCCGCTCGCCGAGATCGCGAAGCGCTCGCGCGTCCAGCGCGAGTGGGCGTTGAAGCTCGTCGCGGACCTCAACGACGAGCAGCTCGCCTGGCGCCCGACGCCGACGGCCCACAGCATCGGCTGGACCCTCTGGCATGTCGCGCGCGGCGATGACAACTTCCAGCGCGACCTCACCGGGCGCTCGATCTGGAAGGACGGCGGCTACGGAGCGCGCTGGGGTCACCCGGATCGGATGAACAAGATGGAGGACTCCGCCGCGGCCGCGATGCCGCTGCCGGCGAAGGACGACCTGCTCGGCTACGTCCGCGCGGTCTTCGCCGCCACCGACGCCGCCGTTGCGACGATCGACGAGGCCCGCTTCGGCGAAGAGATCGAGAGCGGCTTCATGAGCGGTCGCGTCGCCGTCGGCGCGTCGCTGATCGCCCAGGTCGGCCACGATGCCCGGCACCTCGGCGAGATGGAGTACATCAAGGGGCTCATCGGGCTGCCCGGGACCGTGACCGCCTAGCGGCGCGCGAGCTTCTGCAGCGTCGGCGCGCCGCCCGGCGCGATAAGGCCGGGGGCCACGCCGATCGTGTAGGTGACCTCCGCGACATAGATGTCGCCGCGCGAGTCGACCGCGATCCCGTGCGGGGCGGTGAACGCGCCCGGCGTGCCCATCGGCCGCCCGCCCCACCGCGCGACCACGTCGCCGTCCGCGGTGAGCGCCGTCACGCGGCCCGGCCGGTCGACCCCGATCTCGCCGAACCGCTGCGAGCGCTGGCCGCGCAGCCAGGGAAGCTCGGCGACGTACACCAGCCCGTCGGGGCCGATCGCGAGGTGGGTCGGGCGCTGGATCTCGAGCCACTCGTCGACGTACGCGCCCGCGAGGTCGAAGACCTGGATCCGGTCGTTCTCGCGGTCGGCCACGAGCACGCGGCCGTCCGCCGTGAGCGCGATGCCGTGCGGGAGCCGGAACTGTCCCGGCCCGGTGCCCGGCGTGCCCCACGACCGGATGAGCGCGCCGGCCGCGCTGAAGTGATGCACCCGGGCATTGCCGTAGCCGTCGGTCACGTAGAGATCGCCATTGGGCGCGACCGCGAGATTCGTCGGCCGGTTGAACGGCGGGCCGGCGCGCGCGATCGTCGAGAGGGCCTTCCCGTCGTAGCCGGTGTCGGATGGCCTCCCCGGTGTCCCGAGCACGAGGAGCAGCTCGCCCTCGGGCGTGAACTTGCGCGCGGAGTGATCGGCGTCGTCGACGCACCAGACCGAGCCGTCCGGAGCCACGGTGATCCCATGCGCGCGCTCGCTGAACAGTCCGTCGGGCCATGCGCGGACGAAACGGCCGTCGCGCTCGTACACGAGCACCGCGGGATCGCGGCGGGTGAAGAGGTAGACCCGGTCCCGCGCGTCGACCGCGACGGCGGCGACGTCCTCGTGCCGCCGGCCGGCCGGAAGCTGCTCCCAGCCGGGGACGAGCTCGAGCCGCGGCGCGGCGATCAGGTGCTTACGCGGCGGTGGTCACGTGGGGCTGGATCTGCTGGAGGAGCCGGTCCTTCGGCATGTAGCCGACGAGCCGCTGGGCCTCCTTGCCGTCCTTGAACAGGATCATCGTCGGGATCGCGCGGACCCCGAAGCGACCCGCGGTGATCGGGTTGGCGTCGACATCGAGCTTGGCGATGCGGACGTTGTCCTTCTCGCTCGCGATCTCCTCGAGGACCGGGGCGACCATGCGGCACGGGCCGCACCAGGTCGCCCAGAAGTCGACGAGCACCGGAGTGCTCGACTTGAGGACCTCTTGCTCGAATGTCTGATCGGTGACGACGGTGGGCTTTCCCATCTTCTGTTGCGCTCCTTACTTTCCGGCTTTCGCCGTTGTCTCGGTCGCGGGAAAACCCGCTGCTACCACTTGAACGCGAGCTGCTGTCCGGCTTGTTCCACTGCAGGTTCGAGGCCCAGGACCGGCTCCAGGCCGTCGAGCCCGGCGTCGGGGTCGGCCGCGAAGGCCCGCAGTGGAGCCCACTTTACGAACCGCCAGCCGCGGCGTCGAACCGCGGTCCGGAGGGCGGCCGAACGCTCCAATTTGAACGCGGCGAGCGGCCGGCGCTCGTCGGCGATCGCGAGGAACCGGAAGACGCGGTCGTCGTCGGGGATCTGCTCCCCGATCGCCGAGAGGCTGCGGTGCAACCGCGCGGTCCAGTCGAGCTGCCAGAGGAACACCATCTTCCCGCGGTCGTACCAGGCGAGATCGACCGCGTCGAGGACGTCGGCCGGCCCGCGCAGCGCGCGCGCGAGCGGCGTCGTCTTCTCCTGGTCCGAGAGCAGATCCGCGAGGACGTTCGCCTTGCCGACGTACGTCGCGCCGAGCGGCCGACGCCGCAGCTCGCGTCCGACCTGCACCTTGAAGCCGATGCGATGTCCGGCATCGATGAGGCTCGCCGCGAGGAGCGTCTGCTCCAGCTGCCGCCGCGCGAGGGTGTCCTCGTCGCGGAGGCGCCAGCGCCCGTCGTCTCCCTGCACGCCGTAGGCGGCGATGCAGCGCTCGACGAGCTCGCGATCCGGCGTCTCGACGCCGCGGAACAGGCTGTAGCTGCGCTTCAGCAGCGAGCGCGTGTCGACGTCGCGCGCCGATGAGAGCACGCCCCAGACGCCCCACTCGACGCGGTCGTCGAGCGGCGTGTGATCGTCGCCGCCGTTCGCGAGGCCGTAGAGCGGGTGCTCGTTGTCCTCGCCGTCGAGCCGCTCGAGGCCCGACCGGCGCGCGTCGCCGAGCGCCGAGCGGAAGTGATCGAGGAACAGCTCGAGCTCGGAGACCCCGCCGGCGCGGGCGAGGGCGAGCGGCGCGAGCAGGCCGCGGTCGGCGAGGGCGTTCACCGCCGCGACCGCGGCGCGGTCGCCGCTGATCGGCTCGCCGCGCGCGACGATCGCCGCGTGCACGCCCGTCCGCATGGTCTCCTCGAGGGTGAGCGAGTCCGCGCTGCGCTGGTCCTTGAGGAGCGGCAGGTCGCGGGCGAAATCGAGGACCGCGACCGCGCCGGTGCTCCCCCCGGTCGCCGTCGGCAGCGTGTCGCGCTGGTACACCGTGCCGCGCAGGCGGTAGCCCGCGCCGGCGCCGGCGAGCGCGGCGGCGGCGACGAGCGGGCCGTCGGCGTGCGGCAGGTACACGACGCACGGCGCGCCGTCCTTGGATCCGCGATGCGCGTCGAGGAGCGCGGTGCGCAGCGTGCGCAGCACGCGCTCGCGTCCGGAGAGCCGGCCGTCGGCGTCGGCGCTCGGCTCGCCCTGCTCTCCGGCGAGGAGGACCGATGCGACGTAGGCCCAGCCGCCGAGCGGATCCTCGACCGGGGCCTGCACCAGGACGAGGTCGGCCGGCGCCTTCAGCGTCGCGACCGAACGCGCCGGCGGGTTCGCCGCGAGCCAGGCCGCGAGCTCGCGCGCGGTGCGCTCGAACTCGAGCCAGACGTTCACCTCGCGCGATTGCGCGGCCTGGCCGCGGCGGGCCCGGCCCTTCTCGATCCGCAGCGGCGCGCCGTGTCCCGCGACGGCGTTCGACCGGCTGCCCGAGACGACCACCTCGAGGAGGCAGAGCCGCAGGAAGGCCTTCGCCGGACCGTCGGCGAGCGCGGTCTCGATCGAGCGCAGGGTGGCCATCAGCGCCGCGAGGTTCCGTGGCGTGTAGAGGGCGGCGATGCTCTGGGCGAGGACGCGCCGCTCCTCGGTCGCGCCGAAGCGCTCGACGAACTGCCAGTACGCGAGGCCGTCCCCCTCGACCTTCCGGGCGCGGGCCTCGTCCTCGTCGGACGTCGGCTCGATGAGGAGCGCGCGGCCCTCGCGGGCGCAGATGGCGCAGCGGAACGCCTTCTTCGTCGGCGCCGGCGCGTCGCGCTCCCAGAGGAACGCCTCGACGACGACCGGCCCGCGGCAGGTGGCGCAGTGCGACGAGTAGAGGTCGCGCATGACGACGCGGTGCGGGACGGCGGCGAGCGTCGAGTCGGCGACGGCCTCGAGCGCCGCGGTCACCTCCGCGAGCGACGGAGCGGCCGCGATCACGCCGCGGGCCCACGCGCCGATCGCCTGCGGCGATCGCGCGATGCCCGCGCGCTCGCTGCGCTGCGCGGCATCGGCCGCCGAGAACGGGTACGCGAGCGGATCGAGGACGACCGCGCGCTCGTCGGTGTACGCGCTCGCGTACGCCTGGGCGAGGGCCAGCGGGAACGCCGTGCCGAAGCGGTGCAACGGTCTCGGAAGGGGAACGGTCTCGACGGGAACGAAGCTGTCGAGCCGTTCGACCGTCATTGCAGGTCGAAGACTAGAGCCCGCACCCCATCCAGCACCACGGCCGCGCGTTTGCCGTCGAGCGAGGTCACCAGGTCCTGGATCGTCCCGTCGATGCCGAGCGCGTCCACCGTGCCGTCGCCGGCGATCGCCCAGACGGTGTCCGCCCCGTCCCAGACCAGCGTGCGAAGGCCCAGGACGAGCTTCCGGCCATCGGTGAGCGGCGCCTGCCAGCGCTGCTGGCCGTCGGCGGTGGTCGCGGTGACCTTGTCCTTATCCATCTGATAGAAGGTGCCGTCGGCGCCGAAGGCCACGTCGCGGACGGCCGGCCCGATCTTCTGCAGGGTCGCCAGCGGATCCCGGTCGTGCGGCGAGAAGCGGAACGTGCCCTGGTCGGTGACGATCGCCGCGCGGTCGCCTTTCGGATCGAGCGCGAGGTCGATCGCCGCTCCGGGCACCCTGATGACGCCGCGCAGCGACCGCTCGACCCCGAGTCGCAGGAGCTCGAGGTCGGTCTGGCCGGCGGTCGTCGTGGCGATGAACAGCTCGCCCGTGTCGTCCGTCGCGATGAGGCCGCCCGCCGCCGGCGTCGTGATCGGGAACGGATCGCCCAGGACCGCGCCATCGGGCGCGCGGGCGCCGACGAGGCCGCCGCCCGCGCCGGCGACGCCGGTCTGGCTCTTCGATACGGCGACGAAGGCCCGCGCCGTGGGCACGTTCACGTAGATCGCCTGCGCGATCGCCGAGGGGAAGCGCATCTGCTGCGTGGCATCGAGCGGCGAGCTGCCCTGCGGCACGAAGAGCACCGTCGCGGAGCTGCCGCCGGCCAGAAGCCAGCCGCTGTCGGCGCTGAACAGGAGCGCGCTGATCCCCGCCGGGAACTTCGGCAGCGCGACGAGCGCGCCGTTCGCGGCGTTGAAGATCGCGACGAACCCCTCGTCGCTCCCCATCGCGACCCATTTCCCGTCGGGCGAGATCGCGACGCGCCGGGAGCTCGCGGGGCCGCTGAAGACCCGCGACGGCTCGCGCCACAGCTCGGCCTCCGGGACCGTGCCGCTCCGCGCGAACGTGTACTTGCGCTCCTCGATGACCGACGTGACGTCGACGCCCTTCGGTCTCAGCGCGGCGGCGGCCGCGTCCGCCTGGGCCTTGGACGGGTACGTCGCGACGCGGATCACGAACGGGGCGGTGCGCGCGACCGAGATGACCGTGCCGATCTTCTTCGCCGCGGCGTCGGCGTCGGCGGCGTTCGCGTACGGGCCGGCCTGGAGCGCGAAGACGGGGTCCGACTTCGCGCTCACGGTCCACGAGCTCCCGCGGGCGGTGATCTTGGCGAGGTCGGGATCGCTCGGGAGGATGGCCGCGAGCGCGCGGAGCTTGCCCCAGGCGGTGTCGACGTCGCCGACGGTGCGCGCGAACACGCCGGGGTCGCCGCCGTCGGCGTACCTGCCGGCGGACTTCCCGAGATCGGTGAGCGCGTCGGCGAGCGCGACGACGGCGTCGCGGACGGGACCGGCGGCGTTCGAGCTCGCCGAGAGCGACGCCGAGGTCACGTCGGCGAGCTTGGGGAGCAGCGCCCGCGCGACGGTGGCCCACCGCTCGGTCGACACGACGCGCGTCTTCTCGCCGGCGAGGTTGCCGGCCTGCGCGTAGTCGTAGGCCGCGAGCTGCACGAGCACGGCTGCGGCCTCGCGCGCGAGCTTCGCGGCGTCGGGCACGTCGCCGCTCGGCACCACCTTGGGTGCCGCTTCGCAGGCGCTGGCGATGAGCAGGAGGAGGCTGAGCGCGACGCGGGTCAGTCCGCTATTCGTCAGCCTCGTCCTCGTCGTCGTCATCGTCGTCTGCTTCGACGACGAGCGGCTCCTCGGCCACGGCGGGCTCGGACTCGTCATCGACCGCGGTCGGCGTGGCCTCGGCCTCCTCGGACTCGTCCTCGGAGTCCTCGTCGTCCTCGGAGCCGAAGCGGAAGAAGTTGCCCTTGATGTACGCACGCTCCTTGGTCTCGGCCGGACGGTGGTGGCCGGGGAACGAGATCCGCTGCGCGTTCTCGGGGCTCTGGAGCGTTTCGCGGATCGCGACCCGCGGGTTCTGCTGGTCGTTGCTCACGACCGCGACGACGTACTCGTTGCCGGTGTTGATGAGGTCGAGCAGCCGCCGGCCGACCTTCGGCTCGAGGAAGCCGAGGAGCTCGCCGTCGCGCGCGTGCACGGCGATGAGCCCGTCGCGCTCGCGGAGCTCGGCCTCCGCGCCCGGCGAGTACTTGGCCACGACCTGCGGCGGCGCCGGGTTGATGAGTCGCAGGATCCCGGTCTTCCCCATGTCCTCGATGAACAGCCGGGGCTGGGTCTTCGACTTCGTCGGGTTCGTCTTGGTCTTGTGCTCGATGAGGGTGGTGAGCCGGGCGACGTTACGCAGCGCGATCGGGTTGTTCGGCTCGGCCTTGATGACCTCGGCGTACGCGGCCTTCGCCTCTTCGAGCTTGCCGGTCTCGAGGAGCGCCCGGCCCAGCCGGTTGCGGGCCTCGAGGTCCTCGGCGTTCTTCTCGAGGATGGCGCTGTTCAGCTCGACGGCCTTGGTCCAGTCCGCCTCGAGCGCGGCCTGCACGGCCTGATCGGCGAACGCGCGCGTCCTGATACCGGTCTCAGCGGGAGCAGCCATGGTCAACGCCTCCAACGCAGACGCACACGATGCGTCGCGGCCATTCGGGTGATGAGTGAATTCTAGCGGCTCGCGAAGTACGCTCCGCGAAAGATGCCGTATCTATCGGAGATCCAGCGGTCCAAGGTCGTCGACCCGGCCGGCGCCGAGATCGGCCGCCTGGTCGACATCGCCGTGGTGCCGAAGGAGCAGTTCCCGGCCGTCCAGTGGGCCATCCTCCGAGCGAAGGACGGCGAGCGGATCGTCCGCTGGGCCGACCTCGAGCGGAGCGACCGCGAATACCGGCTCCGCGAGACGGCCGTCCCGCCCGCGCCGGGCGAGCTGCCGCCCGAGGCCATGCGCCTCGGGCGCGACCTCCTCGACAAGCAGATCGTCGACACGCACGGCGCCAAGGTCGTGCGGGTGAACGACCTCCAGCTCGACGACAAGGGCGGCCAGCTTCGCCTCGTCGGCGCCGACGTCGGGCTGCGCGGCCTCCTCCGCCGCGTCGGCGGCGAGGGCGCGGCCGAGCGCATGGCGAGCGTCGTCGGACGGAAGCTGCCGCGCGGGATCATCCCGTGGCACCTCGTCGAGCCGCTCGAGGCGACACAGCAGAACGTCCGGCTGACCCTGCCCCACGCCAAGCTCGCGCTCCTCCACCCGGCCGACATCGCGGACATCGTCGAGGAGATGACGACCGACGAGCGGCGCGCGGTGTTCGACCAGCTGGACGTCGAGACCGCGGCCGAGACCTTGGAGGAGATCGAGCCGGAGATGCAGGCCGCGATCGTCGGCGACCTCGACGAGGAGCGCGCGGCCGACATCCTCGAGGAGATGGACCCCGACGAGGCCGTCGATCTCCTGCAGGACCTGCCCGAGGAGAAGCGCGACGAGCTCGTCGAGCTCATGGAAGAGGAAGAGGGCGCCGACGTCGAGGAGCTCCTCGCCTATCCCGAGGACTCCGCGGGCGGGATCATGACGACCGACTTCCTCGCGCTCGCGCGCGACCTCACCGCGGGCCAGGCCATCGAGAAGCTGCGCGAGCTCAAGCCCGATCCGGCGCTCGTCTATTACCTGTACGTCATCGACAGCGAGGGCCGGCTCGAGGGGAACATCTCGCTCCGCGACCTCGTGGTCGCGGCACCCGAGACGCCGCTGACGCAGATCATGAATCCCAACGTGCTGAAGGTGGACGCGGCGACGAACAAGGAGGACGTCGCGTCGCTCATCGCGAAGTACGACCTCCTCGCGCTCCCCGTCGTCGACGCCCGCCGCCGGCTCATCGGCTCGGTCACCGTCGACGACGTCGTCGATCTCATGCTGCCGCGCGGATGGAAGAAGCGCTCAGGACGTAGCTCGGCGCGATGATGGCGGCTCCGCCCTCGAGGCGATCGCGGAGGCCCCGCCTGCGCCGCCTGCACCTTCCCGCGATGCTCCTCGTCCTCGGACCGGGCCTGGTCAGCGGCTTCGCGGACAACGACGCCGCCGGCATCACGACGTACTCGCTCGCGGGAGCGCAGTACGGCTACGGCTTCATGTGGGCGTTGCTCGTCACGATGATCGCGCTCCTCTTCACCCAGGAGGTCGGCGCCAGGCTCGGCCTGGCGACCGGCGAGGGCCTCTCGGGCGTGATCCGCGAGCGGTTCGGCGTCCGCTGGACGGCCCTCGCGGTCCTCGTCACGCTCGTCGCGAACCTCGGGACGACGATCGCCGAGTTCGCCGGCATCGCGGCGTCCCTCGAGCTCCTCTTCCGGATGCCGCCGCAGGTCAGCAGCATCCTCGCCGGGATGTTCGTCGTGATCGTCCTCGCGCGCGGCAGCTTCGGAAAGGTCCAGTACGCGTTCCTGGCGATCGGCGGCGCGGTGTCCGCCGCGTACGCGATCTCGGCGATCCTCGCCGGGCCCGACTGGGAGCACGCCGCGGTCGCGCTGGTGAAGCCCGAGCTCAGCCCGACGGCGGCCTACCTCATCACCCTCGTCGGCGTCGTCGGCACGACGATCACGCCCTGGGGTCAGGCGTTCATCCAGTCGTACGTCGCCGACAAGGGTCTCGGGCCGCGGGATCTGGTCGGGACCCGCGTCGACGTGACGCTCGGATCGCTCGTGACGAACGTCGTGGCGGGATTCATCGTCGTCGCCTGCGCCGCGACCATCTGGACCCACGGGGGTCAGATCGTCGATGCCGCCGACGCGGCCCGCGCGCTCGGCCCCCTCGCCGGCAGCGCGGCGACCGTCCTCTTCTCGGTGGGCCTGCTGGCCGCCTCGCTCCTCGGCCTCGGCGTCGTTCCGCTCTCGAGCGCGTACTTCGCGTGCGAGGCGTTCGGTTGGGAACGCGGCCTGCACTGGCGCTGGTCGCAGGCGCCGGTGTTCTACGGGCTGCTCGCGTTCTTCGTCGCCGGCGGCGCGCTCTTCGTCGTGATCCCCGGGCTCCCGCTCATCCAGGTCATGTTCCTGTCCGCGGTGCTCGACGGCCTGCTCCTGCCGATCATCCTGTCGTTCGTGATGCTGCTCGCGGGCGACCGCAAGCTCCTCGGCGAGCTCGCCAGCGGCCGCACGCTCCTCGTGATCGGTTGGGGCATCACCGCGCTCGTGAGCATCATGTCCGTCGCGTTCGTCGTCGCGCAGGTCTTCGGCCTGGGCTCGTAGCGATCGATCCCGCCCTCGCGCTGAAGCTCGTCCTCACGCCGCTGCTCATCGCGACGGCGAGCCTCGCCGGCCGCCGCTGGGGTCACGCGATCAGCGGCTGGCTCGTCGGCATCCCGTTCACCTCCGGGCCGATCACGCTCTTCCTGTTCCTCGAGCGTGGGGCGGACTTCGCCGCGAACGCCGCGCTTGGATCCATGGTCGGCGTCCTCGCGACCGCCGCGTTCGCGGTCGAGTTCAGCGCGGTCGCACGTCGCGGCGCGAACATCGTCGTGTCGTTCGTCGCGGGGCTCCTCGCGTTCGCGATCATCGGCGCCGCCGCCCAGGACCTCGCGATCGCGCCGATCCCGCTGTACGCGATCTGCGCGGTCGTGCTCGTCGTGGCGATCCGCCTGGTGCCCGATCCCGGGCTCACCGCGTCGGTGCCGCTGCCGCGCTGGGATCTTCCCGCGCGCATGGTCGTCGCGACGGCGCTCGTCATCGCGATCACCAGCGGCGCGGGCGCGCTCGGCCCGCGCCTGGCCGGCCTTCTCGCGACGATCCCGCTCTACGCGAGCATCCTCGCGGGCTTCGGCTTCCAGCTCGTCGGCCGCGACGCCGCGATCCGGGTGTGGCGCGGGCTGCTGTTCGGCCTGTTCGGATTCGGCGCGTTCTACCTCGTCGTCGCCGCGGGGCTCGGTTCGCTCGGCATCTGGGCGTTCGCCGCGGCGCTCGGCACCGCGCTGGTCATGCAGGCGATCACGCTGCGGAGCATCCGTCGCGCGCCCACCGCACCCATCGGCACCTGACCGCGCCCGGCGGCGTTCTCGCGCGCGGTGCGCTCGCCCGCCCGCTCGATACGGCGGTGACACCGGCGGGTCCCTCCAACGGGTGTGGGTGCGCCACCGCCGACCGGCTGTCCTCTACGCCGTGCTCGTTCGCCGCTCGATCGCGGCCGCTGTGCTCGGTGCCCTGGTGGCACTTGCCCTGAGCGCGCCGGCGGACGCCGATGGCCTGGCCACGCCGCTCGACACGGTCATCGAGGGGGCGCTCGCGGCATTCCCCGGCAACGTCGCGGTCGTCGTGTCGGATCCGCGGGACGGAACGACGTACGAGCACGCCGCGGACCGCATCTTCGCCTCGGCGAGCCTCTACAAGCTGGCGGTCATGGTCGAGGCCTATCGCTCGGCGGCCGCCGGCGGCCTGTCGTTGGACGGATCGACCGTGACGATCACCGACGACGACATGGTCGACGACGGCGTCGAGACCGACAGCGGTACGACGCTGACCGTCCGCGACGCCCTGGAGCGGATGATCACGCAGTCCGACAACTCCTGCGCGCACGCGCTGGTCCGCCTCCTCGACGCGCACCAGGTCAACGCCACCGCGCTCGGGATCGGCCTCACCGCCACGCGGATCAACACCGCGCTGCCCGAGTCGGAGCGCACCGCGGACGAGAACACCACCTCCGCGCGCGACATGGCCCGCCTGTTCAGCGGCCTCGTCCGCGGCACCATCGTGAGCCCGGCCGCGAGCGCGGAGATGCTGGGCGTGCTCTCGCGGCAGCAGATCAACGACCGGCTCCCGAGCGGGCTGCCGGACGGAACGCCGATCGCGCACAAGACCGGGAACCTCGACGGCGTCGCGCACGACGCGGGCGTGATCACGACGCCGTTCGGGCCGCGGGTCGTGGTCCTCCTCACCGACGGCTTCAGCGACTACGGCGACGTGCTGACGCTCGCCGCCGCCGTCGCGAGCGACGCGTACCGGCTGCCGCTCGAGCGATTCGCGGCGCGCATCGCGCCCGACCAGGTCTCGACGATCACGCCCGGGCAGCCGTACCGCGCGATCGTGCATGTGACGAACGACTCGACGTTCACCTGGGATGCGACGTTCCACCTCGCGGCGCACTGGCGAAACGAGTCCGGGGCGTACATCCGCTGGGACGACTCCCGCGCGACGCTCCCGAGCCTCGCGCCGGGACAGAGCGCGAACGTCGAATTCCACGGCGTCGCGCCGCGCGACCGCGAGCCGCTCGCGGTGCTCGAGCTTGACGTCGTGCACGAGGGCGTCGCCTGGGCGGGCACCCCGGCCCGGATCGCCGTCATCTTCGGCCAGCCCTAACGGACACCTGCGAGCAGCACCGAGGCGAGCAGCCCGTTCGCGTCGCTGAATGTGACCGCGGCTCCCACATGCGTCAGCGGAACGAGCGTGTAGTCCGTCACGGTGGCGCCCGCCGCCTGTGGCGCGGCGAGGATCACCGCTGACCCGTCCGCACGGAACATCCGCACGCTCATGTTCGCGATCCCGAGGCCGTACACGATGTGCGACGTGCCCTTCTCGACGTCCAGAAGCCGCATGCCGCCGTTCGGCCCGCAGGCGGGATCGCCGGCGCAGCCACCGATCGTGGCGACCTCGTGCGTCTGCGGGCGCCACAGGCCCTGCCGCGCGCCGGTGATCGGCTTGCGCGCGCCGAAGTCCGCGAGGGGCCACCACGACAGGCTCCCGCCGTTCTCGAACGTGTCAGCGAGCACGAGCGTCGCGTCCGATGACGCGGTGATCGAGAACGCCAGCACCTGGCCGGTGGGCGCCGGGGTCTTCGTCACGACGCCGGACCGGATCACGTCGTAGGAGCCGAGGAATCCGCCCTCGCCGGTCTCCGCGACCGCGGCGATGTTCGTCGCGCGATCCCAGGCGATCGGCTGCAGGACCAGGCCGCGGATCGGCGAGGTGAGGACGACGCGATCGGGCGACAGCGTGCCCCGCAGGTCGAGCTCGTGGACCGCGTAGAGCGAAGTGCTCCCCGGAGGGTTGGGTTGGGTCAGCGGAATCTCGCTGTACGTCTGGTAAAGCAG
>Ga0070730_10002164_pt1 | contig 18092 bp, 11 predicted proteins | sample Coa_R1_3_FD_66447 | JGI IMG/M metagenome (GOLD analysis project Ga0070730, IMG submission 66447) | Surface soil microbial communities from Centralia Pennsylvania, which are recovering from an underground coalmine fire - Coalmine... | ecosystem: Environmental > Terrestrial > Soil > Unclassified ... | reverse complement strand
GGAGGAGGCGAAGCTCGAGGTCGTCGCGCTGATGAGCGGATGGAACCCCCACCCGACCCACCCGGCCGCGCTGACCCGGGAGCACTGGATCGCCAATCAGGTCGCGCGGTGGATGCCGTCGGTCGACGTGATTCACGTCAACCCCGGCCTCTTCGCCTTCACCTACCTGCTCGGGCTCCGCGCGATCGTCCACTTCGGGATGCTCTCGGCGCCCTTCGGAGACGGCAAGAACGCGCCGCCCTCCAACGAGGACATCGGCCGTGTCGCTGCGGCCGTACTCGCGCACCCGGAGGGACGAGCCGGCAAGTCGTACCGGCCCACGGGCCCCCGCCTGATCACGCCCACCGAGGCGGCCGAGGCGATGTCGCGCGCGCTGGGCCGCAAGGTGACCTACAAGCCTGCGTCGATGGCGCAGTTCCTCAAGGCCGCCACGGCGGCCGGAGCCAACCCGTTCGAGCTCGCCAACGTGCGCCACTACGTCGCCGAGCTGGCCGGCGGGGCCTTCGCCGTCGGTGCCCCCACCGGCCACGTCGAGGAGCTCACCGGGCGCCCGTCCGAGGACTTCGAGTCCATCGCCCGCCGGTACATCGCCGACCCCGACCAGATCGCCACGGGGATCCGGGCGGGCACCAAGGTCGGAGCGCTCGCCTTCCTCGCCCGGATGCTGCTCACGCGGGCGCCGGACTTCGACAGGTGGGAGGACGAGCGCCTGTTGCCGCGCATTCGTTCGCCGCAGCTCGCACAAGACAGCGAGGCGTGGCGGCGTCACGCCGGGGCGAAGGAGCTCTACCTCCTTCGAGCCTAGGACGGGGGCAGGGCGCCTGTCGCTTCTTCACGTCGTCGGAGCCGTGAACGAGGCTAGCATCGGGCGCCGAGGCCTCCATGACGACCGAAGCGAAGTGCCCCTTCCACCACATCAGCGGCCAAGGCACGTCGAACCACGACTGGTGGCCGAACCAGCTCCGCCTCGACCTTCTGCACCAGCACTCGTCCAAGTCCAACCCGATGGGGGCGGACTTCGACTACCGCAAGGAGTTCCGCAGCCTCGACTTCGCGGCGCTCAAGCGGGACCTCGCCGCGCTGATGACCGCATCGCAGCCCTGGTGGCCCGCGGACTTCGGCCACTACGGGCCGCTCTTCATCCGCATGGCGTGGCACAGCGCCGGCACCTACCGCATCGGCGACGGGCGCGGCGGCGGCGGTCGCGGTCAGCAGCGCTTCGCGCCGCTGGACAGCTGGCCGGACAACGTGAGCCTCGACAAGGCGCGGCGCCTGCTCTGGCCCATCAAGCAGAAGTACGGCCGCAAGATCTCCTGGGCCGACCTCTTCATCCTCACCGGCAACGTCGCGCTCGAGACGATGGGCTTCAAGCCCTTCGGCTTCGGCGGCGGACGCGAGGACGTGTGGGAGCCCGACGAGGACGTCTTCTGGGGGACGGAGAAGACCTGGCTCGGCGACGAACGGTACCGCGGGCAGCGCGAGCTCGAGAACCCGCTCGGCGCGGTGCAGATGGGTCTCATCTACGTCAACCCCGAGGGGCCGAACGGCAACCCCGACCCGGTCGCCGCGGCGAAGGACATCCGCGAGACCTTCGCCCGCATGGCGATGAACGACGAGGAGACCGTGGCGCTCATCGCCGGCGGGCACACCTTCGGCAAGACCCACGGCGCGGGCCCCACCTCGAACGTGGGCCCCGGCCCGGCGGCCGCCGACGTCGAGGCGCAGGGCTTCGGCTGGGCGAGCACCTTCGGCACCGGAAGCGGCGCCGACGCGATCACCAGCGGCCTCGAGGTCACGTGGACGACCACGCCCACGAAGTGGAGCGCCGACTATTTCAAGCACCTCTTCGGCTACGAGTGGGAGCTGACGAAGAGCCCCGCCGGCGCGCACCAGTGGAAGCCCAAAGGGGACGCGGGCGCGGGCACCGTTCCGCACGCGCACGACGCCGCGAAGCGCGGCGCCCCGTCCATGCTCACGACCGATCTCTCGCTCCGGTTCGATCCGGCCTACGAGAAGATCTCGCGGGGCTTCCTGGAGCACCCGGAGCAGCTCGCTGATGCGTTCGCGCGCGCATGGTTCAAGCTCACGCACCGTGACATGGGGCCGCGCGCGCGCTACCTCGGCCCCGAGGTCCCGCGCGAGGAGCTCCTCTGGCAGGACCCGGTTCCCGCGGTCGACCACCCGCTCGTCGACGCGAAGGACGTCGAGTCGCTGAAGGGCAAGCTCGTAGCCTCGGGTCTGTCGGTCTCGCAGCTCGTCGCGACGGCGTGGGCCGCCGCGTCCACGTTCCGCGGCTCCGACAAGCGCGGCGGCGCGAACGGTGCCCGGATCCGGCTCGCGCCGCAGAAGGACTGGGCCGTCAACCAGCCCGCGGAGCTCGCGAAGGTGCTCTCGACCCTCGAGGCCATCCAGCGCGAGTTCAACGGCGCCGCGACGGGCGGCAAGAAGGTGTCGCTGGCCGATCTCGTCGTGCTCGGCGGCGCCGCGGGCGTCGAGCTGGCCGCGAAGAGCGCGGGTCACCCCGTGACGGTCCCCTTCACCCCGGGGCGCACCGATGCGTCCGCGGAGCAGACCGACGTCGCGTCCTTCGCCGCGCTCGAGCCGCTGGCCGACGGGTTTCGCAACTACCAGAAGGAACGGTATCCGGTGACCGCCGAGGCGCTGCTCGTCGACCGGGCACAGCTCCTGACGCTGACGGCTCCCGAGATGACGGCGCTCGTCGGGGGGCTGCGTGTGCTCGGCGTGACCACCGGAGGCAGCAAGCACGGCGTCTTCACGAAGAAGCCCGGGACCCTGACCCACGACTTCTTCGTGAACCTGCTCGACATGGGCACCGAGTGGAAGCCGGTCTCGGAGGCGAAGGACGTCTTCGAGGGGCGCGACCGAAGAACCGGCGAGGTGAAGTGGACCGGCACGCGGGTGGATCTCGTCTTCGGCTCGAACGCGCAGCTTCGCGCGCTCGCCGAGGTCTACGCGAGCTCGGACGGGCAGGAGAAGCTCGTCCGCGACTTCGTGGCGGCGTGGGCGAAGGTGATGGAGCTCGATCGGTTCGACGTTCGCGTCTAGGTCGGTCCCGGCGAGCCGCCGGCAGGGTCGCACTCCGCGAGGTAGTACTTCGTGGCGCTCTCCGCGGCTGCGCGGGTGCCGCCCATGCTCGCGTACCAATCGCCACGCACGGGTGGTTGCGGCAGCTTCGGCACGTCGTCCATCCTCCCGCGAAGCGTGTCGATCGGGTCGTCGGCTTCGCCGACGACCCGCGAGATCGAGAATCCGTACCGTTCGAACGTCCTCGGCGGCAGGCCGGTGTCGGCGCAGACGCCGCCCACTTCGTCGCAAGAGGTGGCAGCAAACGCGCGCACGGTTCGCTCGTGCTCGTACCATGCGGCGCGCATCGCGCGCTGCACCTCGGCGCAGTGCAGCTGCCGCGCCTGGGCGTCCACGGTGACCTGGAGCGAGATCACGCTCGTCTCCAGGCGGACGAGGCGCTCGTTCACGTGGGTATCGGCCGCCGGAGTCGAGTCTTCATGGGCCCCGCCCCGGCATCCGATGAGGACGAAGGCGGCGACTCGCCAGAGAGGACGCACGACCCTCATTGCCAGCAACCGGTGTGCCGACGGCTGCGATGTCGAACGCGAGCGGCGATTTCGAGCCGCGACGCCACGCGGAACCGAGCCGGTTTCGGCGTTTCGAGCCGCCGGGACGGGACCACGTGCCCCGGACGTCCGTGACGACGCGGCAGGGCGGTAGCCGTCCACTGACGTGGCGAGCATCGGGCACGAGCCCAAAATGGTCCTACGTTCGGCAGAGCATCTGGCTATTTCGCGCCGCCACTTCAAACGCCAGACTGCCCGGTGCATGAAAGACGACCTTCCTCGTGCCGTCTGGGTGTGCGCCCTCGTCCTCGCGCCGGCCGTCGGCTGCGCCAAGAAGGCGGATCCGCCGGCGACCGATCCCCGTACCGCTCCCGGTTACACCACGACGCGCACCGGTGGACCGCACGACTTCGACTGGATCGCGGGGGCGTGGACGAGCACCCAGCACCGCTTGAAGGTGCGCCATGCCGGCAGCCACGACTGGGAGGAGTTTCCGGGTACCCAGTGCGTCACGCTCTACCTGGACGGCCTGGTCACGGCCGACGAGCTCTTCATGCCCACCAAGGGCCTGCGCGGCTTCACGGTCCGCACCTTCGACCTCGCGAGGCGCCAGTGGTCCATCTTCTGGGTGACCGACAAGACGGGCAAGCTCGACTCCGGGGTCTTCGGCGGCTTCGAGGGCGACCGCGGCGAGTTCTATGGCGAAGACACCGACCAGGGGCTTCCCGTCGTGGCCCGCTACGTCTGGACCCGTCGCGACGCGGACCACGCCCGCTGGGAGCAGGCCTTCTCGTACGACGGCCGCGAGTGGGAGACCAACTGGACCGCCGACTTCGTACGCGCCGATCCGGCCGCCATCTGCCAGGCCGGCCGCCCCCGCACCGCCTCGTGAGGCTCACGGGCACGCCAGGAGACAGTCCACGTAGGCCTTGCAATCGCCACTCGCGGGCGTTCGGCAATTCGCACCGCAGGTGCCCGCTTTCAAGGGCGCGATGGCGCACGACTCGCACGCGAGGCCCGAGCCCGAGAAGCACGGGCCGCTCGTGCAGCTCGCAGCACACGCTCCTCCGCAGCAGTCGCCGAGCAGGAGCTGGCCGGCTTGGGCTCCGTCCGGGTGCGCGGCCTCGCAGGCCGCGAAGCACTGCGCACTGGCCGTGGCGTCCGCCGTGCCCGCATCCGGAATGCTCGCGTCGTGCGCCGAGGCGTCGAATTCGATGGTGGGGCCGTCGCCGCCGCCGCCCGAATCGAGAGCCCCTGCGTCGTGCGCGACGGCGGAATCGGTGGCGCCGTCGCCGCCGCCGCCACCCTCGGGAGCGGCGGCGTCGTGCGCGACGGCGGAATCGCTGGAGCCAGCATCGAGCGACACACTCGTATCCGCGCCGCTGTCGCCCCCTCCGCTGACTCCCGAGCCGGACGAGCCGCCGCATGCGAGGACGAAGAGGGGAGCCGAGAGAAGAAAGGCGTTCTTGGGGTTCATGGCCGCGCCGTGCAACGCAAGCCGAGCGCCAACCGAGAAAACAGCGGGTCGGCGCGATCCACGCACGTCCGGGTTACCACCCGGTTGCCGCCTCGAGCTGCCTCGAACGGTCGCCAGTTACCATGGTGCGTCGGTCCCTCCCAGGGACCCCCGCCGTCGCCTTCGTCGGAGGTTGGGCCGCACGGGTGGGCTACCGCGTGCGCACCCTCATCGTTCGCGTTTCGGTGACGGAGGGAGATCTCTCGCTCGAGGGTTCCTCTCGGCCGAAGGCGCGGTGACGTGCTGCCCAGCAGCGAAATGACCATTTTCCGCTTCTCGGCGGCTTTCTAGGTTGCGCCGAAGCACGGCTCCCACATCGAAGCCGTGCTCCTTGCAACGCTCCGAGACTCTCGACGAGAGGAGTAGAGGAACATGGGTCGACACATCCCGAGCCGCGTCGGCGTGCTCGCTCTTTCACTTGCCGCAGGATGCAGCCAGGGGGCGTCCAGCACGCCCAGCCCCTCGCAGAGAACAGAGACGACGGCGGCGACGACACCCGGATCGCAGCAGCTCTCCGGGCAGCGACCACGCGCAGTGGCGGGCCTCGTCCCGCTCGGTCCGCTGCCCGGCGACCAGCTCGTCGACGTGGCGATCGGGCTGCGCCTCCCCAACGAGCAGGCTCTCGACGTGCTCGTGCGCGAGCTCTACGACCCGGCGTCTCCTCGCTTTCGCGAGTTCCTGACGCCCCGCGAGTACACGGAGAAGTTCGCGCCCTCGCAGCAGAGCTACGACGCGGTGCTCGCTTTCGCCGCGCGCAATGACCTCGCGCTCGTCGCGACGGCCCCGACGCGGTACGACGTGCACGTGCGTGGCACGGCGAGCGCCGTGAATCGCGCATTCCACGTCGCCCTGCAGCGATACCAGCACCCGACCGAGGACCGGACGTTCCACGCGCCGGATCGGGAGCCCTCGGTCGACCTCGACGTCCCGCTCGCGTTCGTGCTCGGCCTCGACGACTTCCGTCTGCCGCGCCGCACCTCGGACCACGCCGCACCGACCAGGACCCCCGGGTTCGCGGGCGGCAGCGGAGCCGGCGGCACGTTCACCGGCTTCGACGCGCGCAACGCCTACGCGCCCGGCGTGAGCCTGAACGGCGCCGGCCAGACCGTGGGCATCTTGCAGCTCGACGGATACCTCACGAGCGACATCGCGGCCTACGAGCAGGCCAGCGGCTTCCCGAACGTGCCGCTCCAGAACGTCTACCTCGACGGGTACACGGGGCCCTTCACGGGCAGCCTCGGAAACCAGGAGTCCACGGGCGACATCGAGTTCGTCGTGTCGATGGCGCCGGGCGTGAGTCAGGTGACCATCTACGGGGGGCCGAACGACAACGCGGGGTATTTGGACCTCTTGACCGAGATGGCCAACCCCACGCGGGGCGAGCCGCTCCCCTCGCAGCTCTCGACGTCGTTCTACATCAGCTACGAAAATGGCGCCGTTTACCCGATGCTCAAGCAGATGGCGGCGCAGGGGCAGGCGCTGTTCGTCGCGTCGGGCGACTACGGCTCGTACAACGAGACCACCGGTACGTACGACTTTCCGCCGACCGACGATCCGCACGTGACGGCGGTCGGCGGCACGATGCTCACGACCGACGCGAATGGCGCCTGGCAGGGCGAGACGACCTGGCCATTCAGCGGCGGCGGATTCAGCCCCTGGGCCGGGACCGATCCCGAGTTCCAGATCCCGTGGTGGCAGGCGGGGATGAGCTTCGCGACCTTCGGTGGGTCGTCGACCGCGCGCAACGTGCCGGACGTGTCGCTCGTCGCGACGAACCTTCTCTACTTCTTCAACGGCGGGTGGACCGGGTTCGCGGGGACGAGCGCCGCCGCGCCGATGTGGGCGGGCTTCATGGCGCTCGTGAACCAGCAGGCCGCGCTGGTGGGACAGCCGCCCGTCGGGTTCGCCAACCCGGCCCTCTACGCCATCGGCCGCGGGGGCACGTGCCCGACGTGCTTCCACGACATCACGACGGGCAACAACTTCAATGACGTCAACCCATCGAAGTACAGCGCAGTCCCCGGCTACGACCTGTGCACCGGGTGGGGGACACCCAACGGCCAGCCGCTCATCGACGCGCTGGTGAGCTACGGCAACCACCCCGCCGTTGGCGGCGCACCCATCGTCGGCGTGAAGCGCATCGACTTCAACGGCGACGGCCGCGCCGATCTCCTCTCGGCGAACGGCAACTTCGACGAGTGGCTGGGGCAGAGCGACGGCTCGCTCGCGTGGAGCCCCGCGCCCGCGCCGTCCTTTTGCCAGAACGACGCGGAGGCGTGCATCAGCACCCTTGCGAATCACGTGATCGTCGGCGACTTCAACGGCGACGGCCGGACGGACTTTCTGTCGGCCAACGGCAACTTCGACACGTGGCTCGCGAACCAGGACGGGAGCTTCACGTGGACGGCGGCAGCAGCGCCCGCTTGGTGCGCCGGCGGAGCGAAGGGCTGCCTGAGCGGAGCGCCCGGTCACGTCATCGCCGGCGACTTCGACGGCGACGGCCGCACCGACTTCCTGTCCGTGAACACGAACTTCGACGTCTGGCTCTCCAACGGCGACGGCACGTTTCGCTGGGTCGCCGCTCCTCCGCCGAGCTGGTGCCCGAACGCGAGCCAGTGCGTGAGCAGCACGCCGGGACTGGTGATCGTCGGAGACTTCAACGGGGACGGCCGCACGGACTTCCTCTCGGCCAACGGCAACTTCGACACGTGGATCGCGCGGGGCGACGGCACGTTCGGATGGACCTCCACCGCGGCGCCCACATGGTGCGGAGGCCACGCGTCGGCATGCATGAGCACGGCCGCGGGGCACGTCCTCGTCGGTGACTTCAACGGTGACGGACAGACGGACTTCGCCTCGGCCAACGGCAACTTCGACACGTGGCTGGCCAAGCCCGACCACAGCGGCACCTTCTCCTATCGAGGCACGGCGCCGCCGTCGTGGTGTTACCACGGCGCGACCGGGTGCCTGTCCACGGCGCCTGCGCACGTCCTCGTCGGCGACTTCAACGGCGACGGACGGACGGACTTCGTGTCGGCGAATGGCAACTTCGACACCTGGCTCGGCAACTGGGACGGGAGCTTCACGTACACGGGGTCGGCTCCGCCCTCGTGGTGTCCGGGTGGCGCGACCGGGTGCCTGAGCGGCACACCGAACCACGTGGTCGTCGGCGACTTCAACGGCGACGGCCGCACGGACTTCACGTCGGCGAACGGCGGCTTCGACACGTGGTTGGGTGGCAACGGCGGCAAGTTGACGTGGAGCCCGTCGGCGGCGCCGTCGTGGTGCACGCAAGGCGCGTACGGCTGCGTGCAGACGCTCGCCAATCACGTGATCGTGAGCAAGTAAACACTAGCCACCCCCCAGCGCCTGCTGCATGACCCACGTCGTCCGCAGCGCGGTCTCGCCCGTGCTGGGGGCCGGCGGGCCATTGCCGAGCAAGTCGTCGACCACGGCCTGGATCATGGGCTGCTGGATGTGCGCTGGATGTGCAATGACCTCCTGGCGGTCTCCACCGGGCCCCACGATGGCGATCGGATCGTCGGCGAACGTGGCGAAGCGAATTTCTCCTTCGCTGCCGGTCACGACGACCTCGTCCGCGGGCCGATGCGCGGCAAAGCAAAACCGACCCACGCCGAGGGCACCCGACGCGAACCGGAAGCTCATCGAGACCGCGTCTTCCGCCGGATAGAGGCCGGCCTGATTGACCGCGAACCCCTCGACCTCGACGATGGGCCCGAGCGCATAGTCGAGAAAATCGAGGGCGTGGCAGGCGAGGTCGACGAAGTGGCCGCCCCCCGCCTGTTCGGGCAGCACGCGCCACGGCAAGGTGCGCGCGTCGCGCTCGGCCGGCGCAGTCGGCCGCTGAAGCGCGACGCTGACGAAGCGGACGCTCCCGATCTCGCCGCTCCGGATGGTCTCGCGGATGGCGAGAAACCGCGGCAAGGCGCGGCGGTAGTACGCCACGAAGAGCGGTACGCCGGCGGCGCGAAACGCGTCGACCATGGCGCGGCACTCGGCCACCGTGCGCGCCATGGGCTTCTCGACGTAGCAGGGCTTGTGGGCGCGGGCACAGCGCAGGGCCAGCTCGGCGTGGCTGCCCGGAGGCGTGGCGACGTAGACCGCGTTCACTGCCGGGTCGGCGATCAGCGCGTCGGCGTCCTCGTACCAGCGCGGCACGCCGTGGCGCCGAGCGTAGTCGGCGGCGAGCCCCGGGGTGCGCCGCATGACCGCGACGAGCTCCGAGCCGCGGGCCTTCTGGAACGCGGGACCGCTCTTCTTTTCGGTGACGTCGCCGCAACCGAGGATGCCCCACCGTACGTTGCTCACAGGAGTCGCCTCCCGTTACCGTAACAAAGGCCGGATAGCGGCGCGTCAGACCGGCGCGAGCATCGCCGCGAACCGCTCGGCCTCCTGCACGCCCTGGTCTTCGAGCCACGCGCGCGCGCCGCGGACGAGCGCCGCGCCCTCGTCGCCGCCGAGGAGCGCGCCGAGACGCCACCGGGCGACGGCCGCGTGCATGGCCATGTCGACGCCGTCGAGCCCCGCCGCCGCCTCGCGCAGCAGCGCGATGGCCTCGTCCGAGCGGCCGCGCGACGCCGCGACGCCGGCCGCGACGAGCCGTGACGCAGGCGCCGCCCACGGGGACGCGACGCGCGCCATGGCCCGCGCGTCACGGTCGGCCGCGTCGAGCAGGCGCGCCGCCTGGCGGCCGCCCACCTCGCGGGCCGCGGCGATGGCCGCGCGCCCGAGCAGCTCGCGGACGATCACGCGCACGTACTCGATGCGCAGGATGAGCGCGCGCCCGAGCATCCCCCACCCCTCGCGCGCTCGCGCGTACGCCGCCGCCCCATCGCCCGCGTACAGGTCGATCTGCGCGCGCGCGAAGAGCTCGAAGAAGTGCTGCATGTGCACGCCGCGATGCGACCAGCTGGCCATGGCCTCGTCGACCTGACGCCGGGCCTCGTCGAGCGCGCCCATCACGAGCCACGCCTGGTTGGTCCCCGTCCGGAAGTTGACCTGCGAGTACAGGTCGCCGCGCTCCTCGGCTTCGGCGATGCTGATCGGGACCCGCCGCACGAGCTCGCGCAAGTCGCCGAGGAACCACATGCAGCTCATGGCGAAGAGGCGCGCGCTGTTGATCTCGCCGACGACGCCGGTACACCGCGCACGGAGGATCGCCTCGCCTCCCTCGGAGAGCTCGCGGGCGCGGCGCCACCTCCCGCCCAGGTAGGCGGCGGTGCCGGACGTGATGCGCTGCAGGCCCTGCGCGTACGGGTCGTCGGTCCGCCGGGCGAGGTCCTCGGCTGCGTCGAACAGCCGCGTCGTGCGCGCCGCCGTCCGCGTGGCGGCGATCGACGAGTGCGCACCCTCGACGCAGAGGGCGCGCGCGATGCGGCTCGGCTCTCCGGCGCCGAGCGCGTGCAGCAAGTTGCGGGTCTGGAAGTCGGCGCTGCGAACGTTGTCGATCATGCTGAGGCCGATGGCGGCCGACCAGGACACGTCGATGCGCGCGAGGTCGTCCTCCGCGATCTCGCCGGGCGCGCGCTCCTCGAACCGCAGGCCGCGCAGCCGGAGCTGGGCGCGCCGGAGCAGCAGCGAGGCGAGCGCGCGCACGGGCGTCCGCTGCAGGGGCATCCCGACCGCGTCGAGGACGGCGCCGAGCACGGCCAGGCCCTCGTCGACGTGCCCGGCGATGAGGAGCTGCTCGGCGGCCCGCCGTCGCAGATCCAGGTGCTCGGACGCCTTCGCGGCTCCCTCCGCGGCGGTCAGGTACGTGTGCGCCGCGTCCGCGCCGCGCCCCGCGTTCTGGAGCGCGTCGCCGAGCAGCACGCGCACGCGCGTGGCCTCGGCCTGCGGTAGCCCCAGCTCGAGGGCGAGGCGGTACATCTGTGCGGCGCGGTCGAACGCGAGCGCCCTATCGGCCAGCTCCGCCGCCTTCAGCGCGTACGCCAGCGCGCGAGCGTCGTCGCCCCCGCCGCGCCAGTGCACGGCGAGCGCCTCCGGGTCGCCTCCCCCGAGGGCCTCGAGGGCGAGCGCGAGGCACCGGTGGTGTGCACGCGCGTCGGCGGGGTCGAGGTGCGCCAGCACCACGGCGCGGACGCGATCGTGGTAGGGCTCGACGCGGTCGGCGTCGCTCCACCGCAGCAAGTGCGCGACGCGCAGGCCCGAGGCGCGTCGCGAGAAGTCCGCGAAGTCCATGGTCGCCGCGTGCGCCGCCAGCTTGGCGGTGACGGGCGCCGCCGCCACGGCGACGAGCTGCAGCACGCGGCGCCCATCGGCGTCGAGCTCGCGCACGCGCTGCCAGAGCGCGTCGTCGAGGGCGAGCCGGGCGTACGGCGCGCCCACGGACTGCGTGTGGCGCGCGAGCGCCTCGAGGAAGAGCGGGTGGCCGCCCGCCTCGTGCGCGAGGGCGTCGGCCGTCGCCGCCGCGTCGGGGACGGCGAAGCGGCGCAGCAGCTGCGTCGCGAGCGAGCGCGCATCGTCGAGAGGAAGGCGCTCGAGATCGAGGGAGTGCGCGACGCCGGGCATCGCCGACAGCGCTGCGTCGGAGCCGCGGGCCGCGTCGTCGCGGATCGTCAGGACCAGGAGCAGCGCCGGCGCGTCCGGCGGCCGCACGAGCTCGCGCAGCAGCGCCAGGCTGTCCGCGTCGCTCCATTGCATGTCGTCGATCGCGACGGCCAGGGGCCGCGTGCGCGCCAGCCTGCAGAACAGCTCGCGCAGCGCCGCGAACGCGCGACCGCGGGCCTCCTGCGGGTCGGGTGCGTCGCCGAGCGGCGCGCCGGCCGCGGCGATGGAGCGGACGCGCCGGAGCACGGGGAAGGTCTGCGTGAGGAGCGACGCGTTGGGCGGCGTCAGCTCGGCGGCCTCCGCGGCCGGCAGCGACACGAGGTGCTGGCTCAGGGCGTCGACGACGCCGTCGACCGCCTTGAAGGGTACGAGCTCGCTCTCGTAGCAGCGCGCGGCGAGCACGATCGCTCCGCGCTCGGCGATGCGCCGCGCGAACGCGTGGAGCAGCGCGCTCTTGCCCACCCCGGACTCCCCGTGAACGCGCACGGTCGCGGGGCGCCCGGCCCGCGCTTGCTCGAACCACCCCTCCAGTCGGGCCAGCTCCGCCGCCCGCCCGACGAAGGGGACCGGGCTCGCCACCGCCGGAGACGCCTCGGCGGCGGACAGGACGCGGACGATCTCCCGATGCGTCGCACGGGCCTGGGGATCCGTGTGCAGCAGCGCGACGCAGAGATCGTCGAGGTCCGGCGGAACGTCGGGCGCGATCGCGTGCGGCGGGGGCGGCTCGAAGAGCTGCTTGTTCACCAGCACGTCGCTGGCACCGCCGCCGAAGGGCAGGCGGCCCGTCAGCGCGAGGAACAGCATGACGCCGACGCTGTACCAGTCGCTCTCCGGGCCCGCCTCGAGGTGCCCGACCTGCTCGGGCGCCATGAACGCGGGCGTGCCGACCACGCTGTGCCGCGTGTAGACGTCGTTCTCGTGCCGCAGGTCGGTCACCAGGCCGAAGTCGAGCAGAACGACGCGTCCATCGCCGGTGACGCGAACGTTGGACGGCTTGATGTCGCGGTGCACCTTGCCTGCCGCGTGGAGGGCGGCCAGCCCCGCAGCCGTCTGGCGCAGCGCCTCGCGCAGCCGGCCCTCGTCGAACCCGCGGAGCGCCACGGCGCACCGCTGGACCGCGGACTCGGGCGCGGCGAGCGCCGCCCCGGCCGACCCAGTCCTCACGGTCGGCTGCTCCGCGTCGGCTCCGTCCCCGCCGGGCCGCACGTAGGCGAGGAAGTCGACCCCGTCGACGAACTCCATCGTGAAGAACCAGCGCCCGCCGTCCTCGAGCAGCTCACCGAAGTGGACGACGTTCGGGTGCTCGATGTCGCGGAGCGCGCGAAACTCGTTCTTGAAGAGCAGGAGCGCGTCGGGCGTGAGGGTCGTCAGCAGCTTGAGCGCGACGCGCGCGTCGTGCTCGCGGTCGACGGCCTCGTACACCTCGCCCATCCCGCCGCGGCCGACGCTGCGCACGATCCGGAACCGCTGGGTCCCCGTGAACTCGGTTTCGCTGGCGGGAGCTCCGTGCAACGAGCGCCTCCGATCGCAGAGAGCCGTCCAGCATGAAGTATTCGCCTGGGGGGGCGCGGCGACAAGGTGCGCCGCCCCCCGCGCGCGCGCCGCGCCAGTCTGGCCTGGTCCGGCTAGTCTGATGTCCGAGGCCTCCGATGCAGGGCGATCCGTTCGGATGGGTCGGGCACACGGTGGCCGGCAAGTTTCGGGTCGAGGCGTTCATCGCGGAGGGCGGCTTCGGGGTCGTCTACCGCGCGCTGCACGTGGGGTTCGACGCGCCCGTCGCCCTCAAGTGCCTGAAGCTTCCCGCGCGGCTGCAGGGCGCGGACCGCGAGCGGTTCCTCGAGGCGTTCCACGCGGAGGGCCGCCTGCTCCATCGGCTCTCGCGCGCGACGACTGGGATCGTGCAGGCGCTCGACGTCGGTGCCGCCGTCTCGCCGAGTGGCACCTGGACCCCGTACCTCGCGCTCGAATGGCTGGAAGGCGCGCCGCTCGACGTCGACCTCGCCGAGCGCGCGCGCCGGGGAGCACCGGGCCGCCCGCTGGGCGAGGCGGTGGCGCTGCTCGACTCGGCCGCGCAGGCGCTCGCCCTGGCGCACGAGCAGGGCGTCGCGCACCGCGACCTGAAGCCCGGGAACCTGTTCGTCGCCGTGGTCGGAGGCAAGCGCGTGTGCAAGGTCGTCGACTTCGGGATCGCGAAGGTCGTCGCCGACGTCTCGAACCATACGCGCGCGCTCCAGGAGACAGGGGCGTCGCTCCAGGCGTTCACGCCGATGTACGGCGCTCCCGAGCAGTTCGATCGGCGCTACGGCGCCACCGGTCCGTGGACCGACGTCTTCGCGTTCGCGCTGGTGCTCGTCGAGATGCTGACGGGGCGGCCGGCCCTCGAGGGCGCCGATACGACGCAGCTCTTCGTGTCGTCGATGCGCCCCGATCGCCGGCCGACGCCGCGCGCCTGCGGCGTCCCCGTCACCGACGCGGTCGAGCAGCTCTTCGCGCGCGCCCTGGCCGTGGACCCGAGGGAGCGGTTCCCGTCGCTCGGGCCCTTCTGGAAGGCGCTCCTGGCGGAGGCGGCGCGCGCCCCCGTCGCGACCGCGTTCGCGCCCACGGTCCTCGGCCCCGCCTCGCCCGCGCACGCCTCGATGGCGCTCGCGGCGACGGCGCTCGCACCCGCCGCCGCGGGCCACACGGAGCTCGCCGGTCCGGGAGACCTCCCTCACCCCGCCGGGGGGCCCTCGACGACCGGGCCGCAGATGGCATCCGTGCCGGCGGCTGCGGCGTCGAGCGCGCTCGCGGGCGCTGCTTCGGCCCGGGCACCCAGGGCGTGGATCGGCCTCGTCGCCCTCGCGGGCGCCCTGGTGGTCGTGGCGGCGATCGTGGTCGCCGTCGTCGCGCTGCGCGTCGCGAGCACGGCTTCTGCGACCGGGCCCACCGTCCCGCTGCTGCCCGGTGGCGGCGCAGCGGCCGGCGGCTCCGCGCCCATGCTACGCGCGGGCGCCGCCCAGAAGATGGCGCGGAAGGACCCGTCGTGCCTGGCCGATCTCGACACGGCGGACCGGGTCGATCCCGCGGGGGCCACCCCCACGCTCGAGTCGGTGCGCGCCTTCTGCGAGATGCTCGCCGGCAAGTGCGAGCAAGGCCGCAAGCGGTACCGCGACTACGTCGTCGCCAACATGCCGACCGTCCAGCCCGCCGGGGTCGATTCGGCGGTGGACGCCGTCGCATCGCAGTACTGCCGCCGCGATCAGCTCACGCCCGCCGAGCGCGTCTTGTCCCTCGCGAGCGACGTGAACGCGGCCTGGCAACGAGGCGACACCCGCCAGTGCGTCGTGGACGGCAACGAGCTCCTCCCGCTCGTCGAGTCGCTCCCGGACCAGACCGGAGCGCAGCAATCGACGCGCTACCAGGCCGCGGCGGCGCTCTCCACGGCGGCGCAGTGCGCGGCCAAGGGTGGCCGGTGCGACGAGGCGCGCACGTTCTTCCGCGAGCGCATGCACGTGGTGAGCAGGCAGCCGGCGTCGGCCGCGACCGAGAGCCAGTTCCGCGCCGCGCATCCGGAGTGCGCGGCGAGGTGACTCGTCGAGGCGGTGGTGTTCCTGCCGTTCTTCGCGTACGCGCTCTGGCCTCGGGCGGCGACCGGTGAAGGTGCTCGGCGCTGGCTGGGGCTGTGCGTGCTGACGCTGCCCTGGGCGCACGCGCGCGTGATCGGCGTCGTGCCGCTCGGATGAGAGGGAGGCGCCCCACTTTCCGAGCAACCGGGGCCCGTGCGCGTCCGAAGGGAGGGCACGAGGGCACGGAACGCCATGGGACGATTCAGATACCCGTCGGCCGCTTCAGAGGCGGCACGACCTCACACCCCGTACGCTGGCGCCATGCTTCGCGTGTCTAGCTTCTTGCCCTTGACGCTGGGGCTCGTGGGCGTGTTTCTCGGCGCTTCTACCGAGGGCTGCGGCGATTCGTCGGCCGGCGGCGACACCGGCGACGACGGCGGCAGCGGGGGAAGCTCCGGAAGCAGCAGCGGGGGTGCTGACGGCAGCAGCGGCGGCCCCGACACGAGCTACTGCATCTTCGAGCGCTCCGGCGTCAATCGGTGCGCGGGGTGGACAGGCCTCCGCTCCGACACGTGCGACGCCGTGCAGGGCGCCATCGTGTCGTCGTGCCCGACCTCCGGCATGGTGGGCTGCTGCACGGTCTGGCCCAGCTACAAGGAGTGCTGGTACTGCCCGTCCGATCCGTCGCCGCTCCAGAATGCCTGCGGGACCCTCGCCGGCAGTCAGTGGACCGCCGGGGAGGCGTGCAGCTCGGGCGGCTCCTCCGGCAGCTCCTCCGGCAGCTCCTCGGGCAGCTCGTCTGGAAGCCCCTCCGACGCCGGGTCTTACGACACGACGTGCTCCTCGTCATCGATGGCGTGTCCGAACACGCCTCTGATCTGCCAGAAGTTCTCCTTCGGCAGCGGCGCGATCAACGGCTACGCCTGTACGCAGACCTGCAGCTCGACGCCGGATTGTTTGGCGCCCGGCGATCCGGCCGTGCAGTGCTTGCCCTTCACGACCAATCACTTCTGCGTCATCACGTGCGACGCGACCAGCACGACCAACACCTGCCCGGGGTCGGCGAAGTGCACGGCGGACCCGGGCAATGTCGGGATCTGCGTCAGCTTCTGATCGGGGGCGGTGATCGGCTTCACCGGTCACTGCGTAGCCGCTCGGTGACGAGTACGCCGGTCACCGGGCGAGCGTGATGTCGACACGGCGGTCGTTGGCCCAGCCGGCTTCGTCGGTGCCGATCGCGTCGAGCGCGCCGCGCGAGGTCTTGTCGATGCGGCCGGGGGCGACGCCCTTCTCGATCAGGTAGGAGGCTGCGCTCGAAGCGCGGCGCATGCCCAGGTCGAGGTTGTACTGCTCCTTCCCACGTGAATCTGCGCGGCCGACGAGGTGCATCCCCTCGTCCCTGAGCGCGCCGCTCGTGAAGCACGCGCCGATGGCGTCCAGCGCGTTGCGGTCGGTGGCGGTCAGGCGGGAGTCGTCGAACGCGAACTTCGAGGAGTCGCCGAGTGACAGCCCGCACGCCGTCACGATGTCCCTGGACACCGAGATCGAGGGGCTGACGGGGACGATCGCCATCGGCTCCGGAGGCGGAGGCGGAGGCGGGGCCGCAGGCGGAGGCGGCTCCACGGGCGGCGGGGGCGCCTGGGGCGCGGTGACGCCGACTTCCACGGGCTGTTGCTGCACGGGCTCGGGGGGAACGACGGCCTGGTCGTGCAAGCCACCCAGGTCGAAGCGACCCAGCAGGCCGGCATGGACGAACGTGCTCACCCCCGGGTTCTGGAGCCCGCCCCGGTCGTCCTGCACCAGGAACTCGTCGAGGTCGGCCCCGATGACCGGCCCCATGGCGACCTCGCGCGAGACGCGCCAGTCGAGCCCGACCATGACCCGCGCCATCTCCAGACCCTGCGTCAGGATCGTGTGGTTGGTCGCCTCGTAGGTCTCGTAGAGAAACCGCCAGCCGGCGCCGAGGCTCACCCACGGATCGGCGCGGTAGGACGGCGCGAAGTGGTAGGCGACCTGAAAGCCCGTCGCGACGCCGCGAACGCTCTGCGCCCGCTGCGCCCGCATGTCCTGGTACTCCCCGGTCGCGCCGATCATCCAGTGCGGGTCGATGCGGTAGCCGAGGCCGAAATCCAGCCCGACCCCCGCTTGCGAAACCGTCTGCATGTCCACGCCCTGCTCCAGCAAGCCGAAGCCCTGCGTGTACGCGGTGCCGAGCGTGAGCTCGAGCGCGTGGCGAGGCGGCTCGAGGTAGTGGGCATGTCGACTGCTGGCGTCCTCCTGCGCGAGGGCGCTCCCGGAGGTAGCGGCCGCCATGACGACGAGCGCGGCGGGTAGGACGATCTTGGGGCTCATAGTTCTTCCTCTCGGGCTTTGCGCCCGAAGGACGACGAGAGCATCGGCCGTGCCGTGTGGCCGGTCCCGGCGATGCGCGGGCCGCATGTCGTGAACCTCGGATGCCGCCGGAGGACGACGACGCGTCAAGCCGCATCTTCGCAGCATCTTGCGAACGCGGTGGCATCGCGCCACGCGGTGCAGCTGAGCGCTCGAATGGATCACGTTCGACGGGGCGGAGCTCGCTCGAGCCGTGGTGGGGCGACGTGTCGAGCTCGACCCCACGGGCAAGACACTGCTCGTCACGTGGACCGACTCGAACGAGACTTACGCGGTGAGGTTCGAGTGGGCGTGAGATCGTCGCCGTAGCGCGCCGCGACGTATCGCGGGGGTGGGGGGACTGTGGCGAGCATCGGGCACATCGCGGTAGGGATGGCGGCGGGGCGGCCCATTGGCGCGCGGTTGCTCTCGGTGCGAGGGGTGAGGGTTGCGATGTGGGAGGCGGTGGTGTTCCTGCCGTTCTTCGGGTACGCGCTT
>Ga0070730_10002163_pt1 | contig 18116 bp, 10 predicted proteins | sample Coa_R1_3_FD_66447 | JGI IMG/M metagenome (GOLD analysis project Ga0070730, IMG submission 66447) | Surface soil microbial communities from Centralia Pennsylvania, which are recovering from an underground coalmine fire - Coalmine... | ecosystem: Environmental > Terrestrial > Soil > Unclassified ... | reverse complement strand
GCAGGCGGGGATCCGCCAGTTCCTGGACCTGGGCACCGGGCTGCCCACCAAAGGGAACGTGCACCAGGCCGCCCAGGCGATCACGCCAGAGGCACGGGTGGTGTACGTGGACAACGACCCCATGGTGCTGGCCCACTCGCAGGCGCTGAAAACCGGTGCTGGCGTCGCCGTGATCCACGCGGACCTGCGCGAGGTGGCCACGATCCTGGAGCATCCCGATACCCGGCGGCTGATCGACTTCAGCCAGCCGCTGGCCATCCTGTTCGTCGCGGTGCTGCATTTCGTGGGCGGCCCTGACGCCCACCAGGCCGTGGCCAGGATCACCAGTGCCGCAGCACCAGGGAGCTACCTCGTGCTGTCGCATGTGAGCGGCGATGAGGAGGACCCTCAGACGATCGCCGCAGGCACGGCGGTATATGCGCGGACTACGAACCCGATCTCCGCCCGGTCCCGTGCGGAGATCGAAGGATTTTTCGGTGACTGGGAGATCGTTGAACCGGGCCTGGTCCCCGCGGCGCAATGGCGGCCCGACGAGGCCGGCAGTGCGGCCGTCGGCCCGGGTTTGCTGGCCGGCGTCGGCCGGAAGAGGGGGTAGCCGGAGAAGGTGGATGCGATGTCGCCGGAAGACCGGCAGGCGCTCGGTACCCGGCTCGGTGCCGCGCGCAGGCGGGCGGGCTTAACCAAGCGGGAGACGGCCCGGCGGATGATCCCGCATGTGTCCGAGCAGTGCCCGAGCCTGGACAGTCTCATCTCCTACCTCAAGCGCTGGGAGCCGGGCAAACACGACATCACCGAGCGCTACCGGTTCGCCCTCGCCAGAGCATTAGACATGGATGAGGCTGAGCTGTTCGGCGAGGGCTGCGTGCCTCAGCCCTCGCCGCCGGGTGCCCCGGCGCCGCCGACAGGTAGCTTGGATGAACTGGGCACCCTCGGCGATTGGGACGATATGGAACGTCGGCGGCTCCTGCTGCTGGCCGCCCTCGGGCTAGGGGCCGCGGCGTTGCCGGGCGGGGAAGCCATACGCCAGCTCCTGGCCCCCGACGGGCGGGACAGGCTCGTGCACGTGCGGCGCCACCCACAGCGGATCGACGACGCCACGGTGCAATCTCTGGTGGGTGTGCTGTCGGCGCAGCGTCACGCGGAAGACACCCTCGGATCTTCGGCGCTGCTCGTGCCCGTCACGGCCCAGCTCATCAGCGTTATGGAACTGGCCGCCGAGGCCCGCGGGCCAGTGCGCCCCGCCATTATCGACCTCGCCCAGCAGTGGTCCCAATTCGCGGCCTGGCTGCACATGAGCATCCGCGATTTTCCGGCCGCGCGGGCCTTGTGGCGCCAGACGCTGGAGTTGGCCGCCGAGGTAGGCGACTCCACGATGACGGCGACGGCCTGATGTACCGGGCGGAGATGGCATGGCTGTCCGGTGAGCCCGGGCCGATGATCGAGCTAGCCCAGGCCGCACAGCGGGTCCCGCGCGCCGCTGCGGGCCTCCGCGCCCACAGCGCGCTGCATGAGGCGCGCGGGCACGCCCTGATCGGCGAGACGTCGGCGGCCGAGCGCCAGCTAGCCGAGGCCGCGGGCCTCGCGAGCCAGCCCGCCACTCAGCGGCCCTGGCTGTACTGGTGCACGCCGCAGCTGTTCGAGTGCAGGCGCGGGGTAGCCCTCGGCTACCTCGCACACATGGATAGGTATCGCGAGCAGGCCATCGAGGCGCTGACAGCGGGGTATGCGGGCCTCGGCGCGGATGTGCGCAGCTCGGAGTGGACGGCCGATGTCCTGGTGCACCGTGCCGCTGTCCACGCGCGGGGCGGCGACGTGGGCGAGGCATGCGCCGACGCCATGAAGGCCACCCCCATCGCCAGGCAGACGGATTCGGTCAGCCTCCGGACGTTACTGACGGAGCTGCACGCCGGACTGGCCGCGCGGTGGCCGGATGATCCGCGCGTGACCGAACTAGCCGGGGCGCTGCGCTGACCACCGTCCGCCTGGTGGCCCGCATATCGCCTCAAGCGAACCTCACCGCCGAGCCACTCCCCCGCCAGTAGCTTGGATGAACTGGGCACTGGGCCCGCCTTTTGCTGCGGGCACCGCTGCCCGCTACGCCAGCGTGATGCTGGGGTACAGGGGGTAGGCCGCGAGCAGGTCCGCTGCCGCGCCCGAGACCTTATTTCGCCGACGCTGTCGCGTCCACCTGCCGCTGGCTGCTGGGCGGCACCACGCGGCCCCCGGTCACCGAGAACGACTAGCACTCCCCGTTGGCCCACAGGTGGCCGAGGGCATCCGCAGAATGGCGCCGGCCCCCTCTACACGCTCAGAGAGAACGCGGAACACCCCAGTCACCGGTGCGGGCCGAGCTTGTAATCTCTAGAGAGATACCCCTGGCTAGAAGTCGTCGTCTTCTACATCGAGCCGGCCGCCAGCATCGCGGATGCGCGTCTCAAGATCGGCGGTGTGCCCTTCCGCTGTGGTCAGTGTCAGGTCGATGTTGATCAGCTGGTGATCGAAGTCCTCACGCGCGGGGTCGAGCAGCCGCGCGAGCTCGCTGAGAAGCTTCCAGGCCTGCCCTCGGGCATCGGGGCCGGTAACTGACAGGTTATCGAGGCGTACCCGGTATCGCTTGTAGGTGACAGCCCTGCCTGGCGGTGGCGGGGGCGGCGGAGCCGGCGGCTCGTGCGGGGCGGGTGCCACCCCTCTTTCCAGGCCTGGCGCAGGCGGTGGTCCCTCACCTGGTGCCCGCGCGGTGGCACCAGCCGGCTGCGTGGCAGCCGGCTGCCCGTTTCCTGCCGGCGGTGGTGTGGCCTGGGCACGCCGCAGGACCTGGTTCATGGAGTTGACCGGGATCTGTCCTGCGCTGGTGATGCCGGCGCGCTGCCCCTCGGGGTCGACGATCTCCCAGCCGAGCTGCAGCAGCTTGAACAGGGCGCGGCGGATCTCGTCGACGCTGGGGACGAGCGGGAAGTCGGGGTTCTTGTAGAACGCCTGCCGTACCTCACGCAGGGTCAGCTGCCGGTCGAACCGGTCCAGGAGGGTGGCCAGGTAGGTCTCGTTCAGCCCGTCGGGCATGGTGGCGCGGGCACTGGCCACCAGGGCGGCCCACACGTCCTCGCCGTGCAGCGCCGACCGCTTGTCGTCGTCGAACCTCTTGAACTCCGGCACTATGTCGTTGCCGCTGCGGCTGATGTAGGCGTAGTGCTGGTAGGCGGCCAGGACGGACTGGCGGAGCTTTCCTTCCTCATCTCGGATCAGGCCACGAGCTTCGCGGATCTCGTCGAGGTCATCTGGAGGCAGCTGCGGGATTACCCGCCGCCACGCCAGGACGGTGGCGGCCCGTCTACGGGCGTGGTCCCGTTGGTAGGTGCTGATGCAGGCGACGACGCAGCTGGCGGCATTGTCGACTCGCATAGGGCTCGGGCCGAGGCTGAACAGCGACATGACGTCGGCGCGGGTTGGCTCGTCGCGGCCGTTGAGCAGGGTCCAGCGGGACGGATCGAGGATGACCAGCCGGGTTTCGTCGGCGTCGACGGAGCGGAAGACTTCCTCTAACGGGCTGGCGGCGACCTGGTGGTCCGGCGTTTTCGGCGCCTCGACCAGTACCACACGGTCGAAGTATCCCTTGGTCGCTGCCTCGTGGATGACCTTCCAGATAAGCTCGTCGCGTTCCCATGGCTGGACGAGCTGCTGGGCGGCGTTGTGGTACATCCGGAGCGTCTGCTTGATCGTCAGCCAGTAGCGGGACGGGCCGGCGGTCGGCGTCATCACCTCGAGCGCCCCGAGGCCATCCTCGGCCGTCAGCCGGTTGAACACCTCCTCGGCGGCCGGGAACGGCGTGCCTGCGGCTCCGGCAGCCGGCTCGAGCAGCGCGGCGAGCAGCTCGGGCTTGATCGCGCCGCGCCTGCCCTGGGGGCGGGCCACGAGCGAATAGCAGAACAGGGCCGTGGCCATCCGCACCGCCGGGGCCGGCTGGCCGGCGTCGACTCCAGCCTCATGCAGCTGGCCGTCGATGATGACGGCCCGTCCGCTGGCGGCGTCACCGGAGGTGATATCGGTGCTGGCCACGGCGCGGTAGCCCTGGATGCTGCGGTCGTTCCCGAGCAGCAGGCCAGACGACAGCACGGGCTCCAGCGCAACGGTCAGCGGGATGTCGCCCACGCCGACCAGCGCGGGCGCCCACCGCCCGGCCTGGTGCTCGGTCACCCAGTACAGCGCTGTCCGCGCGAAGATCGCCACGGTTGACCGGACCCGCTGGAAGCCGGTGACCTGGCTCCACTCTTCCTGGACCAGCCGCATGAGGTCCGGCTGGAAGGGGTAGCTTCCGTCGATCCGCCCGGCCAGCCCGTCGGCGCCGCGGCCGCCGCCGAGCTTGTCCAGGACCTGCGTGCGCCAGCGCGAACCGGCGGCGGCGTACGCGGCTGCCAGGTCGGCGGCCGGGATCGGGGCGGCGGCGGTCTCGAAGAGCCGCCGCCGGATGATCGCGGAGAAGTCTTGTGCCTCGGTCACCGCGACCGTGGTTCCGTTGCGCACGAGCCGCTGGGCGATGTAGTCGCGGAACTCCTGGGCCTTGAAGTGGTAGCCGCGCTCGTCCAGGTCGCTTTTGATCATGACGACAACGAAGGCCACCCGCGGCACGTCGTCGCAGGCGTCCATGAGCGCGTTGAGGAACGCCTGCTCGCCGGGCAGCGTGTCGATGGCGCTCTTATCGGTGAGCAGCTGGATGTAATCCATGAGCTCATCAAGCAGGATCAGCACCGGGCGGCCCGCGTCGGTCAGCGCGGTCTGCAGGGTCTGCTTGTTCACGCCCATCGCGGCATAGCGGTCGTAGCGGCTGCGATCGCCGCTGGTCAGCCCCCACAGGAACCGCTCGAACAGCGTGATGGCGGGCCCGAAGTTCTCGGTCGGCTTTCCCGGCGAGAAGTGATCGGCGCATAGCGTCACGACCCGGGTTTCGGTCAGGTCGACCGGTGGCCCGCCCGACTCGGCCTCGCGCCGCACCTGGCGTCCCAGCTCCGTGGCGAAGAACTCCTGCGGGTGCGCAGCCATGTGGTAAAGGCCGACCAGGGCGTGGCTCTTTCCGCCGCCCATGCCCTGGTCGAGGTGGAACAGTGCGGTGCTGTCCGCGGTCGTGCCCAGGCGCCGGGCGACCCGGCCGAGGAACCCGATCAGGTGCGGGGCTGGCTCGGTGATATCGGCGTAGTAGCTGACGTCCCGGTAGGGCACGTCGACGGTCTGGTAGACCGCCTTGTGCAGGCTCATCTGCAGCTCGCCGACTGAGCCGTCGGAGCTGGTGACTTCCGGCCGCAACGCCAGCAGGTCGGCCCAGTGCGGCACTGTCATCGTCGGCGCGGCCATGGTCGGCTCCTCATGATCAGTCATCCGCGAGCGTGAGCTGAATGCTTGTGGTTGCAGCCTGGCGGTTCACCATGCTGCCGATGGTGCTGGCGTTGCGGGTGACGGCCGCGAGGGCCTTGGCCACGGCGTCGCTGGCCGGCAGCTGCGCGGCCATGTCTTTGACCACGGCCCACAGATGCCGATCTGCCGGATCTCGCTCAGCGGACGCGATAACGGCGGCGACCGAGTCAGTACCGCCAGCGTCCCAGGCCGCAGCCAGGGTGCGCGCCACCTCGAAGGTGCAGCTGGCGGGGCTGAGCCCGTCAGCCGCATCCGTGCGCAGCCGGAACCCTGCTCGGCTCTCAGTCAGGAGCGGGCCGCGCAGATCGTCGAGGCTCAGCCCGTCCACTTGGGCCGCGAACAGCGCCTCCCCCTTCGGGACGTCAGCGCGTCCGTACAGGCGCAGCCAGAACACCGCGAAACGAGTTCCCGCGTCGAAGGTGTCTAGTGGCAGCTCGTCTAGCCGTAGCGCGGTAGCGTCCCGCACTGCTGCCCGCGCGAGGGTGAGGTAGTGCTCGAGCGGCGGGGTACTGCCGTCAGGCCGCAGTATCTGAGCGTAGCGACCGTACACCTCCATCGCGGGGCCATAGGCAGCCATCAACTGGTCGGGCAGCGCCAGGCCGTCCTGATCCCACTCGCGGACCCGCTGCTTAACCTCGGTGAGGACCTCCCGATCAACTTGACTGGCGGTGGCGACCGGCCGGTCCGCATGTGCGACCCGGCAGCCGATGGTCACTGTCACCTTGATCGAGGCCACTCCCGTGACCGCACGCTCGCTACGTGATGGCCAGGAGCTTGTAACCACGAATCCGGCGTCGTGCAATGCGCCAAGAAGCCGGCACCAGGCGTCCGGGTCCGAGTGCCCGAACACGACGACAAGGTGCCCGTCCGGACGTAGCACCCTTCGCGCTTCGGCGAAGGCCCTTGACAGCATCTGCTCGTAGAACTCGGTGGTGCGATGCTCCCCGGGCGCGTTGCCACGTTTGACGATGATCTCGTCGGACTTGTCCTGCAGCCCTGGCGTGCCGAACAGATCGGGCATCACGTCGAACAATGCGCGCTTGAACCACACGTAGAAGAGGTCAGATGCATCGCCGTAGTCGATCATGTTGTAGTACGGCGGGTCTGTCACGACTGCGTGAACAGAGTTGTCCCGGTACGGCAGCGCGGTGGCGGACGCGCAGCGGAATCGGCCCGGGCTGCCTGACCGGTTTTCCTCGAGGACCTTCTGCAAAGCGTTCAGGCCCGATTTGCTCACGCTCGTCCAGGTGCCAGGGCCCGCGCCGGGGCCAGTCTCGAGGTAGTCGAAATTGAACGCGACCTTGCTCTCGTCAGTGAAGATGTCGTGACAGTCGAGCCGGTTCTGCTGGGAGCCATCGGGTTTCCCGTGCTTGTTGATCCGCGCGCCGCGTGTCGCGCGGCGCAGACGGCGCTGCAGGTTGCCGACGGCGTAAGCCGTGAGGGCGGCCGCGTAGTCTGTGCTAACGCCTGAGGTGATGAGGTCGTTTCGCACGTCCCGGATCGCCTTGATCGTGGCGATGAACTGCCCTGCTTGCCGCGCATTCATCAGATCGCCGTATGTGCGGTAGCCGTAGGCGCTCGCGCGGACCGTGTCCTCATTGCCCGCCGGAATCGGCTCGTCAGGCATGGCGGGCAAGTTGCCGAACGGAGGCAACGCGCCGATGCTCATGTGCGCCGCTGCCAGCTCGTCCGGACGGGGTGTGCGGAACACCTTGCGTGGCGTGTCGCCGCCGTCGGCGACAGCGAGCAGTGCGTCTTCGTACTGGCCAGCTGCCCCTTTAGCCTTCACCGCCTCAACTGTGTGCACGTGGTCGCAGAACAGGCAGACGGCACTCTTACCGCGGCGGCCAGCCGGAGCCGCAAATGTTGGCTGCTGGTCCGGCGCGCCATCGACGACATCGGTAGTGAACGCATCGCCCTGTTTAATCAACCGGAGGGCCTGGCCAGCGTCCTGGGTGCGGCGGTATGGGTGACGCAGAACCAGCGAACCAACGACAGGAAAGCGCCTCTTGCAGCGGTCGCAGGGGATCGTGATAGCCCATAGATAGGCCCAGGGGAACCGGCCGTCCGGGTTCTGCGGATAGTGCGACTTGACCGCCTCGGCCAGCCTTCGGCCAACCTCTGCCAGGATCAGGCGCACGTCGTTGAGAAGGCGCGGTCCCTCATCGAGCGGGTAGCGGACCTGATCATTGTTCTGTGTTGCTCCTTCCTTATACGGCAGCGGGGGCTCGTTCGACCAGTCCCGGAAGGGGTAGTCGGCCAGAAGGCGCCCACCCAAAGTGGCTACCGGGCTGAGATCGATGCCGACGGCGGTTGCCCCCACGCGGGCGGCCTCAAGCGGGATGATGCCCCGGCCGCTGAACATGTCCAGGACGACCGGCGGCCCACCGGCATAGTGCCTCGCAATAATGCCGGCGAGGTCGTCGAGTGCTCCCCGCTGCCCGCGGACGGCGTGGCTGACGTAAGCGCGTAGTGCTGCGTGGTCTGGAAGGAGCGTGGTGAGCACCACCGCCCGGGCCTGCGCGATCGGCCTGGAGGCGAACCACGTGAACAGGGCCTTCTCGCTGAGACCGGACCCGGCTGGCGTGTCGACGGCGGCGTCGACAGCGGCGCAGGGGAACCAGCGGTCGATCAGCCGCCGCTCGGCTCCATCGGCCTGGTCGACAGGGGCGAGCACTACGGCCCCGCTGCCGTCAGAGAATGCAGCCGGAAGGTCGGGCGCGGTCATTCCTGGTCCTTCCTGGCCATCCGGCGAAGGTCGTCGATGCGGATCTGGAACCGCTGGATGCGGCGCGGGCCGCCGACCTGCGAGGCAGGGTCCTGCGCGCGCACGGCGACCGCTGGTGATGTCGCGCATTCGGCAACCACGTACAGCCAGTAGTCTGTGCCGCGCTGCTGAGCCTGGGCCCACTCGTTCTGCTCCAGCCAGACCGGCCCGAGCGGGCCGGCGAGGCCCTTGACCTCGACAAGGCGCTGCTCACCGGCGCGGTTGCGGGCCAGCAGGTCGTAGCCAAGGCCTGCGGTCTGCCGGTCATCGACGTCGAAGCCCAGCCGCCCCAGCTCCGCCCATACGGCGTGGATGGCGATCGACTCGCTGTCCGGGTCATAGCCCATCTGCCCGGCCACGGCGCCGGGCAGCACCTGGGTCCATCCGGTGAGCCGCAGCGCCCCTGACCGGACGTCCGCGATCGTGTCGAGCTGCGCGAGCCGGCTGGCCTTGAGCTGGTCGAAGAACGCCATCCGCTCGCGGCGTACGCCGGGCGCGAAGGCGCGCAGCTCCTCGAGGTAGCGGTACTCGACCTCCTGGAGCTGCTCCCGGGCCTTCGCTACCCATTTGACGCGCTCGGCCCGCTCCCGCTGCACCTCGTCCGCGAGTGCCTGCTGCGCGACCCCCATTCCGTCTGCCCGCATCGCCGGCGCCGGCCTAGCGGCCGACTCGTGTCGTTGCGCCGGGGCAAGCTTGAGCAGCACCTCCCACGCCACGGGGAACGCCCCGGCTCCGGAGTACCGCACCAGCACCGGGGTCGGCCGCCGGGTGCGCTGCCCGGCGTCGTCGCTGACCTCTGTCTCGGCGGCATAGATCAGGAGGGTGTAACCGGTCAGCGAAGCAGTGTCAACAAGCCGTGCGCCCCGCAGCAGGTCCGGCGCGCCGATCGCCGCGGCGAGCTCGACGAGCTCGACGAACGGCGGCTCTGTCGGGCCGAGCACGATCGCCTCGTCCAGGCCCAGAGCGCCATCGGCGCGTGCCTGCCGCACCGATGCGCCGTCAGCGGCCACGAGCGCCTCGGTGCCGCCGCCGAGCGCCGGCGGCAGCACCCGCGGTGAGCGGATCCTGCGCAGGCCGGTGACAGGGCCCGGGGACAGCTGCCAGCCTGCCGCTGCGGCGAGGCGTTCCACGAAGCCGTCCACGATGACCGGGTTGATGGCCTCCAGGCGGTCGGCGCGGAACCGTTCCTCCGCGGCCTTGGTGTCGGCGCGCGAGCGCAGCTGCCGTTCCTCGGCAGCCAGTGTCCTTGCGGTGCTGATGAGCTCATCGGTGCCCGGCACCCGGATGGCCTGCGCGGCAGTGTCGCTGGCCTGGGCCGCGACCATCGCTCTGGTGTAGTCGAATGAGGCGCGGTCGGCCGTCGCGTCGAGCAGATCGAAGATCCGCCCGCCGAGGGCCTCGCCGGCCCTGCCGAGATTCTCGAGCATGACCTCCTGAACGCGGCCCTCGCGGGTCTCCGGGCTGACCAGGTGGTAGATGAATACGTCGTTGCGCTGCCCGATGCGGTGCAGCCGACCCATCCGCTGCTCGAGCCGGACCAGGCTCCACGGGATGTCCCAGTTGACCATTACGTGCGCAGACTGCAGGTCGATGCCCTCGCCGCCCGCGTCGGTGGAGACCAGCACCTCGAACTTGCCGGCCAGGAAGTCCTGCTGCATCCGGTCCCGCTCGCGGTGCTCGACCGCGCCCTCAAGCGTCTCAGTCGTATACCCGGCCGCGGCAAACAGGCCGGCGAGCCAGCGGGCAGTGTCGGCGAACTCGGTAAACACCAGCAGCTGCCCGGAGCCTGGCTCAAGGTCGTGCCGTTCCAGCAGCCTGAGCAGCTCGGCCCATTTCGACGGGTCCCGGCCGGGTACGGTCGCGAGGCGGATTGTCTCCAGCGTCCGGTCGATGACCTCCAGCTCGCCTTTCTTGTCGCGAGTCCGCGCGGTGACGACGGCGGCCTCCGCGCGCTCCCACGCGTCGTCGTCGTCGACCGCATCGCCGCTGAATAGGTCGAAGCTGTCCTGGTCGGCGACACGCTGGTCGGCGGGGCCTTTCAGCGCCGCCGCCCGGCGAAGGAGCGTTTCCCTGGCCGCGGTCAGGGAGGAGGCCGCCCGCTTGCCGTAGATCGACCGGGCGAGCGTCGGGTTGTCCGCGTAGAAGGTGTCGACGTAGTCCATGACCGCCCGGTAAGCGGCCCGCTCCGCCGGGTCGAGACTCACCGGAACGGTCTCGGCGAACCTCTGCTTGAACAGCGGCCGGCCGTCGAGGTCCTTGAGGTCCTCCTTCATCCGCCGCAGGAACGACAGCGTTGACGGGCGCAGCGGGTGCTCGTAGCCGGTGGCACGCCGGTCCCACTGGTAGAGCTGCGGGTCGAGCAGATTCAGCAGCGCCCGGAAGAAGTGCTCCTTGCCGCGGTGCGGCGTGGCGGTCAGCAGCAGCAGGTGGTGCGACCGGGACGCCAGCTCGCGCGCCGCGGCCAGGTACTGCGACGTCGGGGTGAGCCGATGCGCCTCGTCGAAGACGGCAAGCGACCACGACGCCTTCGCCCCGGCCACGCGCCGGCGCACATCAGGGTTGTGCGTGAACAAGTCCACGCTGACCACCCAGACCTGATACCGCGGGTCCAGCTCGGCCGGGTCACGCGCGATCTCCGGCGTCAGCCGGCGGGCATCGATCGCGAAGTAGCGGAACAGGTCGCGGCGCCATTTCTCCACCAGGTGCGCGGGCACGACGACAACGGCGCGGCCGGGCAGCAGGCCCCGCCGCGTGCCCTCGGCCAGGTACATCCCTGTCATGATCGTCTTGCCGGTGCCGGGCTCATCGGCCAGCAGGTACCGCAGCCGCGGCTGCGGCAGCATGTGCGTGAAGACCGCCTCGTCCTGGTGCGCGAACGGCTGCAGCGGCCGTGTCGCGAGCACCGCCGAGCGGATCCGCGGGATCGCATGCTGCATCCACCGCGCCCACAGGCCGGCTAGTGCCTTGCTGGCATCACCCTGGCCGTCATTCTCCGGCACAGAGCCCTGAGCCAGCTCCGCGCGGGTCAGCACCGCGTCAGCCAGAGTGCCGTCACCGCGCCGGATGACCAGGTCGGCGCCGGAGGCTGTGGGAGTGGCGGCGACCACCGTTACCAGGTGACCATCCAGGCGGATCTGCGCGCCTGGCTCCGGCAGCACGCCCACGTCGGCTGACGTCACCACTCCCCTCCTCTCGCCCCGGCCACCGGCACGCAAATGCCCCCTGTACCCTCTCCGGCTATGATCTTGGCGCCCGCGCGTGTCTCAGCCAGGCCGAGGGAATCTCGTGCCGGATGCTCCCAGGATCTGCCACTGAGGGTTGCCCAGGCATAGCCGACTGACCGGACCACGGCGGCCGCCGCAGGCACGTCTGGCGCTCCAACCTCCATCCACCTTGACGAGTCGCTGCCGTGGTGACCGGCGGGCCGTGGCATATCACGGACGGCTACCTCGCGGGAACAACCTTCGGGTTGCGGCTGCTGCTGACACATTCGTCAACGACGCATCCACTTTTTCGTGAACACGCAGTAGTTGTACTCGTCGAGAGCCTTCAGGATGTTCCGCCCGGCCGCCCCGGCGTCACCGGCTACCTCGATGCTCTGTTCCCTGGTTGCGTGCATGAACCTGAGGTAACGTCCCGCATTCGTCCCCGTCCGCCCAAGCCCCCCGGTGTATTCCGCCGCGATCGCACGGTCCCAGAGAGGCATGAAGCACGGTGCCAGGAGATGGAGTGCCTTAGCGGCACCGACCGGTCCGAGCGCCGTCTCGAAACCGGTGAACGCCGTGCGCAGCGGCTGCTCATCCACGTCTGTGAGTGACGCGATCCCCCGGTGCGCCACGCTCTCCAGCCAGGCGCCGTGTGTCTCGATGAGAGCCTCGACCTCGGCGTAATGTCCCGTGCCGGGCGGGTGGTACCGGTAGTACGCGCTGTTCCACGTCCGGAGCAGAACCGCGAGGGCCTCGCCGACCGTGAGATCGACCGTGCCCACCTTGGCCAGCCTCACGAGCGCGGTGGCCGCCCGGTAGAAGAGATCCCGCGACTCGTGCTCGCGGAAGACGTCATGGGCGCGAGCCAGATCACCGCTGCCTGGGCGGCACGGATGCGTCATTCGGCCGCCCCTCTCCACCAGCCGCGATCGGATCCTGGGTTCCGCTGGGCGTCGCCCAGGGTCCGGAACTAGGGCTCATATCTTTTCAGGAAATGGCCCTTCCGTGAAGTAAATGGCGCAATGACCACCCCGAGAGCCGTTGCGGACGTCCAGGATCGCCGCAAAATCGCTTCACGAAAGGTAATCGATCTTGACCGAGGCCTCGCCGAGGCCGATGACACTCTGACCGTCTGGACGCAGCGGTACCTCGATCTGGCCGTGCGGGGCGTACGGTGCGGCGAGGTGGCGAGGAAGATCGCCCGGCACCTTGAGAGGTTCGCTGTCTGGTTCACGGCCGGGCTCGGCCATGACCGGGTCTCGGCCGTCACGCCTCGCGAGGTCACCGCCTGGCGCGACCACCTGGCCGCCGAAGGCAGCACCGGCCGCGGCGGCACCAGCACCGGGATGGCGCCGGCGACGGTCAACACGGCCCACCAGGTCCTAAAAGTCGCCAAGCAGGCCCGCGCCGCCGGGATCAGGACCGCGGTCCTGTCCAACTCGCTGGGACGAACCCCGTACGACCCGTACGCCGCGTCGGACCTGCGCGGCAACTTCGACGAGGTGGTTTTCTCCACCGACCATCGGATCCGCAAACCCGACCCTCGGATCTTCCAGATCACCGCCGACAAGCTCAGCCTCCGACCGCACCAGTGCGTGTTCGTCGACGACACCGAGGACAACCTGGCCGCCGCCGCGCGGCTCGGCATGACGGTGGTGTTCGCGTTGGACGAGGACGACGTCGCCCGCGACCTGCGCCAGATCTTCGGCCTACCCGCCTTGTAGGAAGTCGCGGACCGTTCGGCTGGCCGAGTGCGGCGCCAGTTTCCTGCGCAGCCCCGACAGGGCCGAGTCCGAGCGGTGATGACGGCGTCCCAGTCGATCCACGCCATCGGGGTGCCGTCGCTGATGCTGGCCGCGGTCTCGACGTGGCGGGTGAAGTCGTCGCGGTGAAGGAAGGCGGTGTGGCTGATGATCAGTCCTGCTGCGGCCTCGTCGGGATGGATGCCTGCGGCTGCGGCGCGCAGCGCGGCGCTGAGCTGGCTGGTCACTAGCGTTCTCCTGGATCGTGGGGCTGGGTGCCTTCCCCGGACCGGGTGGCCCGGCCAGGAGGTCGCATCCACCCGGCCACCGGACCCCGAATGCCGGTGGTGGGCCAGGGATCCCCGAAATCGGCACCGCGGCCACGCCGGGTATACATGAACCTGTGACCGGTCAATCGCGTCCGCCCCAGCCGTCGCCGACGATCGACACCACGGTGCCGCACTCGGCACGGATCTGGAACTACTGGCTGGGAGGCAAGGACAACTACGCGGTCGACCGCAAAGCCGGCAGACAATACGAACGACTCTTCCCCGCCATCGTCGCTACCGCCCGCGCCAGCCGGCAATTCCTGGCCCGCGCGGTAACCTTCCTGGTCACCGAAGCGGGGATCCGGCAGTTCCTGGACATCGGCACCGGGCTGCCGACGGTTGACAACACCCACGAGGTCGCCCAGCGCCTGGCACCTGACTCGCGGATCGTCTACGTCGACAACGACCCGCTCGTCCTAACCCACGCGCGGGCCCTGCTGACCAGCACCCCCCAGGGTGCGTGTGCCTACATCCACGCCGACTTGCATCAGCCCCTGGGAATCCTCAGCTCCGCCGCCGCGACCTTAGATTTCAGCCAGCCGGTCGCGATCATCCTGCTCGGCGTCCTGGGGCACATCGCCGATGACGATGAAGTGCAGGCAATCATGCGTCAGTTGCTGGCAGGCGTCCCCACGGGCAGCTACCTGGCGCTTGGCGACAGCGTTGCCGTCGGCGAGGGCCACATCAGGGCCAGCAAAAGGTATGAGGAAACCGGCGCGGTGCCCTACCGGCTGCGGCAGCCAGAGCAGATCGCTGCCTGCTTCGAGCGGCTGGTGCTGGTGGAGCCGGGCCTTGTGCTCCCCGCCCGCTGGCGGCCCGAACTGAGCCAGGCCGAGCTCGTCTCTGTGGAAACGGCGCTCGCCGGGATTGGCCGCAAGGGTTAACGTCTTCCAGCTGGTGCCTGTGCGCCCACGCCTGGGCTACTGCTTATGCTGCGCGGGAACCCCCTCATTTCGGCCCTGTCACCAATCAGCGAAGTTGAGCCGAAGCGCGGTAGATGGCACCAGTGAGGCCAGCCGACCTGCGGTTCTTCGACGGCGAGGCACGTCAGGTGGCACCACATAGGCGCGCTACTTGTCACCACGGGCAGAAACGGCACCGTTGCTGGCACTGACACCTCTACGACTCGGACCGCTGAGCTGGAGGAACCGGCCCGGCCTCTCACTCCGAGGGCCTCACCGGCGATCTTGGTGCCAACAAGCGTGCCCATGTGTCAACCACCGTGCTTCGGCTCAGAAGTTCACATGTGACCAGCGGAGCCCGCCCGGCTCTACCATTGCGAGTGCCCGCATTTACTGCGGCAGAAAAGCGGGCCCAGGGTGCGCGTGGTGTTCCTGGACGACAGCGAGCAGGCGGACCTGGCCAGCGGACGGGGTTACCCTAGCCCCGACGGCAAGACGCGCGCCGTCCGCCGGTGCTCGCAGCGCCCACGCAGCTGGGGCAGTAGTCGGCCAAGGTCTCCCGGGGCCCGCGTTGTTATCAATTCGTACTGCCTGACCTGCTTGAGGAATCTGGCAGGCGCGTGGGGCTGCCATGAAGGAGCAGATCGTCCCAAAGGGCCAGCGCACCACCTGGAAGGCCGTCCCGTCAGCCCCACGCCGGGTGAAAGGCCGCAACAACATCCGCGACACGATCGGCTACCTCGCGCCTCGAAGAAGGGCCGCCCGGTTGAAGGCGGCGACGTCTGCCCGCCGTTCGAGCCGTTCCTAGACTGGCTGCCTCGATGAAGGGCCGCCCGGTTGAGCGGCGGCGACCAGGCCGCGCAGAACGTCTACACGCACATGTCCGCCCTGCCTCGATGAAGGGCCGCCGGGCACGGCGACGACGCGCCGCCGTAGACGTCCAGCGGGTCGGGATAGCGGTTGCCTCGATGAAGGGCCGCCCAGTTGAGGGCGGCGACCTGACGATCGACGGTAACGCCCTGCTCACCACCCGCCTCGATGAAGGGCCACCAGGTTGAGGGCGGCGACACCGGCATGATCGTCTGGTCCACCACCAGGTCCGTGCCTCGATGAAGGGCCGCCCGGTTGAAGGCGGCGACTTGGGCGGACTTCTGGCAGGTCCACGGCCACCCCGAGCCTCGATGAAGGGCCGCCTGGTTGAAGGCGGCGACTTGGGGGGAACACCGCCAGGTCGTCGCGGCGGTCTCGCCTCGATGAAGGGCCGCCCGGTTGAGGGCGGCAACCCGTCGCGGATGTCCTCGATGGTTTGGTCGTCCCGGCCTCGACGAAGGGCCGCCCGGTTGAGGGCAGCGACGGTCGGTGTTGTCCGGCTGCGCCCACATGTCCGCGCCTCGATGAAGGGCCGCCCGGTTGAGAGCGGCGGCCGCGGCCGAATCGGTCAGCGCCGCGGCCTCTTCGGTCCAGCCTCGATGAAGGGCCGCCCGAGTTGAGGGCGGCGACCTGTCCGGTGACATCGTCAACCAGGGCGCCGCCACCACGCCTAGATGAAGGGCCGCCCGGTAGAGGGCGGCGACGAGCAGCCGCACGGTCACCGTCACCGTCAAACAGTACGAGCCTCGATGAAGGGCCGCCCCGGCTGAGGGCGGCGACGGCTCCCTGATCCTGGATGGTGAGCGGCCGTTCGGGCCTCGATGAAGGGCCGCCCGGCTGAGGACGGCGACACGGTCCACATGTTCAGCGCCCGGGGGCCGCCGTAGCCTCGATGAAGGGCCCCCGGTTGAGGGCGGCGACTTGGCTGGCCGACGGAGCCAGCCATCAATGATCCAGCCTCGATGAAGGGCCGCCCGGTTGAGGGCGGCGACCATCACCCTGGCCATGCTGCGTGGCATTACCGACGCGCCTCGATGAAGGGCCGCCTGGTTGAGGGCGGCGACACGGTAGCCGAAAGCGAAGCCAAGGCGATTCTCGTGCCTCGATGGAGGGCCGCCCGGTTGAGGGCGGCGACAGGGTTCCGATTTTACGGGGTTTGACCTGTGGCTTTGGTGTGGGTCTGTCGCTCATGTTCCTTCCCCACGGTGATGGGCTGGCCGCGCATGGCCCGGCGTTCGGGTGCGTTGTCGCTGCCGAATCTTTCGATGGGGAAGCGGATGATGCCGGTGATGTGCCGGTCGGTGAGCCAGCGGCGGGCGGCGGCGAGTTCGCTGCCGGTGGCTATCGGCGCGGTCGTGCCCGTGCCGTCTGGCGGGGGATGCCTGGCGTTGCGGTCCAGTCCTTCGCTTGCGGCGGTGCGGGTCTGGGCGGCGGCGACGATGGTGCGGAGCCTGGCGGGCCGCCAAGGCATTTCCCAGACCGGGGCGTAGAACCATTCGCTGCGGCCGCGGCCAAGGTGGCCGGTGGTGAGCGCTGTGGTGAGGGTGCGCGGGTCGGCTTGGACGCGCATGGCGAGGGGGAACTGGGAGATGCCCCACAGGGCGCACCAGGCGACGGCATTGTCGGCCGGGCCGGGCACGGCGAGGCCGGTCGCGGTGCGGCTGTCCGCCGTGTCGCCTCCGGCCTCGTCCTGGATGGTCTGGCCGAGCAGGCCGGAGAGGATCTGGCTGTTGTCCCTGGCGGCGACTGCGGCGGCGAGCTTGCGGAGCCGGTTCCCGACGAACTCGGAGCCGATGTTGCGGGGCTGCATCTCCAGCCGGCTGGTTGCGTTGTCTTGCTGGATGGCGCCGTGGCGGTCCCGGACCCAGTAGCACGGCTCGCCGAGCGCTGCGAGGAACCGCAGGTCCAGCCAGCGCCCGTCGGCGGTCAGGTCGTCGAGGACCTGGTGACGCTGGTGCTGGGCCTGTCGCCAGGTCGCCTCGTCGGTGAATGCGGTGAGGCGGGGGCTCATCAGTGCCCGGGAGCTGCCTTTGAGGGTTATCGACCGGTGCAGCCATGACGCGGCGTCATTTGCCCGGCGGGCATGGGCGGCAATGACGGCCGCGGCCTGCTCGCCGGTCAGGCCTGGCGCGCTGACGATGGGCCGCTGGTCCCCTTCCTGGCTCCACGCGGCGCGGACGCCGGTGATGCCCTCGGCGTCGAGGATCGCGGCGAGCCCGTAGAGGGCCAGGTGCGACAGCAAGACATCGGGTGCGCAGCTGCCCAGGGTGATCTCGCTCACCGGCCTTCTCCCGATACCTGGCAGTCAGCGGCCCTCAGCAGGGCTTCGAGGTAGGCGCAGCCCCACACCCCGTAGCGGGCCTGGGTGGCTTCGATCAGCTCGTCCCAGCCGCCCTCATCGAACAGCATCGCGGCGCGCTGTTCCCATTGGCTGCTGTCGCCGTCGTGCCTTAGCCCGGTGCTGGTGTGCGGGAACCCGGAGCGGCCCCGGCCGTGGCTGGTGCCGATAAGCCGCCCGGCGAGCAGGGGGTCAGCGTCCCCCTGGGAGTGGATCTGGTCCCAGCAGTCGGCGACCGACCGTTGTTCGTGCCGCCAGCCCGACGGCAGGCCACCTTGGCCTGCCCGCTCGCGGACCTGCCGGGCGGTAGCGCCCGGCAGGCTCTTGGCCAGCGGCTCGAGCTCTCCGCCGGCGCCGAGTCGGACGGACTGGAACCGGGGGTCTGCCTTGCCATCGTCGTGGTGCGCCCCGGCCAGGTGCAGGGCGGCCGCGAGCCCGGGGCCGAGCCCGGCCAGGCTGGCCAGGATGCTGGCGCGGCTGGCGACGGCATCCTGGTGGGCGGCGAGGGTCACCTTCGCGGCTGCCGGGGTGTAGACCTGGCGCAAGTCCTCATCGGCAG
>Ga0070730_10002161_pt1 | contig 18127 bp, 19 predicted proteins | sample Coa_R1_3_FD_66447 | JGI IMG/M metagenome (GOLD analysis project Ga0070730, IMG submission 66447) | Surface soil microbial communities from Centralia Pennsylvania, which are recovering from an underground coalmine fire - Coalmine... | ecosystem: Environmental > Terrestrial > Soil > Unclassified ... | reverse complement strand
ATGGACGCTACCTTTATGCCGACGCTCGCGTTTGGAAACCTTGGGAGAAGAGCTGGTATAGGCAGATTGACAAGTTACCCTCACTACCAGCGGATATCCATCCGCTATTTCACCCCTTTCGGTATTATGTCCTGTTTCATCTGGATCGAGCGATGAGTATGAATACCTCATCGTTGCGGACTCTTATTCCAGCAAAGGACTATCATTGGCTCATTGATCGTAGAACTTTCCATACCAGCCACTGGTCGATCTCAGCTGAGATAGCACAGGTTTTCAAAAAATGGAACCATACCGTTGCTCTAGCCGTTCTGACAGAACCATCTTTATATGAGCGTGTGCTTGGCATTCTGCACTGGCCGATACAGCTATCGGAAGAGGCCATTTATAAACAATTAGCTGCACATTGGAAGCGGGTTGTAGCCTCATATCAACGTTTCTTAACAGCTGAGCGTATTAAGGAAATACATCAGGAACTTTGTGTGGCCACCCAAATGCTGGATCGGAATCGAGGTGTCCATACCTTACTCTGCCTTGGGCCAGGTGAAGAACGTTTGAAGTTAGAGGGCCGCCTGGGAGGAGCTCTCCTGCTGCGTACTATGGCCGAGATGATTCGTCGCGCTGCCGAAGAGGTGTTTGAGATCCAATTGCCGGAGGAAGATGAGCAGGGGTTCGGTTGGATGCCCAAGGATACAAAAAAACTGTGTATGGCTTTGACCGACTCTTTGATGGCGCTTGGGGGGCCAAAGATGAATTTGCCCGCCAATTTGGTCTGCGATATGGGCATCATGTGCGCTGGTATGTTGAGGGAGACACTGAACTACACGCGCTGACCTTTATTTTTCATAAGTTAGGAATAAGAGACATTACCATTATTAATTTGCACGGGCAAGTTGCCGAGGGTGCCCGAAAAGGGGTCGCCTTTCGAGAAAGCTTACGTGCTGATATTGATGCCCGCAGGTACAGTATGGTTTCCATCGATGGAGACCGCTCAGATTTCGCGCGAGCAATCAACAAAGCGATCGATGATGACCAGATTTGTGGCGGGGTCTTCATTTCTCGTCCAGACTTCGAAACAGGCAATTTCTCTAGATCTGAGCTAGAAAGCATTGTTTGGAAGCTAGCGCAAGATCAGGGCGCAACAATTGCAGACTTTCAAATGTTTGAAGAGAAGGTACGAGGATGGAGAGGAATTAACGAGTTACTGGAACGGGCCAAACATACGTTACCTGGTCAGGCTCAGTTTTTGGCAAAAGGCGATAGCTGGGGACAGTATTTAATAGAGCATGCCTGGCAACACCCCAAATGGACTGGAGTAGATGGGCGACAGGAGGAAGAAGACCGCCCGGTTATTCGGGCTATCCGCACAGCAATTAGAGCTAGCCAAACAAATTACACTATTTCGCGCCGCGATTTTCGGGTAAACAAAGAGGGGGCACTGGTACGAAGATCGAATTAGACGGCAACCTACCAAGAGCTGTAAAATGGCTGAAAGGATATTTGTATAGTGCGAAAACAGCACCAATGCGTTGAGCAAGCATTATTGGATTGCTCTTTATTTATCCAGCTCTCAATTTAAGCTAACACAGATACGGCTTTCAATGCGAGTTGCAGGAGCAGACGTATGGTTGTTTCCCCTCAAAGCGGGCCTGCACTTCAGGTAAGATAGCAAGGTGTGTATGGACACAGGTATATTCTTAGACCTTTTCCGCCAAGCACTCGATCAGGTGGAGCAAGTTTATTATGGTACTGCGTGGTGGAATGCATCAATGCTCAATCCTTACCAGGACCTTGTAGATAATCCGCAACGAATGATCTTAGAAGATTATTGGGAGCGGTATGACGAGCGCGTGTTTTGCTATGAACTCTACCATCAGGTTCGGGCACATATAGAGGCTTATGAAGCTGAGCACCCAGAAGATCTCTCGCCACTCCTGTTTCAAGGGGAATTGAGAAAAGAGCAAATCAGTGATATTGTTGCTGAGTATTTTCAGGTTCAGCGATTGGAAAAAGCCTATATTCCGGATTTCTTGCTGCATTCGCCCGGTGATTTCCAACATCAGTCTCTCATTATCGAAGTGAAAAGCGCGCCGAATCTTCCATTCGGGAGCATACAGCAGGATTTAGCAAAAATCCAAGAGTTTATTAGCCGCTATCGCTATCAAATGGGCCTCTTCCTGGTAGTCAATACCCCGGCAGAGCGCATGCGTGCCATGTTAAGCCATCCGGAACACCAGGAATGGATGGCAGAGCATTTGCCCAACCGCTCACAGATCAAATTCATGTGTAAACATGATCATCAGGCATCACTCTTTGAATGTTCCCTGAATGAAGTGCCTGCTTCATTATGTTAAATGATTTGTCGTTTGCTGATGACACTGAATATTCAAAGGGAAAGCTCCCCTGATCCTTATCGCTCTTCTTGCCTATGAAACGCTTCCAACACCACCAACAGTTCTTGGATGGTTGCAAAGCTCGAGAGTCCAAGCGTATGCCCATATGCAAAGAGCGAGAGAAAGAAGCGCGTACGACCATCGGTTCCTTGTATGCCCGCTTGATTATATACACCGATGTAGCCTTTTCGCTCGGACAAAGGATCACCATATCGGCCCAATCTACGGCTCCGAGTAGGCTTGACAATCTGTGCCTTTAGATAGGCCTCCGGCGAGGCGTCCCACTCGGGATGATAGCAGGTGGACCACGTGATGGGCAGTTCTACGCACATGCTCCTCTTCATTCCTCGCTGTATTATCATAGACGCCTCACTTGACTGCCAATTTCTGTAGTATACTTAACTCACCACAATTAAAACAGCCATGATCTCCACCGCATACGACCAAGACTTTTACACATTTGCTAGAACCAGCCTGTGGAAAGGGCTGGAGAAGGCTCTGTCGAGAAAGCCATGTTGCTGGGTTAGATAGAGGCATTGGAGGGATGCTCATGTCGCTGACGATCCAGCCCCAATGGATTGCCAGAATGTATCCAGGCAAAAAAGGTATGGATCACCTGGGTCTGGGAAGCGTCTCATCAGATCAAATCCTTCAAGCGCTTTCCCCAGGTATTAACGTCCTCACCCTCCATCCACGCTATTATAGTTTCTATACGTTCTTGCTTGATGAATTCTGGCGTCGGGATCGACCACGCAGCCGGCATGAATTCGAGCTTTTTTTTCGTCCAAGGGAATTTATTTTCTCAGTTGGGGCGCAACTTTGCAAACGAGCGGAACATGGAGTAATGCGGAATATTATTGGCAGCCGGAAAACAGCGCCTCTGGCTGCTGAGCAAAGAAGATCGTATGATACGACCACTGACTATATTATCAGTGATCTCGGTGGTTATGGTCTGTATTATCGATCAGTCATGATGGAGGTAGGCCTCATTTACCCAGGGGGTCCTGGATTTCCGTATCCCTTCGACGTCCCCACTGAAAAAGGGAAAGAAGTTGCGGACAGTTTCCGCCAAGCCATTCAGCAGACCAGCTATTACCGCGAGTACTTTGATCATGATAGTGCACACGTCCCCATCGCTGTCATCAAGGACTACATTCAACAAGCGTGCCTATGCCAGATCCAGAAACCCGAGGCACCTGATCGTCCCCTACTACAGGACATCTTTTTGCATGGCGGACCGGCACAGAAGGCAGCATCTCGCCGTGCAACTCTCCGCTTTTTTCTTGATATAGCTGCTCAAACGCATGGGTATGCGATCAACGAAGACGCATTTCGGCAACTTCTCTATTTTCAAGAAACGGCTGATGGCGCTCGCTATCTCCCACAAGAGACAGTGCAGGAGACATTTCACTGTTGGCGTCTCTACCAGGCGCGAGAATATTATGCGTTCGCTCTGAATGCCATGTGGTCTTATATCTGCACTTGGGGCCTAGACCACAATAGTGATAGACACCCACTCCCCCTTTCGCAGTTCTGGCAACACATCGATACTGTCCTCACTTTTGAGGCCTTTGCCGCACGCTGGAAGCTCAGTAGCCCTGGCCTGACCCCCGATTCGACGTTTGAAGATCTCCTCAATTGGCTCCGGCAACTGGTCAATGCTGATGAACACTCATTCGACCATGCTTGTACCCAGGGCTCTCCAATACAGGAGCACCGCCTTTCTCAAGTTTGGACGCAAGGGCTGAATGCACCAGAGGTAATGATTGCCGGAATGATGGTTATGCTGGGCCTGATCTATCTGCGGTTCGGTCAACCCGCGTATTGGCTTCGACCTGAATGGGCCATCTCGAGGATGGGAGCCAATGGTCGCTTAAGCCTTGATAGCTTCGTCAAAACGCTCCGCCGCCTGCAGCAAGACCATGTAACCATCAGGGAGGTTACCCGCTGGATCTACAACGAATATGTGATTCTCCAACATCAACTTGTTGCCAACAGCAAACTCCCTGAGAATACGTTTCGTTTTCGACGCGAAGGGGACCGGCTGCGATTCTATCAACTGGAAAACAGGCTGACGTTCTCGGACTCGCGCTTCGATGCGCTCAGCACCACCATCCACGAACTGGGTTGGTGTGGTGACCTGTCAGGAGCCGACCATACGCTATCAGCAGAAGGTCAAAAGCTGTTGCGCGAGGGAGACCTGTGATGAGTGAATTACGCGTACCAGACCAGTTGAAGGGTCCCTGGGATCATGCACTCATCTTGACCTACGGAGTTGATATCCCCTTCTTTGAACATGCTCTGTTTGGGCAATTTTCTACTCGATGCCGTAACAAGATCATTTTGGCCGATGGAAGGCGCTATCTGGAGGCCTGCGACAATTACGCTCAAAGTGAACAGGTGCGTCACCTCAACCACTGGTATCTTGCTGAAGGCATGTTTGTTCCCCAGGCCGCCCACACAAAACTGATTCTTTTGACGAACCAGGATCAGGGACATCTGCTCATTGGAAGTGGCAATGTTAGTTGGGAGGGCTACGCCTCTGGTGGAGAGATGTTTTCCCTCTACGATTACACTGCTGAAAGGCCGGATACCCTTCCTGCCTTTATTGCTGCCCGCGAAGTAATTGAGGCCCTCGTGGCCAGCCATTCTATCAGTGCGGCGGCCCAACGACACATCCGACTGCTCCTTGAAGGAACGCCCTGGCTCTACCAAGCACCTGCTCCTCACATGAAGTGGTGGCCAGTGCGCCACAATCTGAAGCAGAGCTTTCTCGCACAATTGCAAGAGGTGATTCATGGGCAAGCAGTTGAGGAGTTATGGATCCTCTCGCCGTTCTATGATAAAGAGGCGATTGCCCTTGAGCGTCTCTTAACAGCCCTCTATCCCAAACAGGCGACCGTTCTTATCCAGGCAAAATGCACGTCTCTTGATCCACTCGCCTTGCAAGGCGTCATTCAGCGCTTTCCCAACAGGTGCCAGATTCGCCCCTTCAAAATGGGGAGCATCAATCCCTACATTCACGCCAAACTCTATCTTGTGAAGTTGGCTGATCAGGCTATTTGCTTGCAAGGATCACCCAACCTTTCTCAAGTGGCCATGCTTCTCCCACACCCGCAAGGCAACCTGGAGCTCGCTAATCTTTTGACCGGGCCACGAGAGAGTTTTGATTACCTGCTCGATGCCCTTGACATTCAGCCAGCAATCAACGATCTTTCTGTGGTAGGGCTGGCCTATGACGATCCAGAGGAAACTCCGAAAACATCGCTGACTGAGTTTTTTCTCACCTCCGGCGAATGGTTCAGAGATCGCCTCTCGTTGGGGTATAAGGGAGAACTCCCCAATTTGGAAGGCGCCACAGTCGTTATTGGCAATCAACCTTTCCCGATTGAAACATACAAGCAAAGTGCGCAGGGACTTGAAATCGAACTCCTTCCCGAAGCTGCTGCTGAGTTTGAGCAACCAAAATCCGTTTGCCTGCGCTGGGTAAGCGAAGAAGAAGTGTATACCTCGAATCCTATCTTTGCCTGTAACCGCGCCGCACTCGAGAGAGAACTCTCCGTTTCTGACCAAGATGATGCCATCAGATCCATCAGTAAAGTGGACCTGGGTGACGAGGAAATTGAGCAGCTTTTAGAAGCTCTGAATCAAATCCTGCTGGTCGATCGGCACGGCATCTGGCAGTTAGCAGGCAGAGGTCCACAAGCCATCAGTATTACTGATGAAGAAGATGCAGCACTCCATATTGATTACACACAGGTGGATTATGAGGCGCTGCGTACCCATCCCAAAATCCTCCAATATCAGATGCGCGGCGGCCCAGGTCACAACCAAACCAAATTACAACGGCTCCTCCAGGCGATTACCGATCACTTCCAGAACTTGATAGACATCACCAAGAAAGGTCGTTTGCAAGCGCCTGTCATTCCCGAGCTCCTCCAAGAGACCGAAACAGACAGCGAATTTGACGAAGAGGTTCCTGAAGTAGAAGCAGAAGCATCGACACGCCCCCAGCGCCCACATCGGCAGCGCCTGCAACAGGTGCTCAAAAATTTCACTCGTCGGTATTTGCGAGGTATACGCAACCAGGAATTTCAAGCCTTCGCTGGCTTTGAAATCATGGTTCAAAATTACAGAATCTTTGCCTTTCTCCTCTGGCGACTTTTTGCAAAAGAGTGGGTGGAGCGCGAATTCCTGGTGGATGCGCTCCTCCAAACGTGGCAGTTCTTTTGGGGTGATGCCGATCAAAGAGGATATGTACAATCCCTCCCTGAAGAACAGGAGGTCCAGGTACTTCAGATGTTACGGGAAACCCATGCGGATGCTGAGCTTCTTGCGGGCGTGTACTATAGCGCATACCTGAGTACCTTTGAACGCTGGGAACAGCGGCGATTCGCCTTACGAGACTTTCTGCGGCAGCTCTTGAGTCAGCCACTCTTTGCAGTGACAGAAGAACTACTTGAAGAGGTCTGGGTCATTACTGCAGATCTCATCCGCTTCGATGCTCCGGCCGTTCAAAAAATTGTTCAGGTTCTATCAGATCTTGCCAGGTATGAAACAAGAACTGCTTTTCTCAAGATGCTGCAAGGGCACTACAACTTTCCCCCTGGGAGCTGTAGGTTCATGAAAGTAATAGTGCGTAGGAGCGTGATTGGCGCCGATACATCTGTCGATTGTTTGATCCTCCCCAGCGAGGATACTGCGACAGGGAAAGAATTGGGTCTGTCTGTGCTCCAGTCCTGGATCAAGTTCGAACAACACGAGTATTATCGAATCTCCACCCCTGGCAAAAGCTGGATGCTCTATTATGATAGGCAGGAACCAAAGGTGCTTTATAATGATACTCAGGGGAAGCAAATTCTCTGGACTTCAGAATTAAAAGAGCGTAGACACCCAGATCCCACTGTTTCAACTCCCACAGCTTGGGAAAGCATTTTATTTCAAATGGCTGAGTTTGCTCGAGAGATCGATAACCAAATGCCCCTTTCAGACCTGATGGTTGGATGATGTTGGTAGTGGCTGGGAGGAGAAGCCACCCACCATGGTCAAGGGCATACAGTATCTAACGCTCTCTCGCAAGAGGAACGGGTTAGTCATTGGTTCGTTTCGGATAATCTCATGCTTTGGTTTCCAACTAAATTTGGGAGTATTCAATGAGCGGCAGGACGATACGTATTTATTTAGTGGACGGGACTGCTATTGGAGTGCGAACGGCCGAGTTAATTAATTGGACCGGCGTAGCAGTGGTTGGACAGCGCACTCAGCTCGGATCCCTCGCCCAGCGACCCGAGGCACAAAAGACAGGAGTATATATCTTAGTTGGCCCCGACCCAGAAATGCAGTCCAAAGAGCGCATCTACATTGGTGAAGGCGATAACGTCTTAGAGCGCCTGGTAAAACATGCTAAAGACGGATCCAAGGATTTCTGGACTCAGGTTATTTTCTTTATTAGCAAAGATGAGAATCTTACGAAAGCACACGTACGATACCTGGAACGTGAACTCATCCAATTAGCAAAAGCGACAGGGCGTGTCATTCTGGCAAACACGGCCTATCCAGATAAGCGGCCTCTCCCAGAAGCTGAGGTGGCCGATATGCAATTCTTCTTAGAGCACATCCAGCTCCTCCTGCCTGTCCTGGGTTTCAATTTCCTACAGCCGCTTCCCCAAACAGGGCAGCTTACCAACGCTCCTGAGGGGGAGGGTGTCTCTCCGTTGCTTGAAATGAGCATATCAGGTGCTAAAGCACTGGCACGGGAGTACAAAGGAGATTTTATTGTCCTCAAGGGGTCAACGGCTCACAAAGATCCTAAACCATATTGGACCTCCTATCGGCAACTCCGAGAGCAATTGGTCCAAGAGAAGCTTCTTATTCCCTCTGAAGATGGCAAGTTCTATCTCTTCCAGGAAGACATCCCCTTCAAGAGTCCCAGTGCAGCAGCGGCAGTGATCCACGCCGGAAACCAGAACGGCCGATTGGCCTGGAAGGTGAAGGATAGGAACATGACATATAAAGAGTGGCAGGAAACACAACTCCGCGAGGCAGGAGTTGATGAAACACATTAAATGAAAGCTGAACAAAGTGGATTCTGAACAAAATAGCGACCTTTCACAGTGTTGAGCACATGATAAAAAAGCCAGCACGGACAGGGATAATTTTTGGATAATTTTTTAAGAACCTTGTAGTCGCTCTTTAGCCGCTAGATCACGCGTCGCAAACTCCCTGGAATGTACATGATGGCTGGTATTGTCCGATTGCTTTGAGCTGAGGAAATAAGGTAACTGGGTGGTCATATTTAACATCAACATCGAAGGACCCACATTCCGCAGTTTGCGAAAATGTGATTTTTGAATATTTTGATAGAGGGGCCACAAACTCAGGATGAGCCTCGGCTCATGACGAATTCTATTCACGAACATCAATTGCCGCTTTGTTGGCTAAGCACCAAGGGAGCACTGTTCTGGGTTTGCCATGTTACTGCTCTGCTTTGTAGCTTGATCCCTGAATTTTCCTGGGTTTTGAGTGCTTCACCCATCAGCCCGCAAAATAATCAAAATTTGTCCAAACTCAAACTGCGGAATGTGAGGAAGGACAAGCATTATGGGTAATTACTCAGGTCAGCAGTGGAATGAAGTGAAACTGTTCGCTAGACTGCAAGAGATTTGCTCCTCCGAGGGGGTACAGGCAGCCCAGCGCCTCTATGAGTTTGCAAAAAGGCACAATGCGCGTTTTATTTGGAGATCCGGTCCCTATGGTTCCATCACACCCCGCTTTCTAATTGAGGATAACCGTGTAGGGGTCTTTACCTTGGAAGAATGGAAAGATCGTACAAGCAAATTCGGTGTCAGTGGCAAGTTTGTTGTCAATTTTGAGTATCTTGCTAAATATGGGCAGGTCTCAATACCGATTCTCTCCCGCTTGGCTGAAACCTTACGCACAATCCCTGGGGTAAAGAAAGAGTATGCCGAGCTAGAGAAGCAGCATTTTCTAATACGGCCACCGCTGTCCCTCGATGAGATCCTAGCCCGGACAAGCGTAGTAGAGCAGGTAGAAGAGGCGCTTGAGGTCCTCTTATAACTGGGTTTTCAATCCCGCGAGGGACACAAGATAATCATGGATCTGGCAACTTCTTTTATAACTATCGTGACAAATTCGAGGTAGAGCATGGGAAATCAGAGAAGCATTACCATCTCTCTGACAGCGAGCAAGAAGGACCACCCGCCCGTCTTTCTTCCTTCACACATCGATCGCTTAGAAGTGCTGACTGGAGCCGAAATATGAGTGGATGGTCCTTTTCATTCACTTTCCGTCGAAATTACTTTGCCGGCTTGTGATGTGCAGCGGCACGTTGGGCACGGGATGCGAAGCCGCTTGGCGCGCTGGCATTTTTCGGGTTGCGTGCACAGGCAGATTGAATCCGCGAAGCTGCTGCTTGGTTCATAGCCGTCGATTTGGCTGCCCCAGAACCTTTGCCAGTCCCGGATTTGTTTGCACTTCCTTTGCTCATAAAGCCCTCCTTTCTAGAAGAATGCAAGCCCTGCTTGGGTATGATCACTCCCTTTGTCTGGATAGCCGCGAGACGCTTTCTTATCCACTCGGCTACACAGAGGGGAGATGCAACACAATGTGCCCCTATTGTTCTCGAGAATGGATAATGAATTTTTTTATGATGGTAGGGAACCTGACTCCCCCGTTTGGCAACAGCAGAGATGAAAAGGCCAAAGTGGTCTTGATCCGGGAGGTGGATTTTTCCTCTTTTCTCAAGCGGTCTCGTGACCAGTCGGTTCAGCGTAACGGCAGATCAAGGGTAAAGCAATAGATCTTTTCTTGATAGGAAATAGCCACCAGATTGCGAAGATACACGAGGTGGTCCCCATCGGGTAGGAGGAGGGAAGACCTAGCCAGGGTCGTGGCGATGCGGGAGGTTGCCTCCCCCGTCTGCCACTTCAGGTAGTGAAGATAGGGCCAGCGATCATGGTCCGGTTGGTTCTGCATCACCTTCAGGGCCACCAACGATAATGGCGTCAGCAGATCATAGCAAGCACCCCAGAGCACATCATAGAGGGTGAGACGATGATAGCGGGCTGCCCATCGAGGCTGTTGTGTGAGCTGAGAGAGCATGCGTTGCCCCTGAAACTGCCCAAATAACAAAAATGTCCGGGCCCACTCCCACAACGGATCAGGAAGACAGGCGATGCGCTGCTCATACTGGCGGAATGCCTTTAGGCGAAGAGGATGCATCGTCGCCAGCATTTCAATATCATCAGAGCAAGCTTCTCTCTCGTCAACGGTGCCCGAGCGAGAGAAGCCAGCCGCGACCGGTTGTAACAGGTAGCGTAACAGATCAGGGTCTGGCTCCTTCTCAAATGTTCCGATGGAGGTCAGTTCGTCGATCAACGCTAATTTGCCCGAAGCCTCTGGCCCTTGGAGTTTCTGAACGGCTTTGCGCACCTCCTTGCGTTCGGTTTCGGTAGTGGTTTTCTGGACGGAAGCAACCCAGGTGGTCATGGCACGTTTGACTTGTGGTAATGCCACCCCTCCACGCTCCCCCCAGTAGACCCATCGCCAGATGGGCAAAGCACATAACTGGCCTATACGCAGTTTCCCACGCTGCCGGGCTCGTAAGAGTTCAACAAATAGGGTAAACTGCGCCGATGACCACCAAGCAACAGAGCCGCTTCCATATGTACGTCCAGGCCACGTCCTTTCTGCGTTCCCAACCAACCCTTTTTGTATCCAATCATCCAACAGGGACTCGGTTGCCTCATATCCTTGGGCCTGGGCAGCTTTCACCATCTCCTGTTTCTCATACCAAGGTTCAACAGCGATAGCTGTAAATTGAGCAGTACTGATTAAAGGCTTCACGTCATCCTCCTTGTTTCTCTTCGATGATGAGACAAGCATACCTAAAACAATAGAGAGAAACGAGGGAAAACAGGGCAATTTTTTTCCTTGTTCTATCAGTGTTTCTGTTCACCCTAAAAATAGCGTGCATAGTATAGATAATCAAGAAGGTTGCCCTGAAAAGGGTTCCTTTCGAAGGAGCAGCCGGGCTAACTCGCTGATACATTTATGCCCGGTTCTCTACCAATCTCATTCCAGAAAAGTCCAGCGTGGAATAAAACTCCCCAAAGGTTAGTGCAAGATCGCCCACTTCCCAGTATTCGCCCCTTATCTGTACAGCGTCGTCGCGCCCGCCGAACCACCTGACACGCATTGCCATCTGGTTGCTAAGGTTCGCGGGTACTAGTGGTTGGGCCAGTTGGCACTTGGCTCATTGAGGTGCTGGATGCCAATAGTGTCCTTTGGCGGTTCCTCGGAGTGGTCGTTGCTTTGATTGCGTTTGCTGCTGGGTTGTCTCAGCTGCTGAGGTGGTCGTTCAGTGACTTCAAAGAGCTGGGGAGGCACGCCAGCAGCGCCAATGAATAGGATTTGCTGGCCAGTGGACTAAGTTTTTGGCAGAGGTGATGAAAGATAATTAGAAGTGAGCCGTGGCGCGCATTATACCTACCGAGGAAGAAAGCACTGGTGGTGGGGCGATGAGGGAGGATGCCCCCTGCTGGTGAGGAGAAGCCAGGGCCGCCCTCTGGACAGATGCCCGACGGTGGCCCTAGCATAACACGCATCAATTCCACCAAAAGGAGATGCGTATCATGAAGAAAGATACCGAGGTCAAGGTGTATATGCAAGAGCGACATAAAGGACGATCTCAACGACTGGCTGCGGCGCGTGCTGGTATGAGCGAGCGTACCGCCCGCCGATACGAACGGGCTGGCAAACTGCCCAGCCAACTCAAACGCCCGCACACCTGGCGCACGCGCCAGAATCCCTTCGAGGAGGATTGGCCCTGGGTGGTCGCGCACCTCGAACGCGATCCGGCGCTCCAAGGGACCACGCTGTTTGCCCTGTTGTGCGCGCGCCATCCGGGGCGGTATCGCCCGACCCAGGTCCGCACCCTGCAACGCCATATTGCCGCCTGGCGCGCGCTGCACGGACCAGAGCGGGAGGTGATCTTTGCCCAGCAGCACACCCCAGGCGAGCGGGGCCAATCGGATTTTACCTGGATGAACGACATGGCGATTACGCTGGCGGGGGAACCCTTTCCGCATCGGCTCTTCCACTTTGTGCTGACCTACTCCAATGTGGAGGCGGTTTCCATCTGCCACAGCGAGAGCTTTGAAGCGCTGGCCGAGGGGCTCGAACACGCGCTCTGGCAGCTTGGCGGCGTGCCCGTCCAGCACCGCACCGATCATTTGAGTGCGGCGGTCAAGCCGCTCCGCGAGGAGGAGCGCGAGGAGTGGACCGCCCGCTATCAGGCGCTCATGGCGCACTACGAGATGCAGCCCACCTGGAACAATACGGGCATTGCCCATGAGAATGGCGATGTGGAGCAAGCCCATCATCGCTTCAAAGAGGCGGTGGACCAGGCGCTGCGTATCCGAGGGAGCCGCGATTTCCCAGATCGGGTGGCTTACGAGCGGTTTCTGGCGGAGGTGGTGCGCCAACGCAACCAGACCCGCAAGGAGCGCTGGGTCCAGGAGCGATCAGCACTCCAGCCGCTCCCCCTCCAGCCGCTCTCTCCGTGCCGTGAACTGCGCGTGCGGGTCAGTCGCTTTAGTACGATCATGGTGCTGGGCAACTGTTACTCCGTCCCGTCTCGGTTAATTGGCACGACGATTACCGTGCGGGTGCGCGCCGAAGCGCTGGAGGGCTACGTCGGGACCAGCCGCGCCTTCCGTCTGCCGCGCCTGGTGGGCAAACAGCAGCAGCGCATTGACTACCATCATGTCATCTGGTCGTTAGTCCGCAAGCCCGGTGCCTTTGCCGCCTACCGCTATCGGGACGAGTTGTTCCCGACGACGACCTTCCGCCAGAGCTATGATCGGCTGCGGCGCGTGCTGCCCCGCCGTGCCGACCGGGAGTACGTGCGGGTGCTGCATCTGGCGGCGACCACCTCGGAAAGCGAGGTGGATACGGCGCTCGCGCTGTTGTTGGAAGTGCAGACCCCGCCGACGGTGGAGGCTGTGCGCGAACTGCTGGGGCTGGCGCACCCCATGACCCCGCCGAACATGGCCGTCCCACCGCTCGATTTGACAGCCTATGATCACTTGCTGCCATCGAGGAGGAGCCATGCCTAAGAGCGTATCTAATCGTCATGACGATTTGCAGCACCTGCTGGAACGCTTGAACCTGGGCGGCATGGCAACCGCCTTTGCGGAGTTGGCCCTCAAAGCGGCCAAAGAAGGCTTGTCGCACGAAGCCTATCTCTACGAACTCGCCCAACAAGAACTGGCGCTGCGCGACCAGCGGCGGAGAGAGCGGCTGCTCCACCAATCCTGGTTGCCGCGCGAGAAGACCTTCCGTACCTTGGACCTGGACCGCTTCCCGCCCGCGCTGCGGCTCCAGATCGAACGGCTCAAGAGTGGCTCGTTCCTAGAGCAAGCTGCCAACGTGGTGGCTGTCGGGAAACCAGGCGTGGGGAAAAGTCACGTCCTCGCGGCGGTGGGGCATGAGCTGGTGCAGCACGATCAGGCGGTGCTGTGGACGAGTACGGCCACCCTCGTGCAGCGCTTGCTCGCGGCCAAACGCGACTTGCGGCTGCCCCAGGAACTGCGGAAGTTGGACCGCTTCGCCTGCGTGATCCTCGATGACATCGGCTATCTGCAACAGAGCCGCGACGAAATGGAAGTCTTGTTTACCTTCCTGGCTGAGCGGTACGAACAAAGATCGGTAGCGATTACGACCAACCTCGTCTTTTCGCAGTGGGATCAGATCTTCAAAAATCCGATGACCACCATGGCGGCGCTGGACCGGGTGGTGCATCACTCGGTCATCCTGGACATGATGGGCCTGGAGAGCTACCGGGCCAGTGCCGCCCAGCATCAGCAGCACACAGAAGAGGGAGGTGAGGCGAGCGAACAGTTACCAGCGGCAAGAATAAGCGCGACCACGGGACATGCTAAGGGCCTTCCCCACATTAAGTGAGGCCCCTTGCTTAAAAGTGTGCGGTTTTCTGCTAAACTTCCTCCCATCACGGAGCCAGGAGGGCACCAGCGATGGAGTCTGTGGATGCCGCCTTGTTGTCCTTGCCAGAGGACATCACGCTTCAGTCCGTCCATCCGACCCCGACCAGTGTGCTTGCTCACATTGCCTGCCAGCGTAAGAGCGCGGCCTGTCCCCAATGTCAACAGCCTTCCATACGGGTGCATGGATACTACACCCGCACGGTGGCCGATTTGCCCTGTGCTGGTCGTCGGGTTGTGTTCCAACTGAGGGTGCGCAAGTTTGTCTGCTCGCTGCCTACCTGTCCGCAGCAGGTTTTTACCGAACGGCTGCCTGAACTGGTGGACTCGTATGCGCGGATGACGACCCGGCTTACTGCGATGCTCGAAGCGCTTGGTTTGGCCGCAGGTGGCGAGCAGGGAGCGCGGCTCGCGCAGCGCTGTGGTATCCAGACCAGTTCCTCCACGCTCCTGCGGCGTCTGCTGTGCCTGGCCGCCGTTCCTCTGCCTCCCGTCCGCGTGCTGGGCGTCGATGATTGGAGTGGGAAGAAAGGCCAACGCTATGGAACGATTCTGGTGGACTTGGAGCAGCGCAAAATTATTGACCTCTTGCCAGATCGCACCAGCGCTACCTTTGCCGCCTGGCTGCGGCTGCACCCCGAAATCGAGATCATCAGTCGAGATCGGGGCACCGATTATGCTGCCGCTGCCCGCGAGGCCGCGCCGCAGGCGCGACAAATTGCTGACCGATTCCACCTTGTGCGCAACGTGGCTGACATCCTGCTGCCGTGCCTGGCGCGCTGTCGCGCCGAACTCTGTGCGTCCGCACGGCGAGAGGCCCCAGAGCCGGAACCCTCCCCGCCTGACCAGCCGCGCTCACTGCCTCATCCCGACACCTGGCGACAGCACGCACCCGCCCAGGTGGAGCGCAAGTATCAAGCGCGGCAAGCGGAGCGGGAGGAGGTGTTTGCCCAGATGGCAACCCTGCGCGCTGCGCAGGTGCCTCTCGCTGAGATTGGCAAACGGCTGGGCAAATCAGACCACACCGTGCGGCTCTGGCTCAAACGCGGATCGGCCCCAGTGCATCGCCGTCGCCGGAAACGCCACAGCATCTTTGATCCCTATGCCGACGATGTCCTGGAACGCTGGCAGGCAGGAGTCCATGACGGGCCACAGCTGTTTGCCGAAATACGAGCGCAAGGCTTCTCTGGATCGGTATCGGTGGTGCAACGGTTCCTTCAAACCTTGCGCACCCGCCGCCGCCCACTGAGCGATCTGGCTCCACCTTCGCCCGCCGAACAACTCTCGGCGCGGGCGGCGCTCTGGCTCTTCATCCGTGAGCCCACCACCCTGACGGACCGGGAACAAGCGACTCTGGAAGCAATTCGGCAGGCGAGCGTGACCGCCGATACCGCCTATGGCCTGGTGCAGGGGTTCCTGACGATGGTCCGCCAGCGCGAGGGCGAGCGTTTGGACGCATGGATTGAAGCGGCTCAAACCAGCCAGATCCCAGAACTTCAGCGACTGGTCCTGGGTATCCTCCGAGACAGAGAAGCGGTACAGGCTGGGCTGACGGAGGAATACAGCAATGGTCCCGTCGAAGCTCAAGTCCAGAAACTGAAAGTGGTCAAACGCGCGATGTTCGGCAGAGCCAAACTCCCTCTGCTAAAACAACGATTACTGCATACGGTGTAACGTGCAACACCTTTCGGTACATGGCCCTTCCGGCGCTGTTGCCTGCTATCCTCCTGCTTGGTTCTCTGTTGTTGTGTGGAGACGCCCTTCCCTCGCATTAAGCAAGGGGCCTCACTTAATGTGGGGAAGGCCCATGCTAATTGACTTTTGACACAGAGGCAAGAGGCAATCGCTCCCGCATGGAAGCGATTGCCTCTCTCTCCTCTTCCCACTCACTGCTTCAGCAGTTTGTCTTTCAGCACTTCTTTCACAACCTCCCAAACGAACCGCCCCAGGCGCTGAACCAGCGGCAGACGCACCTTTAACTGGCGACATCTGGTAGAATAGAAGCAGACTTGCAGCGACCAGAAGAGCGCACGAATCTCCAGGTTTCTCTTGTGCCCTTTCGATCGCTGCCAACGGATCGTGTAGGGCACCAGCCCTACGATCAGCAGCCAGAGTACAAGTTGTTGTAAGTTCATCATGGGTCATCGCTCCTTGTTGGGTAGCGATGATGCTAGCACCATCAGATCATATCAACCGGTCTACTCTTAAGGATAAGCATGGGAGGCGTAGTGAACGTACGCAACAGCCTCCAAAGTTGCGTAGTAGGACTATACAGGGTGCGTAGTGGACCACGCGAGGTGTTGTATGCAGGGTGAGGCAGCAGATCGATCTTTTGGTGCCTTGTTGAGCCAATTCCGCGTGCAGCGAAGGCTGAACCAATTAGGGCTAGCGCGTAAGTTGGGGATGCGGACCCGCAACACCGTCAGTGCCTGGGAACGCAATCTCTATTTGCCTGATGGACGACACAAGGTCATCCAACTCGCTGAAGCCCTGGACCTGGATGAGAACCAGCGCAATCAGTTGCTCTTTGCCGCTGATTTTGCCCTGGAACCTCAAATGTTGCCTGAGGTTCCAGTGACCACCACTCACTTCCAAGCGACAAGCGATGTTCCCAGTCTGCAAGACTATATCATCACACCTGACGCGGTGTTCGAAAGAGTCCAGGTAAGGGATTTCGTAGGGCGGCAATGGTTAGAGGACGATCTCAATGCCTTTTTACATGACCCTGTCCGTGATCGAGGAGCCTGGCTTTTAGTTGGTGAAGCAGGGATAGGGAAGACCGCTTTTCTGGCTCATTTAGTCCAGACACATCCAGACTATCTCTCCTTGTTCGCCGAGCAGGCTCCTGGGGTTGGAAATTTACCCAGCGCCATCCAGAGCTTGGCCGCTCAACTCATCACTCGGTTTCGCTTGGAACCTTATGCAAGCCAGGAAACATTACCTCAGTTCGTAAGTATGCGTCCAGAATTCCTGTCTCGTTTGCTTCATATGGTCTCCGAGCAGTTAAAGGCGGGAGAAAAAGCCATCATCGTATTGGATGGGCTTGATGAAGCTGGGGTTTCCCCGGAGGGAACCCATTAGGTCTGCCACGGCAGATTCCGCGTGGCGTCTATCTCGTCTTATCCCAACGAGATCAAGCTAGCCCGCTTCTCACGCTCCAGCCCACGCCAAATCGGGTAGATCTGCGGGCTGGGGAACAGGACAATCAGAAAAATATCAGCTTCTATCTCCAAAACATAGTGAAGCGTCCACGCATCACCGAACAGTTATCGGCACAAAACTACACAGTCGAAGATTTTATTCAGACCCTGCAGCAGAAGGCGGCCGGGAACCGGATGTATCTGCGCTATGTGGTGGATGAAATCGCTCGTGGGCAACAGACACTTGATGATCTTGCCACCCTCCCAGAAAGCCTGATCGACTACTATGCTCAAGCTTGGAATCACTGGCGGACCTCCTCGGAGTGGGATACCCTTTATGCTCCTGTGCTGGGAACGCTGGCGGTGACTTTTGCCCGTGATTCCATAACTGCAGAGATGCTGAAACAATGGGCTGGTGTGTCGTGCAGCACCTATGAACTGCGGCGGCGGCTGCGCGAGGAGTGGGGCGCATTCATTTACGAACTTCCGGGAGCAGAGCGGCGGTATCGGTTCTGCCATGCCAGCCTCAGTGACTTCTTCGTGGGCAAAACGGGGGAAGGGCAAACCCTGCCTG
>Ga0070730_10002160_pt1 | contig 18127 bp, 21 predicted proteins | sample Coa_R1_3_FD_66447 | JGI IMG/M metagenome (GOLD analysis project Ga0070730, IMG submission 66447) | Surface soil microbial communities from Centralia Pennsylvania, which are recovering from an underground coalmine fire - Coalmine... | ecosystem: Environmental > Terrestrial > Soil > Unclassified ... | reverse complement strand
TCACCAGCACAGGGCGAAAGCCCAGACCGTGGACAGGACTGATGGCGAGGTTGTCATCGAGCTTGCTGTAAAACCATTCGGCCCATTCCGGCACGGCGGGAAGTCCAAAGATTTGGGCCAGTGACGACCAGAGAAAGCCAGCGCTCGATTCCGCGAGAAGAGTGCGTCCCGTCGTCTCGGAGTTGGCCGTCGCCCCAAATTCTTGCGATATCGCGATCAAGTGCCTTAGCGGTCGCTTACTCGCGGACAACTGGATGGACCCTCGATGGCACTGCGCATCTTTACCCAGGGTGACGGTCATCGCCGGAAGTCCGGGACCTTCGACGGTAAAGCTCTGCTGGTCGGAAACAATGGCGCTCGCAGCCGCGATTTGCGCATCGCCTCCAACCACGGAAATGAAATGTGCCTTCGCAACCGAATCGGCCGACCGCTCCCCAATGAATCGATCCATAGAGAGGCAGAAGCGGCTCACCGAATCGCCCACAGGTTTGTTAAAACCCATCGTCCCAAATCTCAGATGTGCATTCTTCATGGTGTCGTCATCCCCGATCCGGCATATTGTTTCTTTCCGGAGTCGCGCCACGCGATGGCATAACGATGACCTTGGAGTCGCGTAGGACAGTTGCAGCCTGTGCGGAGTCGCCCCTTGGTTGGGCGAATTCCGGCCCGGATGCTTCCGGATCATCGTCCCCTTCTTCCTGGGGCGCTTCGTGAGTAAGAATTTGGGTGGTTCCGTTCACCCACAACAACGTGCATTCGTGAGTAAAATACTCGCGCGTGTGGTGGATGTTTTTGCCGTCGTCCTCTTCCTGCCAGGTTCTGGTGTATTTCCTGGACTGCCAGTTGGCAACGTGACGCGACTCGCCCTCGCCAAAGACGCCATTTAGCATCCCCGCAGTGCACAGCAATCCGACGTGGCCGCCGTGAAGCGGAGTCAGGGGCCTTCCGCGCACCGTGCCCCTTTCTCGAAGGAGCGTACGCCGGACCTGCCGGTAGGCAGCGGATTCGATGAGTCTGTCCTCGATTTCATCGAGCGGCAGCCCCTGGTAAACGAACGCTGCCGGCTGCGATGGCGGAATGGCGTATTGAATCTCCGCAGTATCTGGCAACGGCGGCAGATCCGGCTGGTCCGATAGCTGTTCCAACTGACTCGTATGCAATGCGAGCACTTCGTCCCGCAAGCGGCGCTGCCGGCTGCGCCTCACTGCCAGTACGGCAATTTGGTTGTACTTGAGAGATTCGGGTGCCATGAGCCGATAAACTCGGATGTTTTCAAAATGCTCAGCGAGAGTCCTCGCGCAACCCGCCAGCTGTCGTTGAGGGATGACCAGAAAAAGGACTCCACCCGGCATCACCCATCGCCCGGTATGGCGTAAAAACACGACCTCCATCCGCTGGTTATCAGTCTTGCCTACTTCGAAATCGTAGGGCGGATTCAGATAGACGAATGCCAGACCGTCCACCCGGCACTGTACCTGCAACGTGTTGCCGTGCACCACGTCAATGCCCAGGGAGCGTGCCTGGTCGGTCCGGAATGCATCGAGTTCAATGCCGTATCGCAAGGCCGAAGTTTGGTTGAGGATCGTGTGGAATGCAGCCCCGTCTCCGACACAGGGATCAAGAGCAGCAAACTGCTCTGCAGGAAAGCACAAATGGGCTCTGAGTCTTTGTGCTTCGCTCTGCGGCAAAGGGTAAAAACCGAGTTTCAGGCGGCCTGCATTTCTCATGAAAACTCCAAGGAGTCGGCTACCTCCATGTGAATGAACCGATTGACTTTGCCGTTTGGCAACTCTATGGGTTCAAGAATGGTTGTGTTAGGGCGAATAAATTACCGGTGGTATGCTCTCTGCATCATGACCGAGGAACAAAAATACGTGTATGAATGGATCGACGATCTTCCCACCTTCGTGCCTGACTGGAGCAAGGAGCTTCCAGCGATGTACCAATCGCTCAATGCGTCATGGTTTGAGAACGCCCTACCTCCTTTGTCTGAGACATTCGTGTGCGAGTTTCAAGACATGCCGCGCGAATCCGCTGGCATCTACATCGGCGCGAACCACGCGAAACAACTTTCACGTAATGGCGTAACGGTAAGGGTTGGAATTCGCATAAACTCCAAGCTCCAATGTCTAAAGGATCACGTTAAGATCGCGCTGCTGCATGAGATGATTCACGTGAGAGGATTCACACACAACGCAGGCGAAGCGGATTTTCAGGCTGTGATTGCTGCTTTGTGGAAAGCTGGTGCCTACCACAAACTTCTGTAGACGACCGGGAAATGAACACCATGTTCCCGACGCGCGTCGTTCCTTTATCACTGGCGACGGCAATCTAAAGCGCACCTGGGCACTCAGATGGCAGGATAAGAGAGAGCGCGACGATCAAGCTTGCTACAACCACAAGAATGGAGAGACCTATGGCAGCTCCTGAAATAGCGATCTTCCTGGGGGCAGGCGCCTCATGTAGCGAGGGGGCGCCCACTCAAGGAAATTTATTCAGAGACTTCTTTGGAGAGTCATTTGACGGCTATCAAGGAATAGCCCGCGGACATCCTTCTCTTACGGCCATCAAAACTATGAAGAACAGGCTCGTAAGGTTTTTTGAAGTATTTTTCGGTTTTAATCCGGAGGAGTCTTATGCAACAGCGCACTTCCCGACCTTCGAGGAAGCATTAGGCATAGTCGATCTGGCCCTGATACGCGACGATGGGTTCCGCGGATTTGAAGGAAATCTATCCTCCCAGCAATTGGGCGCCACGCTCCGGAATGTGAGGAGCGACTTCGTCTTCCTGATTGCACTGATCCTCGACAAGAAATTGGAGCAATCAATCGGTCGCCACGCACTCTTGGTGCGGAAACTCAGCCAAGATGGAGCACTCAACAGGTGCGCATTCGTGAGCTTCAACTACGACATCCTCATAGACAACGCATTAGGGGCACAGTACGAGGATTACTTCTTGGACTACGGAATTGAGTACGCTAACTTCAATGGCCAAGAGGAGTTCCCGAGACCGAGACCACATCCGGTATCGCTCCTTAAGCTTCACGGCTCGCTTAATTGGCTCTACTGCTCCACATGCAGTTCGGTCGCAATTACGCCACGAAACAAGGGCGTTTGCAACCTCGTGGTTAGCCCTGCCGATTGTCGTTGCGGGAGATGCAACTCGCTGACTGTTCCAATCATTATCCCTCCAACATACTTCAAGGTTCTATCAAATGTCTTTCTCCAAGAGGTGTGGCATCGAGCGGAGAAGACACTGAGTAGCTGCCGAACATGGGTGTTCTGTGGCTATTCTTTCCCGGACGCCGACATGCATGTGAAGTACCTGCTCAAACGAGTGCAAGTGAATTCGCCGGGTCAGCGGAAAATAATGGTGGTGAATTGGCACGAAGATAAAGAACCTCATGCGGCGGCGGAAGAACAGCAACGTTACCGACGGTTCTTTGGGGATACCGCACAATTGAAATACGAAAAACTCTCGTTTGAGCAGTTTGCAGCTGACCCTAATCAAATGCTAAATGCGGTGTCGTCTAGCTCTCTGGAATGATTCCCCGTTCGCATTTTCCGACGCGACACGGTGCTTCGGGCTATGTTGTGGGCAGCCCTAATTTGTCAAAAAATGCACGATTGCGTTCTCGCGCCGAGTTCAAGAGTCGGTCGTACGATATTACTTCGATGTACGCCTTGTAATTCGCGTTATATCCAAAATAGCCGAGGTGGTCGCTAGTAACGGTGAGGTTGAGCATCTTGCACCGGCGTTCCACCGTGGGGGTGATGTCACAAATCGCATAGCAGAAGCCGGGGATCTCTTCCGAACGTGGAATGGGGCGGCCCGAAGCTGTCTGCACCTCGCCCTTCCGGATGCGGTCAAGGTATCCGAGCGCCTGCTCGACGGGGTCCTTTTCCTCTCCGGGGCCGGCGTCGTTGCGCATTGGTCGCTTTATCTCTACGACCACAATTGAGGCCAGGGGAAGGTTCTGATCGTCGTTTACAAGTATGGGATCGTCGAATACATTCAGGGCGCAAACGTCTGGCTCCTTTGCGTCCCCGCTTCGCGTGATTTCCATCGAGGAAAGTGGCTTATCAGAGGCTAGAAAGTCGTGGAATGCGAGACGCTCATCGATCAGCCACAGATTACAGCTGTCTAGCCTGATCTCGTTTGAAATCTTGCGCATTGGCATGATCAGTTCGTGGATGAGGTCCTCCCGAACATACTTACCGTCTTCCCCACGCTGGATCGCTTTTTGCAAAATGTCGAGGATGACTTTTCTGTGGAATACGTAGTTTGCCAGATCGGACTTCTTTATGTCGTCAGCTTTTCCAAGATAAGCTGCAAGGCGCTCTCGATACTGTGCAGGGGATTCGTCAATGCCAAAATTCATCAGTTCATGGCCCTCGGACAGCAAGGCCCCCTCTAACTCCGAAAGCTGCTTGTGCAGAAGCAGCTCAAGCTCTTTATCCGAGATGTTGGGATCGACATTCAGTTTATCTTCCGCGATGCGAGGGAGGATCGGACGATACCGCGGAGCCTTATGATTGGCGTAATTTTCAACGCGTTCCTTCGCGGCCTTCAGATTCTCCTTCAGATAGCCGCCGAGGTACTCGCCGATATTCTGAATGACCGCGCTCCTGATATCTCCAAGACTGAGGTCCATATCGGAAAAGAGTTCATCGCTCATTTCCTTGATATCGAAACCAATGCGCTGCGCGCGAACATTGCGATCGAGGAACGGCGAGGTCACATAGCACGCGTAAACGAACTCGCCATCTCCTTCCTTGATCTTTCCGTATAGGCCAGGAATCTTTCCGACAATCGTTTCCTCTTCGACCAGCCGGCCCGCTGCGCACCAAGCAATGAAATGTTGTTTACCCGAACCCGCCTTGAGTTTGATATGAGTGACTTCGAAGTTCTCTCCCTTGATCTGCATGTCTTGTTTGCTCGCGGAGGTGAACATGTATTCTTCGTACAGATCGTCGACACTGGTCAATTCAGGACCATCCTTAATCCAAATGTGTGGGGGTCCTCCCTCCCGCACGAAGTACCACAGACAATGCTCGATCAACCCGCCAGCAATCGGTTTCGGGGTCTTGGCCGATTTGTCCCGATACTCCTCCCCAAAGCCGTCCAAGTACACGGAAGTTTCCAACTCAGTGTCCCGCAGCGCGTCTTCGAGAGTAACTTCATCCACCCCACCTGCAGCAGTGAACGAAAACGTGCGCCTTTTAAGTGCGCCGCCTTCGGCAGAGAACGTGCTGCTAACGTGGATCCGCTTGAATGCTTTGAGCCAGAGTAGGCGTCCTACTCCCCGGCAACCTTGGTTTGCCTTATAGTCTGTGTCGAGTGTTTCGAATGACTTCATGTTTGCGTCGTTGAATCCGACTCCGTTGTCGGTAACCCTAAAGCCAAGGATCGTCTCCAAGGCAGGCGCACCTCGCTTTGGTTTGGCGCTTTCAAATGCAAGTGAAGTCTGCGGCAGCCTCAAGATTTCCACTGTGATCTTGCCCTTCTCGGGGTCGAGGCCGCGTTCAGCAATGGCATGGATCGAGTTGACGACCGCTTCGAACAGGCATAGCAAACCGTGGCTCGCCGGAAGCGGGGTATTGCGCAGCCGCCCTTGCAGGTTGGTATTTATGCTCATGCGGCTCTTCTTTAGCTCAGAGGGTAATTTCCACGAATGACCTAGTTTACTCCCATTTGTTGGCCTGACCGACCAATCAGCGCGGGGCTCCGATTAGTGCACCTGGCTTTCAAAGACGAGAACAGCCCGACTCGCTCAACGAATAGCGCCTTCTCGTCATCTGGCGGACCGACGCCCGAATGGTCGGCTACTTACACGGAAGCCGATGTAGTCGCAACCGCCCTCCGGCGATATCGATACTCAGCCAAGCATGGAGGTGACACCGACGACAGACAGCTGGATTGTTTGCATCCGCTCCCCGTTGGTTCTCTCGGATGATAGCGAGCATGGGATAACCGCAACTCGGGCAACTTATGGCGACATTGTTCCCGAATGCATCACAAGGAACCTCTTGCTCGTTTTCATCCACGCAGCGAAAATCTGTGATGGTTGCCATCTTGATCACCATTTTAGGCTGATCAACAGCGGATTGCGAAATGCTGACTCGATGTTGTCCAGTTGAAACTTCATTTGGCTGCGGCGAACTCTGGTGGCCTACGCTCACACTCTGAGGGGCATCACCACGTAGCGATAGGTGCAATCCTGAACCATGCTGTCTTCCGGCCGGAATTCGCTGGCCGATTCTCCATCCTTGAATTCCAATCGCACGCTGCTGGAATCCACAGCCTTCAGGAATTCGAGCAAGTACTGCGAATTGAAGGTCATCGATTTCAATTCGCCGGCATAGGTCGTTTGGACGATGTCTTCCGATTCGCCGGTTTCTGCATTGGAAGACGACACCTTGAATTCATTCTTTGCGAGCCGGACTCGGATGGAGTTCATCCTCTCATCGGAGAATTGCGCGACCCGCTGAATGGCGGTAAACAGCTCGTCTCTGGAAAGCACGGCGCGATTGCTGTTTTCCAGACGGAGCACGACTTCGTAGTTCGGGAATGTGCCCATGATTTGCCGGGTCGTGAGCAGCCGGTTGCCGACAACAAAGAAGAGAGTGGAATCATTCTGGGCAAACTGGATGGATTCGGAGGAGGAGGAATTGAGTAGAGAATTGAGCTGTGAAAGTGCTTTCTTCGGCAACAGTGCTCTGGATTCCTTTCCCGGCCCCGATCTGGCGTATTCGACATACGCCATCCGATGGCCATCGGTTGCAACCATGGTGACTCCCTGTGGCTTCAGGAGCAGCAAGGCCCCGTTCAGTGTATATCGCGATTCTTCCTGCGATACCGCGAACGTCGTCTTTGCAATCAAATCGCGCATCACGTGCGATTCGAGCTTCACGGCAGACTCGGCGGGAAATAAGGGAAGCTTGGGATATTGCTCCGGGGCCAGGCCTACCATCTTCGTGTGGGAGCGTCCACTTTTGATTTGCACCCAGTTGTTTTCCAGCAGCCGGATGGTAACGTCTCCATCCTCCAGCAGCCGGACGTAGTCATGGAGTTTGTGCGCGGGAATCGTGCACGATCCCTCTCTCTTTACCCTTGCCGGGCAGGTGGTGCGCAGACTGAGATCGAGGTCCGTGGCGGTAAGAGCGAGAAGATTTCCGGTAGCCTGTACGAGAATGTTGACCAGAATCGGAACGGTAGACTTGCGTTGGACGACCTTTTGCAACTCGCTCAACTCTTTCAGCAGGTCCTGTTTGGTGACGGTGAATTCAGTAACGCCGGTCATCGGCGTGCTGGGAGACGTTAGCACCGCGTGTGTGCCGGTCTGTTCCATGAATGATGCCCTGGCCGAAACAACTCGGCCTTCCTTTCGATGGGATTTATTCCGTGAAGAGTTCCGGCTGGACTGGAGTCGCAGCTATCCTTTCCCGAGGCAGTGCGACGTCGGCGGAGATTGCAACAGTTGGCGTGGTTGCGGGTGTTGCGGTAAGCCCATGTTTTGCGAGCAGGCGAGCGGCCTGTGCGATCTCTGCTTGCCTGTGAAGTTCTGCGAACTGTCGTCGCAGGCTGCCTAAATAAGGACCAGCGGCTTCACACATGGCTGCATTTAGATCTGCTCCCGTGTTATGCGCTGACAGCCAGTGAGTAGTCCCGTATTCAGTGCTCACTCCAGGCTTCTGCGGGTCGAACTGGTCAAAGAAGCGGAAAAGCTCAGGGGTTTGTCGTTCGAAGTAGAAATCGTAGAAACCGTGCCGGTCATAGTGAGCAATGAACGAGCAGTGCTGACTCAAATGATGGTACAGGGCCTCGGTAAACTGATTCTTACTACATCCGCACTCAAGAAACCGGACCCAGGCCCGCAGGACTTTCTTCTTCTCGATGGCAGACAAGAATCTTTCTTCGGAAAACTCGATTACTGGAGACATCCTTCACCTCTGGTGTTGACGCATAGGGCCTTGGCAGTAAGAGCAGCCATTGCTAAGAGAGAGTCGGATCAGGCAAGTTTTGTTATCGCGGAGGAACTGTGACTAATAGACGATCTCAGCGGTTCCATTGGCATGAACCAGATAGAGATTGAAATCGTTGTAAGCCCCGCCTCCATTGCGCAAGCTATCGTGAAATGCTGCTTCATAGCTCGGGTAGTAGCGGTCGGTCAGAGTAGACCAATAGGCCTTTTTCTTGTGATACACGAGTTTCGTCATTTTTGCCGACCTCGCGGACGAAAAGAGTCAGCGCGCATTCTCTGTCTGTGCACGCTTGCGGAAGAGCGGCGCGTTAGCGATTGTCAGAGGGAGAGGAATTGCCAAGAGACGGGGCTAAAGCAAGTCCCGATTCGCGCCGTGGCTTTATCAGGATGGCGATTTGCGGCACTTGCTGCGCGCCAGGTATCTCCACGATATTTGGCTCCGTCGGAAATTCGTAGTCGATTCTTGATCCCACGATCTCTCCGTAGGCACCTTCCATTCCCTCGATGTCACCGGGAAGAGCAAAATCTCGATTCCCGATGAAGTGCGCCCAGTAGTTCCCATCGCTGGTGCGGGATAGCTCAACGGCTCCGCCAGGAAACTCGATGATGTGGGTTGCCGGTTCTGGTCTTCTGGTCTTGTCACCAAGCAACTCGATGAGCCGCGGCGCTCCGTCAATGAGGTAGTTTCGGGTGGTCACCTGTGACATGGATTTCCCTGTGCGTGCACAGAAGCTGATGTTGGTTCAACCGGCAGCGGCAGAACCTCCACGCTGATGGTTGGATCTTCATCTCCGCTCGTCCAGACATGCACCTTGAATTTGCCTTCGTAGACCTCAACGAACACCTGCGACGGCTTGACGCCTCCCGGGTCGCCGGTGAATCCCTCGACGGCGATCTCCAGACCGTTGGGGTGAGCAATTTCCTCGGGCTTGAGTTCCAGTTTCATTTTCCGCCTTCGTTCTCCCATACAGACAACTCGTCGTCGTCCTGGGGTCTAATCGCCAGCACTCTAAATTCTCTAAGCATCTCCATGAGTTCGGGATCTCCGCTCCGGTAACCATCCATCAGTCTGTCCAGAGCTTCGCGTGGCAGAGCGAGAGTGAGGATGATGGGCATCTGCAACCTCCGGAGTGGTATTGATTCAGGCTGGAATTCGTGCACGGCGAGCGCGCTGGGTTGCGACGCGGCTGCCGGTGGCACTGGAACTTGTGATTCGCTGCCACACGCAGGGATCAACAGGAAGTGACGATACGCGGCCGGTAGCGAGGTTCGCGAACGCTCCGTGGTATGTCAATTTGCCGTGCCGGAAGAACCTTGCCAGCATGGCCAATGCCTGATAGGCCAGCGTCTGATTCACAAATGGAGACTGGCTCTCCAGCGCTTCCAGCGCGCTGCACGAGGGCAGCTTGTCTTTCGCATCCAGCTTCGGATTGATGATTTCCGGAAACAGCTCTGCAACGTTCGGCAGCCGGATTTCTCCCTTTCGTACGGTGCGCGTATGCGTCTGACCCAGCACAAATTGGCCACTCTCGGCAGCGTTGCCAAGGTCGAGCCAATACATGGCATTCTGGTACGTGGAAGTCTCCGTGATCAGCTTGCGGGCTTTGCGTGTATCGACACAACTGATGATGATGTCTGCGCTTTGCGGCGAGTTCCATTGCCGGTCAAGGAAGCGAATATCGGACTCCCATGCCAATCCCCAAAACAAGTTGATACGGGTGGCAAGCACGTCCGCTTTGTAAAGACCGATCTCGCTTTCGCTGAAAGGCTGCCGGACACAATTGGCGCGGCTGATTCGGTCGCCGTCAACCAGGGTCACGTGGAGCCCTTTGGGATGGCCGAAGGCCAACATGGCCTGGTGAAGGTGGACTAGGCCAGTCGCCATCGTGCTACCGGTTCCCCCGCAGCCCACCAGCAATATCGCGACTTCCTTCGACAAGAGCTGTCGGGGCAGCATGTGTTCATGGGTTGTTGCGGGCTTGGTTCGCGTAAGAGCTGTCATTCGAGGTCACAAATTCTTCAACGGTTTGATTGAGCGGGCACAGATACTCTGTGGGAAATTGCTTCTTGCGCTGGAGAAATCGCCACAACGACAGAACTCCGCCAGGATACAGAGTGTGCTTCTTTACTCCGGCTGCGTGAGAGAAAGCACTTTGGAAAAATGCCTGCTCCCACTCGCGAATGGCAGCCACCGATCTCTGCTGGGGAATTCTCATGCTTCCCGTACACACGGCCGCGTTGTCGTAGCAATTCCAATACGGCGCCATGCAGAGTTTGGTTCCGGCTACTGGGCGCCTGTTTTCCGCCAGAGCCCGAATCCACAGGTGGTGACCAGAGGCTTTGAACAGAAGAGGCGGGTGCGGATAGTGCTTGCCGTTCAAACAGCGGAGGGCCTTATCCTTTCCGCGGTCGCTGAAGAACATTGGCCGGGTTCTCGCAGGGCTCCACCAGACCACCATGTCCGCAGTCCGCGCAAGCACGGATTCGGGCAAAACCTCCACTGGAACCGATTGACCGAGGTCGGCCACCAGAGTCGCGAGCAGTCCAGGCGTCGCCAGCCGTCCGGCACCCAGACGCGCCTCTCCGTCGTCGTGAATTACGTCATGGAGAGTGACAAACGGATGCCGATAGGGAAAACCATCGTAACTACTCTCCCCGTATACCAGCAGCGCCCGGCTCAGTTGGAAGTTCCTGCTTGATCCCACGTTGACGTATGTCTTCATCAGAAATACCTCGAATGATTTCGATGAGCACGGATGCGGAGGCCAGCGACCGTACCATGGCTCCCAAGCGGTCAAATGATGCTTTGACAGCCCGGTCGAGAGATTCAGAGTCTTGATTCAGATCGATGAACAGCATGAGGCTGGAACCGATCGGATTGTCTTGCCCAAGGTACTGCATCTGTTCCGTAAAGCAGGCCTCTACGAGATCATCCTCGTCAAAGACGATCAATGCCCCAGGACCGGGCTCATCGGTGTGTTCGAGATAGTCCTCCATCTCGGGCACTTTGTCTCTGAGGTCGTAGGGCCACGCATGTTCATACCCCGCGCCATGTTCGTGCAGGGTGAGACAGTGGCTCAGCAGTTGCCTTGTCCGCGCGTCGCCGAGTATTGGCAATATTCTCTTGAGCGACCGTACTGCAGACGAACAGGAAGGCAGTTTGTTGAGGGATGCGGGCCGCACGCCTCGGACCTGTGGATAAAACGATTCCTTGAGTTCTTCTTCCTCCAGGAACTGCAACTGTTCGTCAGCGTGATGCTCGGCATCGCGAAAATCGTAGACGCTCATCCACCGGTAGAGGTTGTCACAAAGAACAGTGAAGAAGGCTGCGGAAAGCCGTTCATGAACTGACCCGAGGAGCCTGAGCGTTGGTCCAATCGGAACCATCGCGGCCTGGTCGTAGTTCACCGAGAGAAAGATCCTCGAACTTGGTCCAACGGTCTCCGATTGATTCCTTTCGTACTCGTTGAGTTCGACGATTTCATCCAGCAGACGAATGTACGCTTCCGGGAAAACGCGCGATACGACCGAAATGCCGTTGGCTTGGCAATGACGTGCCAGTCCCACCTGCACGAAGTCAACGGCGCTTCCTGTCCAGTCGTTGACGCGGCTGATTCCAAGCCGCAACATACTCTTCCCCAAAATAGCTGCCGGCTGTTCTTCCGTCCGTGAGCAGTAGCGCAACCGCACACCATCCAGCTTCGGCAGGGTTACGCCGATCGGCTGCCCGATTACACGAATGGACTCATGACGGTTCCGGAGGGCGGGAGAATCCGATCGACGTTCTCGACCCGCTGGGAATTTGCGGATTGGAAGAGGCGTTCCACGGCCTTGCCGACGTTGAATGCTTCTGGGCATTGGTTCAATTGCTCCACGACGGGATCGATACGGGAATCGGCCTCTTGAATCAGCAGGTCCAGTTCCCGCGTCAATCGTTCTTTCTTGTTGCAGCCGAACAGGCAGCCGCCTACTCTTTCCGCGACCGGGCACCTCTGGCACTTCTTCTTCAAGCTCATCCCTTAGTGCCGACCGAACGCGTGAAGGTGTACTGCATGGTCCCGTTGACTGGAGTCGGCCCTTCGACCGCCGCCGTTGCCAATTCGGGATGCGTCGCAACATACATGTCGCGAACCTGCTCGACGGAGAGATTGGGAGCGGGATCCGGCAGCTTCATGCCGTTAAAAATGAATACACGATCCAAGACTGCTACCTTCATCGGGATTCGTCCTCCTCCTCGACTTCGTTTTCGTTCTCGACGTGATCTGCGCCGTCCTCTTCGATGCCATCGTGCTCATCGCTGGACTCGGTCGGGGCGATGGCCGCCGCGTTCAGATTCGAGACGGCGGGCCTTGGCTCGACATGCGCACTCTTTGCCGTCGCGTCGTTAGCACTAACAGCTGCGGGGACACTCTGGCTTTGCGTGGTCCACAAGAGCGGCAGGGCTCCTTCATCAGTCGCCTTCTTTTCCTCGGCCTTCGGCGCTACTGGCTTTTTGCCGTTGCCCTTGTCCTTTTCTTTCTTGATGCGCTCGCGCTCGTCAATCGCCTTGACCGAGGCGCCAATCGCGGTCGCAGCGCTATTGAAGCTCTGCTGCAAGCCCGCGTGCAAAGACGTGAAGTTGGTTAACGTGCTCGCGAGTTCGGCATCAATCTCTTCCGGCGTTCCGGTGAGGCACAGAGGTGTTGTCAGTCCCTTGATTGCCTTCTCGGGAATCGGAGCGACTTCCTTGCTGTGCGAGTGTCCGATTTGGCCGTTGGCTTTCTTGTCATTCTCGATAACCTGCGGCACCACGTTCACTCTGATCTGCCGGTCGCTTACGGACGCTACCGTGATCGTCAGTGGACGGTTTTGAATCAACGGCATGAGTTCTGTAAACATGCAGTCTCCTTTGGTGTTTTGTTGACAATGTGCTAGTTACAATAGGAAGGCAGACGTTAGATCCGGCGACGCAGAATGTTGCGCCAGGATCAGGGTTAAATGAACATGGGAAAACGCGATCCTAACAAAACCGCCAGAAATCGAATCATCGAGATTTACAAGGTTCAACTCCGGGAGCTTCTGCCCAAGGTTCTCAAAGAAACCGGCACGAGAGACGAGCAGTCCCTCAATGCGATTCTGGGAAGCAAGAATGATGAGCTTTTTGATCTGAAAAATGACGTCATTCACAGCCAGGATCAGTTTGTAAACCGATGGCTGGCTGGATTGAAAAAGGCGGCCCTTGCAGAGGAAGGCGGCTCTATCTTCTGGATTTGGAAGAGTCTGAAAAAGCACAAGAATTTCCGAAAATACACCCAGCTCTTTCTCGAAAGGTCTTATCTCAAACATTTCGACGAATTATCCAAGAACAGGCCGTTGGTCGAAGCGGCCGAGCTCTGGATTGGGCAACAAAATGCGAACTATGGACTGCTGGTAAGCCCACGGTTTCGAAATGGTCAATGGGAGAATGACAAGAGCGAGATACGAGCTTTCAATCAGCCTTATTGGTCAATCGGCCACGTCATGGATACGGGACTGGTAATTCCGGGAAAGGACAAGATATTTACGTTTTCTGACATTGAACAATACCTTCTGTTCTTTCAGGATACGCTTGTCAGGAATTCCGGATCGGAATACGAATATGAGATCGCCGGCTACTACTGTGATTACGTGAGGGACAGCCCGAACCCAGAGCGAATACCTCTACTTATTCCTGAGTTCCGATATGCTGGTCTCGCCAAAAAGCACATCTACCGACTCGATTTCCTGGTTATTAATCCGTATACACTAGACAAAACTGGATTCGAGCTGTCGCCTTGGTCTACCCACGGGTATCTCCACAAGATCAGGGGCCTAACACAGGGTCAAATCAATGCGATGGCTGCAGACAACTTTGCGAAAGAAATGAAGAAGCATCGCGCATTTTTCAAGGAGCACGATGTATTCTGTCTCATATTCCCGGATGATGAGTTGAAAGATACAGAGTCTCTCTTCACGGAGTTCATGATTCCTCGTTTGAGCCCTGAAGAACCGAAGATTCAGCTCTCATTTCAAATCATGGAAGAATTTTTGGAGGACGAGTGACCGTCCAGTACGTTCATTGTGCGTTACATCATGTGGTGCATAGCTCCAATAAGCGCGAGACAGTCATTTGTCCACCATTTCTTCTTAAGCTTGTTGTGTGGTGGCGGCTAGCCACATCCGGTCGTTGACCCGCAATTGCCGCAGCCGAAGCATGCTCCCATGCGGGTCGTCAAATTGCCACAATAAATGCACAAAGGCGCATCGCTTGGGGTTAGCTGAGCATTCGTGGTGGCCAGCGGCATAGAGCATTCGCCATCTGACTTTCGTGGCTGATACTCGTGAAAAATCTGATCCCGCGGCATGAGGCCGTTCCTTTCGTTGTGGTGGATGAAGAAATTGAATCCGGAGAGTTGTGGTTTAGACTTCAGCGGCCAACTCTGATGAGGCTGGCCAGGAAAGTCCAGAACACTGCCCCAACATGCCGAAGAGGGTTGCGGGGCGCATCCGGAATCGAGTCGTTTGCCTTTGGCCCAACATCCACGGCCCGCTCATGCCCTGCTTGTTCCAGCACTCGGCGCAGGGCGGCCAGGGCATGATCGATGGGCTGCACGTGACAGATGCCGCAGAGCACAGTTCCTCGCCACAAACCAATGGTATAAAGCTCGTCGTGTTGCGCCGTTCGAGAGATCTTGTGGACGTGAAGAGAGAATTCGGGGTTCTCGACGCTCATCATTTTATCCTGTGCCCTGCGGGCAGACCTGAGACTTATGGACGTTCATTAGTTGACGGTACCTACGAATTGTTCCGGTATTTCTTTGCCCTGCACCATGCCACGAATGCCATCCGTCAGTCAGCCACGATCCTCAGCGTTTCCCCGAAGGGGGCTGTCCGACGCGAGTCCGTCACCCAGAGGACGGGATAGCCGGGAGTGGCGTCTGGGAACTCCGTGCAGCACAAGTCGGTCAAGTAGACGAGGCAGGCAGGGGCTATGCCGTTCTTCTCCACCCAGTCGAACACCGGGCGGAAGTTGGTCCCGCCGCCGCCTTTGGGCTCCAGCGTGATCGGTTCTGATGGGCCGAACTCCTGAGCGTCGTTCACGACTTCATCGCAGTACACCACGTGAATGGCCTCGGGCTGCGCCTGATCCGAAATAGCCGAAATCTCGCCTGCAAACTGTTTCAACTCTTCGTCGCCAACCGATCCGGACGTATCCACGCCGATCACGATTCTTCCAACTCCCTCGCGATGCAAAGATGGAAGGTAGAGTCCAGACGCAATGAAACGCCGGTTTGGCGGACACCACCGGTAATCAGAGGGTACGATCGCCGCAATGAACTCCCGAAGTATCGCTCTCCAGTCCTGCTGCGACTGCCTGCTCTCTTTCAGGAGCCTTTCCATGTCACCTGGCTCATGCCCGCACGCCTTCGCAGCCCGCATCGATTGCTCAGCGGCGATGCTCCACTCGTTCGCCTGGCGGCTGCGTTCTGCTTCGGAAGCAGTCTTTCCGGCGTCATCGGTGGCATCCAGAACCTCTCCAAATCCACCGGGCCGCGCACCCTCCACCTCATCGTTGCTGTCCGACATTTCGGGCAAACTCACCGTGGGGTGCGAGTTTACGGAGTCTGGTGACGACTGCAACTGGTTCCCGCTCCCTCCTCCCGATGCCGTTCCCTGCGGTTGGGAAGGGCTCTGCGAGTCAGGAGATCCGGCGGCACTTGGTTGCGACTGCGGCTGGTTCGAGCCACTCCCGCCACCACTGCTCTCCTGGTGGAGCCGGGCGTAGATCTCCTCGGCAGACAACCCCTCGTACTCCTGCTTAACGAGTGCGCCTGCGGGCAGCGCAAGGCCGTTGCTCAAGACAATCGGATTGATGGCATAGTCCGCAGCTTCATTCCAGAGGCGCGCCTTACGGTTGCCTCTTCGGCAATGATGCGCGAGTGCACAGTGCAGCACTTCATGCGCCAGGACGCCCTGAAGCTCCTCCGGTGTCAGTGAATCGACAAACGCCGTGTTGTAGTAGATGTGCTTGCCGTTGGTTGCCATTGTCGGAACATTGGCCGGAAGAAGATTCAGGCGCAGGCAAAGGACGGCGAAGAACGGCTGCTTAAGCAGCAATTGTACGCGTGCTCTCGTCAGCTTCAATTCTGTGCTGGTATTGTGCTTCATGAGACAGCGACGACCTGCTGTGAATGGGCGGGCATGCCCATGTAAGCAGCCATGCGCTGGGCAATGTCGGCGGCTTCTCTCGCGGTATCCGACCGCACGACCTCAGACTTGCGAAGCTCCTGCGGATCCACTAACAGCGCTCGACGAACCTCCCCGGCCATACGGTCAAGTTCGGTATCGGCGGCGATGTTCAGCTTCGGCAGGACATCCACGATCTCAACGATGTTGGTGATCATCGAGTCGAACAGCTTAGGTTTGCTTCCGTCTGCGGCGGCGTTGTATTCCGCCATCCGCACAGACATATGGGAGACGACCTTATACAAACGCTCCCATAGTTCGCGCGTACCGACGCGGAGAGAAGCCTGAATGGACTCAGCAATCCGGCGCTTAATCCGTTCCCTGTGCTCGTCGCCGATCTTTACCCGGAAGTCCTCCGCCTCAGTCACTGGCAGTACTTTGGTATCAAAAGAAAACCGCTCCCGAAGTTCCCCCGGAAAAGCAAAGCGCAGCTTCCCGCCTTCGCTCCGCATGCCGGGATAGTCTTCCACCTTGAAGAGAGTCCCCAGCCTGCTTTGTTTGGTCACAAGGTCTTCAAATCTTCCCACAAGGCGGGACACAGCACCCTTAAACTCGGCTGCGTGGCGCCCCATTGTCTCGGTGTGCTCCATGAACGCCGCTGCCGGGAGAAGACGATAGCCATCGTCGCCCCAGGGAAGTGTCACAAATTCATGGTCACGCCGTGCGCGGCCGATGATCTGGGTAATCTCGTTGAGTTCCTTCCGGGGAATCAAGCGCTTGTTGTATCGTCCAGAGTCCTTGTCGGCCCCATGGATCATTGCGATCTCTTCGGATGCATCACGATCAAATCCGTAGGCGGACCACGCGCTGATCGAAAGAGCGCACCGCATTGCCTCCGAGGCCAGCGAGGTTTCGTTTTGCGGAGGCACGGGAACATCGAGTGAAAACAACGAGGTTTGCGGAAATGCAACAGCAGTCATCTTTAGGATTTCCCTCCCATTGAGTGGATTACGCGACTACGTTGTGGTTGGCGACGGCCCATTGCGTATAGGCGGCTGTGTGCCGCACGTCCGGTTGACGGACGGAAGCATCGCGCACGCACAGCACGCCGAAGTCCGCCGGCATACGCTTGAGGTACCTGCAGACCCGGTCAAAATTCATGTCGGTGGCGCAGTGCGAGAGCGCGCTGGCGACCGCGTATTGGGCGGCGGCGTTGGTCGGGACCGGCTCCTGTTCCGGATTCAGGAGAATCGCGTCGATATTTGGCAGATTGCGATAGGTCGTCAGGAAGCCGGTGAACTCGGTCGCCGCGCCCTCCCCCACGGTACCGGCAATCAAATCGTGTTCTATGCTTTGCGCCGGCGCGGACTTGAGGATCTTCGAGACGAACGACCAGGAACGCGGCGACGGAAATGCGTTGGCATCACGATCAAACTTGCTAAGCAACTCATGGCGGAAGCGTATGAATGCGATGACCTCGGGTCGAATGGCCGAGCGAATCGCCCATTCGCACCATTCCTGCACATCGACCTCGAACGGAAGATGCGTAAATCGATTCCGCAGCGGAGTGGGCATGCGGGTGGTTACGCCCCGGTCGGACTCGCGGTTGCCGGCTGCGACAATCACCCAGCCATCAGGCAGCGTATACTCGCCTAATTTCCGGTCCAGGACAAGTTGATAGCAGCTGGCTTGGACCATTGGCGCGGCTGCATTCAGTTCATCGAGGAAGAGGATTCCCTGACCATCTCTGGGTAGAAAGTCGGGAGTCGCCCATTTGGCCTCCCGTTGCTCGGACAAGAAAGGCAGTCCGCGCAAGTCAACCGGGTCCAGCAAGAGTGCTCGTATGTCCCGGAGTGACACGTTTCGTTCCTCGGCGACCTGGCGCACGACGTCTGACTTACCCACACCCGGCGGCCCCCAGATGAAGACCGGCTGTCGTGCATCGAACAGCAGGCGGA
>Ga0070730_10002159_pt1 | contig 18128 bp, 23 predicted proteins | sample Coa_R1_3_FD_66447 | JGI IMG/M metagenome (GOLD analysis project Ga0070730, IMG submission 66447) | Surface soil microbial communities from Centralia Pennsylvania, which are recovering from an underground coalmine fire - Coalmine... | ecosystem: Environmental > Terrestrial > Soil > Unclassified ... | reverse complement strand
AACGAGGTCGCCGCACGTTGAAGCGCCGCGCCGGCGAGTGTGAGCGCCGCCAGCACCACGCCGCCGGCGAAGATGAGATCGGCGATCGTCGTCAGCGTCACCGCTTGAGTGTAGAGCTAGTGGTTGCGCCGGTACGCCCAGTGCCTTTGGCCGCGCGAAAAGCGAGCAAGCCGAGGACGCCGGCATGCCACGCTTTGCAGCCGGACAGAAGGTGCTGCTACTTGCCGGAGGACCACTAGCTTGCGCGAAGAAGGAGCAGCGCGGCGGCGATGAGCACCGTGGCGGCGGCGAGCGCTTTGAGCGCCGCCTCGGGCTCGGCCGCGAGGGCATCTCGATCGAGCCGCACCGTCGTCCCGTCGTCGAGCACCATCCTTCCTTCGACCGCCAGAACGCGGCGACGCGCGAGTCGCACCGGTGTGGAGAGCCGCCGTTGGGCCCAGCTCGAGGCGAACGCGTACGCGGCGGCGGCGAATGCGGCTCCGTGCAGCGTCCGCGCCGAGGCGAAGTAGGCGGTGAGAACCGGGAACGCCCCCCAGGCAGCCGGGAACCAGAGCCCGCCGTGGAAGGTGCCGCCGAACAGCTCGAGGTTGTACGCGACGACGATGAACGCGCCGGCGGCGACGAAGACGAGAAGCCACCACGTGCGCGAGGCGGCGACCGCGATGCCGAGCGCCGAGGCGGCGGAGATCGAGACGACCGCCAGCGCCGCGAGCACCGGCTGCGGGATGCGCGTCTGGAGCGGCCGCCCCTTCATCTCGTCCAGCGCGTGTGCGCCGACGCCCATCGCGAGCGCGAAGGCGAGCGTCGTCCAGCCGAGGAGCCCCCAGTTCATCCGCGGCGCGAGCGCGGCGCCGACCGCGACGTACGAGAGATGCCAGAGCGTGTACGGCGGATGGAGGAGGGTGACGTAGTCGCGCCAGCCTCCCGAACGCAGCGCGTAGAACGCGGGACGCGGACGAGCCGCCGTCACGGGCGCCGACCCCACACCACGACTCCGCCGCCGAGGCTCAGGCGGCGCGCGGCGACCTCGCCGATGCCCGCCTCGCGCCAGGCGTCGAGAAGCCGAGGCTCTGGCCAGTCGCGCCAGAAGCCCCGGATGCTCGGACCGAGGAACCCGCCGACATCCCGCCAGCCCGGAGAGACGACTGCTCCGGCCGCCGGCAGCCCGACGCGCACGTACAGCTCCCAGAGTGGCCGCGAGACTCCACGCGGCAGGCCGAACTCGAGCATCGCGACGGTGCCGCCCGGCCGGACGACGCGCGCGAGCTCACTCAGTGTCGCGGGGAGGTCGTCGACGTAGCGGAGGAGGTAGGTGAACGTGAGCGCGTCGAACTCTCCGTCGAGGAACGGCAAAGACTCGGCGCGCCCCTCGCGCAGCTCGATCTGCTCCGCGAGGCCTGCACCCTCGACTCGCTCGCGTCCTGCCGCCAGCATCTCCGGGCTCTGGTCGATGCCGACCACGGTGCGGCCCGGCTGAGCCCGCGCGAGCCCGATGGCCACCGCCGCGGTTCCCGAGGCGACGTCGAGTACCCGGTGCGCGGCCGGAGGGATCCGCGAGACGAGGAACGAACGCCAGCGCGGGTCCTGCCCGAAGGAGAGAAGGCACGCGTAGCGGTCGTACGTCGGCCCGAGCGGCGCGAACAGCTCGCGTGCGTGGCGCGTACGGGCGCTGGCCTCCACGGGCCTATTCTGGCGCTATGTCGGTCGCCGAGGACGTCGGTCGCATCGCTGCCGCTGCTGCCCCGTTCTCGACGCCGGGCGAGGAGCTGGCGGGGGTGCTCGTCGCGGAGACACTCGGCCTGCGTGTCTATCTCTGCGCGTTCGAGTCCGCGGACGGCCGAACCTGGCTCGCACTGGGCGGCGACGCGCAGCCGCTGACCGACGGTCGGCTCGTGCGCGAGGCGGCGTCGCTCGCGGGGCTCTGCGAGGTCGCGGAGGAGTCGGCCGGCGGCGGGCACCTGCCGGAGTTACGCACCCGGCTCGCCGAACTGCGCGAGACCGACAACCCCGCCGGAGTCGAGGAGGCCGAGGCCGCGGCGGCGGCCCTTGCCGACGCGCTGCAGCCTGAGCCGCGCGTGGCGAGCGGCGCATACCTCGACGTCATCGGCGCCGCTTCGCGACGGCTCGAGCAGGCGCTGGGCGAGAGCAACGTCTCTCCCTTCGCGACCGCGATGCAGGCCGCCCTCGGATCCGTCGAGGAGCTGGCCGCCGAGGTGGAGCGGAGCCACAAGCTTCCGCTGACGTAGCTGCGCGAGGCGCGGCTACCCTTGCGGCATGGAAGGTGGAGGCTTCGGATTCCCGTTCGGGGGCGACCCCGAGGACCTGATGCGCGGACTGCGCGAGTTCGCCGAGCAGCAGGCGGAGAGCGTCCAGGAGGCGCAGCGCGAGCAGTTCGCGACGCTCACGCTCAACACCGCCGTCGAGCTGACCACCGCCGCGTTGCAGCAGATCCAGCCGCAGGGCGGCGTCGACGAGCAGGCGATTGCGCTCCGCGACGCAATGCGCGTGCTCTTCCCCGAGGCCGTGGCGCTCGTCAGCGCCGCGCGCCAGGGGTTCATGCGCGAGACCTAAGCGCGTCCCCGCATAGAATCGCCGCGCCCGTGTCGCTGTTCGACTCCGCGCTCGTTCGACTCCTGCCGGCGGTGCCGAAGCCGGTCGTGCAGATGTTCTCGTCGCGGTACATCGCGGGCGCGACGCTCGAGGATGCCGTCGAGTGCGTCCGGGGGCTCAATGCAGGCGGGAAGATGGCCACGGTCGACGTCCTCGGCGAGGAGATCACGCGCGAGGACGAGACCCGGGCGATCGCGCAGGCGTACCGGGACGTGTTCGGCGCGATCCACGACGCAGAGCTCGACTCCAACGTCAGCGTCAAGCTCACCGCGCTCGGGCTCGGCCTGTCGTACGACCTCTGCCGCGAGAACCTGCTCGACGTCGTCCGCACCGCGGCGGGCTATTGCAACTTCGTGCGGATCGACATGGAGGACTCGTCGACGACTGACGACACGCTCCGGCTGTACCGCGAGTTGCGCGAGGCCGGGCTCGACAATCTCGGCGTCGCGCTCCAGGCGCGGCTGCGGCGGACGCTCGACGACATAGGCTCGCTCGCCGACCTGCGGCCGAGCGTACGACTTTGCAAGGGGATCTACCTCGAGCCGGCATCTCTCGCGTTCACCGACGACGAAGCGGTGCGCGCGAACTTCCTCCGCTGCCTCGACGCGCTCTTCGCCGCCGGTTGCTACGTGGGGGTAGCCACGCACGACGAGTGGTTGATCGAGGAGTCGCTCGCGCGCATCTCGCGCAGCGCGCTCGAGCCGCTCGAGTACGAGCTGCAGATGCTGCTCGGAGTGCGCGAGGAGCGCCGCGACCAGCTGGTCGCGGAGGGCCAGCGGCTTCGCGTCTACGTTCCGTTCGGCGAGCACTGGTACCGCTATTCGCTGCGCCGGCTGCAGGAGAACCCCGCCATGGCGGGGACGATCGCGCGCGCGACGGCGGGTCGGATGCTCGGGCTCTCGCGGTGATCTGGGCGAAGGCCGAGGGCTGCCGCGTCACGCTCGCCGACGGACGTGAGCTGCTCGATCTCACCGGCGGCTTCGGCGTCGCTTCGCTCGGCCACCGCAATCCGCGCATCCTCGAAGCGTGGCGCGAGCAGGACGTCGTGCACGCACTCGGGGATCTGGCGGACGCCCAGGTCACGGTGCGCTTCCGCGAGGCGCTGCCGCGTCCCGCGAAGCTCGGCGTGACGGGGGAGGACGCGGTCGAGATCGCGCTGCGCACGGCACTGCTCGCGACCGGGCGGCCGGGCATCGTCGCGTTCGAGGGCGCGTATCACGGCACCGGGTTGCTCGCGCTTGCGGCGACGGGCTTCGACCGGTTCCGTGAGCCGTTCGCGCCGTGGCTTCCGGGGCCGGTGCACCGTCGGCCGTACGGGGAGGATCCCGGCCCGCTGCCGGACGACGCCGGCTGCGTGATCGTCGAGCCGGTGCAGGGGAGAGCGGGCTCGCGCGTTCCGCCCGACGGATTCCTCGAGACCCTGCGCCGCCGCTGCGACGAGACCGGTGCGCTTCTCGTCGTGGACTCGATCTTCGCGGGACTCGGCCGCGTCGGCGAGATGTGGCCGGGCGAGGAGGTCGCGGACGTGCTGTGCGTCGGCAAGGCGCTCGGCGGCGGCCTGCCGCTCTCGGCGGCGCTCTTCTATCGCGACGGGCTCGAAGACGCGTGGGAGCTCGGGCCAGAAGACGTCTACACGCACACCAATGTCGGGAGCCCGCTCGCCTGCGCCGCGGCTCTTGTCGTGTTGGACGAGGCGCCGAAGCTCCTCGAGCGCGTGCGTGCTGCGGGCGAGCGCTTCGAGCGGACGGGATGGCGCGGTCGAGGTCTCCTCCGCGCACGCGAGGGCGACGCCGAGGAGGCGCTGGCGCAGGGTGTGCTCGTCGTCCCGGCCGGCCTCGACGGCACGCTGATCCAGGCAACGCCGCCGCTGACGATCACCGACGCCGAGCTCGACGAGGCGTTCGAGAAGCTGAGCTAGGCGGCGCGCCGGGCGTAGAGGAGGAACGTCGCCGGGATGCGGCGGTCGTGGCGGAGGCGCGACGTGCCGCCCGGATACTCCTCGAGTGCCTTGACGTGCAGCCCCGCGCGGGCGAGCGCGCTCACGACCTGGCCGATCCGCCACAGCCGGTCGGGGCCGGCCGGGTCGCGGAAGTAGTCGCTGCGCCAGCGAAGCAGGCCGTCCACGCAGTCGGCGACGGGGTGGTCGTCGAAGACGAGCAGCTCCCCGCCCGCGCGCAGAGCCGCCGCAACTCCCGTCGCCCACCCGTCGAGGTCGCCGAGCCCGCCGACGACACCCTCGCCCGAGTAGACGAGGTCGAAGCGGCCGCGGCGGAGCTGGCGCGGCAGCGACTGCGGGTCGCCGTCCACCCAGAGGATCTTGGGCCACCGCTCGCGTGCCGCCTCGAGCAGGGTCGGGCGCGGGTCGACGCCGGTCGCCACGGCGCCGAGCTCGGCCAGAGCGGCCGTTGCCTCGCCCGACCCGCAGAGGAGGTGGAGCACCTTCTTCCCCTTCAGCTCGCCGAGCGTCCGCTGCACGTACGCGGGCAGCTCGACGGGCTCGGCGCGGACGCGGTGCCGGTCGTCCCAGGCTCGGAGGTTCTCCTCGGTCGGCTCCACGCGCGCTACACCCCGAGCGAGTAGCCGCCGTCCACGATCAGCGTCTGGCCGCAGACCATCGCCGCGTCGGGCGAGCACAGGAAGGAGACCGCGGCCGCGACGTCCGCCGGCTCGACGAGCCGTCCGGCAGGCGTCCGCTTCACCGTGGCGAGCATCTGCTCCTTGTTCGGGAACCAGTCGAGCGCCTCGGTGTCGACGACGCCCGCCGAGACGCAGTTGACCCGGATCCCGCGCGGCGCGAGGTCGACGGCGAGATAGCGGACGACCGACTCGAGCGCCGCCTTCGAGGCGCCGACGAGGACGTAGTTCGGGAGCACGCGTTGCGAGCCGAGACTCGAGATCGCGACGATCGAGCCGCCTTCCTCCATCTCCGGCGCGGCCGCGCGCGCGAGCGCCAGAAGGGCGCGCGCGTTCGCATTGAGCGTCCAGTCCCAGTGCTTGTCCTCGGTCTCGAGCGCGGCGCGGATCACGCCTGTGGCGGCGTTGTGGACGACGACCCGGTACGGGCCCGCGGCCGCGAGCTCCGCGACGACGCGTTCATCCGCGACGTTGCCGCGCACGAGCACCGGCTCGGCCCCCGCCTCCTCGACGAGCGCGGCGGCCTCTTCCGCGGCCTTGTCGTTGCGCATGTAGCCGAGCACCGCTCGCGTGGCTCCGTCGGCGACGAGTCGGAGCGCGATTGCGCGGCCGATCCCCCGCGTCCCGCCGGTCACGAGGACCGACGCGCCCTGGAGGCTCATTGCAGTCTCGGCAGCGGCTCGTCGGCGGGCGCCGAGCTCGGCAGCTCGCTCCAGCCCGGGCGTGAGCGCGGCTCGCGCTTGCCGTCCTCCGCCTTCGAGGATGCATGCCCCAGCCGGTCGAGCAGCTCGATCTTCTCCTCCGCGTACCGACGCACCGGATGCTCGTCGGGCAGATCGAGCACGAGCTCACGGACGCGCGCGCGGAGCTGGTAGGCGAAATGCGGCGTGGCGGGCCCGACGAGCTCGTCGACGTCGGAGATGGTCGGCTCGGGCATCGCAGCGGAGCCTAACGCCAGAGCCGCCACAGGTGGCTCGGTCTGCTGGCTGAAGCGTCGGCGGCTTTGCCGCCGACGCTTCCAGCTTGAAGGTACGTTCGAGGACGTGCGGCGCCCCTCCGTTGTCGATGCCATGTTGCTCGGTGCCGTCCTGCTCTGGGCGCTGAACATCACGGTCACGAAGTACGTGTTCGAGCATGGCTGGCTCCCGCTCGCGTACGCGACCATCCGGTACTTCGTCGCGATCACGATCTTCTGGGTCTACACCTGGTGGCGCGAGCGCTCGTTCCGGATCGCGCGCGCCGACTGGAAGTACGTCGGAATCGCAGCGGTTGCGATCTTCCTCAATCAGCTCTGCTTCGTCTACAGCCTCGAGTTCGCCCACGCCTCGACGGTGTCGCTTCTCTTCGCTTCCTGCCCGATGTTCATCGGGCTGTTCGCGATCGTGTTTCAGCACGCGACGCTGCAGCGGTCGTTCTGGATCGGAGCCGGCCTGACCTTCGCAGGCGTGGCCCTCATCGCTGCCGGCGCCGGTGGAGGGCTCGTGTCGGGCTGGAAGGGTGACCTGCTCGCGATCGCGCTCGCCGTCACCTGGGCCGGCTACACGGTCGCGATCGCGCCCTTGATGCGCCGCTATTCGCCGTTTCGGATCAGCGCGGTCGTGCTCGCGCTCGGCTGGGCGCCGCTCGCGCTGGCGAGCATCGCGCAGGTAGGGCGCCAGGATTTCCACTTCTCCGGGACGGTCTGGATCGGCTTCGCCTACGCAGTCATCGGACCGCTCTTCCTCACGAACATCCTCTGGTTCACCGCGGTCGACCGGGTCGGGCCCGCACGGGCGGCGATCTTCAACAACATGCAGCCGTTCTTCGCGGTGTTCTTCGCGCTCCTGATCCTCTCCGAGTCGCTTCAGGCGCTCGAGATCGCAGGCGGCGTCCTGATCTTCGCCGGGATCGCGTTCGAGCGCGTCCGGCGACGGGTGCCTGCGGGCGCCGCGCTTGACAATCCTCCGTAGTTTATCTATAAAACTAGATATATGGCATTGATCGAGTTCCACCTCGACGCACGATCCGGAGTGCCGACCTACCTTCAGCTCGTGCAGCAGGTGCGGCACGGCGTTCAGCTCGGGATCCTTCGGCCGGGCGACCAGCTGCCGACTGTGAAGGAAGTCGTCAAGAGCCTGACGATCAATCCCAACACGGTTCTCAAGGCGTACGGGGCCCTAGAGAGCGAGGGGATCGCCGAGGGCCGTCGCGGCCAGGGGACGTTCGTGACGAGCTCCGCGCCTTCGCCGCTCGGAGACGACGTCGGAAAGCTCCGGCGCTCGCTCCGGAACTGGTTCGGGCAGGCGCGGGCCGCCGGGCTCGACGACCAGGCAATCGAGGCGCTTCTCTCCGAGCAGCGCAGCTCGGCGGAGCGTGCTGCGTGACTGCCGCTCTCGAGACGCAACGGTTGGGGCCGCCGCTACGGCTCGCAATGGGCGCTCCGCGACTGCACGCTCGAGATCCCGTGCGGCAGCGTGACCGCGCTCGTCGGCCCGAACGGCGCCGGGAAGACGACGCTGCTGCGGATGGCCGTCGGCTTGACTCGCCCCAGCGCCGGAAGGGTGCGCGTGCTCGGGCTCGATCCCCACGCCGACGCCCGCGAGACGCTGCCAACGAGTCGGCTTCCTCGCCCAGGAGCACCCGCTCTACGGCGGATTCACGGTCTCGGAGATGCTCCACGTCGGCCGCAAGCTCAACCCGGGCTGGGACGACGACCCGGCGCGCGCCCGCATCCGCGAGCTCGGGTTGCCGCTGAAAAAGAAGGTATCCAGCCTCTCGGGCGGGCAGCGCGCTCAGGTCGCGCTGACGCTCGCGCTCGCGAAGCGTCCCGAGCTACTCCTGCTCGACGAGCCGGTGCGTCGCTGGACCCGCTCGCCCGGCGCGAGTTCATGCAGTCGGTGCTCGAAGCCGTCGCCGAACGCCGACCTCGAGCGAGTCTGCGACCGCCTCGTCATCCTCGCGACCGGGCGGACGCAGCTCGCGGGCGCCATCGAGGAGGCCTGATCGGCGTCCTCCTCGCCGCGCCCTTCGTCGCTGACCTCGAGCACGGGACGTACCGGCTCGGCCTGCCGGCACCGCGGCGGCGCCCGTCGTCGCCTTCGCTGCTTATTTCGCGGCGCGCCTCATGGTCGACTTCAAGCTTCGCGATCACCTCGCGGCTGCGGTCACGGCGACGTGGAAAGGCAGGCCACGGGCCTCGTTCGACAACGCCAAGGTCCTGAGCGTGGTCGCGACGCTGCACGGGCATACGGTGGTCAGGGGAGGCGGCTTCACGGGCGCGGGGTCAAGCTCCAGGCGCCGAACCTGAACAACGCCGTCTTCCACGCCGTCTACCAACCTCAGAGCCATTACTGGCCCCTCCAGTTGACGGAGACGGCCCTGTTCGCCGGCGTTGCGCTCCTCCTGATCGCCTTCGCCGCCCGGCGTGTCCTCAGCTCTGACTAGTGGTCACTCCGGCACGTAGCAGCACCCTTTGTCCGGCTGCGAGGCGTCGCATGCCGGCGTCCTCGGCCTGCTGGCTTTTCGCACGGCCAAAGGGCACTGGACGTACCGGAGCAACCACTAGAGGCATAATCGGCTCATGGCCGAAGACTTCATGCCGCTCGAGGGCTGGGATCACGTCGAGCTCTGGGTCGGCAACGCAAAGCAGTCCGCCTACTTCTACGAGCACGCGATGGGCTTCACGCGCACCGCGTACGCCGGTCCGGAGACGGGAGTCCGTGATCGCGCCTCCTACGTGCTCGAGCAGGGAGACGTTCGCTTCGTCGTCACGAGCGCGCTGCGCGAGGAGCACGAGATCACGAAGCATCACGCGAAGCACGGCGACGGCGTCCGCGACATCGCGCTCACCGTGCCGGACGCGACCGAGGCGTACCGCCAGGCGGTCTCGCGCGGAGCACGCGGCGTGATGGAGCCGCGCACCGACGAGGACGAGTTCGGGACGATCGAGCGCGCGGCCATCTCGACCTACGGCGACACGATCCACACCTTCGTCAACCGCTCCGGCTACAGCGGCCCCTTCCTGCCCGGGTACGTCTCCGCGTCGGAGAACGGCCACACCGGCCGGGGCGTCGGCCTCCTGAACATTGACCACATCGTCGGCAACGTCGAGCTCGGCCGGATGAACCACTGGGTCGAGTTCTACGAGCGCGTCTTCGGGATGACGAACATCCTCCACTTCGGCGACGACCAGATCCAGACCGAATACTCCGCGCTCATGTCGAAGGTCATGTCGGACGGCTCGGGCAAGGTCAAGTTCCCGATCAACGAGCCGGCCGAGGGCAAGCGCAAGAGCCAGATCGAGGAGTACGTCGAGTTCTACGGCGGCGCCGGCGCGCAGCACATCGCGCTCGCGTCGGCGGACATCGTCGGCACCGTCGAGGCGATGAAGGAGCGCGGCTTCCTCTTCCTCGACACGCCCGACTCGTACTACGACGAGGCGCCCGACCGCGTCGGCGAGATCGCCGAGGATTACGCCGTGCTCCAGCAGCACAAGATCCTCGTCGACCGCGACGAGGACGGCTATCTCCTCCAGATCTTCACGAAGACCGCGCAGGATCGGCCGACGGTCTTCTTCGAGGTGATCGAGCGCCACGGCGCGACGACCTTCGGCGAGGGCAACTTCAAGGCGCTGTTCGAGGCGATCGAGCGCGAGCAGGCCTTGCGGGGGAACCTCTAGGACGCTCGCTTGAGCATGTGGGACGACGCGAGGGCGGCGAGCCGGCAGGCGCGCTCGCTGCGCAGCGTCGGCCACCGCCCGTTTCCTCTTCCCGAGAGTCGCTGGACGCTCGGGCAGACGTGGGAGCAGGTGTTCTGGGCGCACTGGGCCGTGCCAAGAGAGGAGGTTCGCGCCCGGGTCCCCGACGAGCTCGAGATCGAGGAGCACGACGGGAGCGCCTGGCTCTCGTTCGTCTTCTTTCGCGTGCGTGCCCTGAGGGCCCGCGGCGCACTGCCGGTGCCGGGCATCTCGTCGTTTCTTCAGCTCAACGTCCGCACCTACGTGCGCGGCCCCGACGGCTTGCCGGGCGTCTGGTTCTTCAGCATCGACGCGTCGAGCCGGCTTGCCGCGCTCGGCGTGCGCCGCATCTATCGCGTCCCCGCCTTCTTCGCGCGGATGACGCTCGACCGGGTGGACGACTGGCAGGACGCGGAGTGCGTGCGGATCGGCGAGCCGGGACGCGTCTTCGCGGCGCGCTACCGGCCGACGGGGGAGACCTTCCACGCCGAGCCCGATTCGCTCGAGTGGTTCCTGACCGAGCGCTACCGCCTCTTCGCGGCGGACGCGACGGCCGAGATGCACCACGACCGCTGGGCTCTCAGCCCTGCGGAAGCCGAAGTCGAGCTCTCGTCGATCGCGCCGTTTGCGCTCGGCGGCGAGCCGCGCTGCTGCCACTTCGCGTTCCGCCAGGACGCGCTCATCTGGCCGCCCGAGCCCATTCAGACCTGAGGCCTACGTACGCTTCGGCGCGTGGAGGCCCAGCGGAAAGCTGCGCTCTGGTCGGTCTTCGCCGCGCTCGCGCTCATCGCGCTCAAGCTCGGCACCGGGCTCGCGACACACAGTCTCGGCCTCATCTCGGAGGCGGCGCACTCCGGCACGGACCTCATCGCCGCGCTGCTGACCTTCCTCGCCGTCGGCGTCGCGGTTCGTCCCGCCGACCCGGGCCACCAGTACGGCCACGGCAAGGCCGAGCATCTCGCCGCGCTCGCAGAGGGGTCGATCCTCGTGCTCGCCAGTGCCTTGATCGTCTGGCGAGCGATCGCACGGCTCGTCGGCGGCGGGACGTCCGTGCACGCGACCTGGTACGCGCTCCTCGTCGTCGGGATCGTCATCTGCATCGATCTCGCCCGGACGACCGCGTCCTGGCGCGCTGCACGTCAGTACTCAAGCCCCGCGCTCGCGTCGAACGCGCTCCACTTCGGCAGCGATCTCGGCGGCTCGCTCGCCGTGCTGGTCGGACTGCTTTTGGTGCGCGCCGGACATCCTCGAGCCGATGCCGTCGCCGCGCTCTTCGTCGCCGTCCTCGTCCTGTTCGCCGCCGCGCGGCTGATGAGGCGGAATGTCGACGTCCTGATGGATCGCGCCCCCGCGGCCGCCGAGGAGGCCGCGCGCCAGGCGATCGTGGACGTGAGGCCCGCGGTGCAGCTGCGCCGCCTTCGCATGCGTCAGGCCGCGGGACGCGTGTTCGCCGACGTCGTGATCGGGGTGGACTACGGCGCCGCGGTCGGGCAGGGCCATGCGGCCGCCGACTCGGTCGAGCGCGCCGTCCAGTCGGCGCTGCCGGAGGCGGACGTCGTCGTGCACGTCGAGCCGCTCGGCGCGGCCGACGCCGACCTGCGCGAGCGTGCGCACGCCGCAGCGCTCGACGTTCCGCGCGTGCGCGAGGTGCACAACGTCTCGGTCGTCTCGGTCGCGAGCGGCACCGAGCTCTCGCTTCACATCAAGCTCCCGGGCGATCTCGCGCTCGAGGAGGCGCATGCGATCGCCGAGCAGGTCGAGCGTGCGATCAAGCGTGCGGTTCCCGAGGTGTCCGCGGTGCAGACCCATCTCGAGCCGCTCGGGGAGGAGGCCGCGGGCACCGAGGTCGCCGGCGACGCGGCGACGGTCCGACGGATCGTTCTCGCCGAGCTCGGTATCGAGCCTGCGGAGCTGCGCTTCGTCGACACCGACGAGGGCCTCGTCGCCTACCTCACGCTGCGGCTCGGGTCGGACACGCTCGCCGACGCGCACGCCGACGCGAGCCGGATCGAGGAGCTGATCCGGCGCGAGCGGCCCGAGATCGCCGACGTCGTCGTGCATACGGAGCCCCAGTGACCGACGCAGTGAAGGAAGCATCGTGAGGCTGTGCATGTTCTCGCCGAAGGAGCCGTTCCTGGAGCGCGGTTGGCCCGGGCAGATCGACGGCGACGCGGTGATCCAGCTCGCGGCGCAGACGCTGCAGTCGTTCTTCACCGGCGGCGGGCAGGCCCGCGAGCACGCGGAGTACCCGCTCGCCGAGGTCGTCTTTCGCGCGCCGGTGCTCCATCCGCCGTCCGTCCGCATCTTCGACGACTCCGGCGACTTCGTCTTCGCGAATCCGGCTGCGATCAAGGCGGTCGGGGAGGATCCGGGCGTCGCAGGGGCCGAGCAGGTGGAACGTGTCGCGGCGATCGTCGGCGCCGACGGTGCTATCGGCGGCTTCACGCCGCTCGTCGAGTGGGTCGCGCCGCAGCTGCCGGGCGCGAAGCAGCGCGACTTCGCGCTCACGCTCGGCCCCGTCGTGACGACCCCCGACGAGGGCATGCCGCCGGGAGCCGACTGGGAGCAGCTCGTCGCCTACGCGGCGAACAACACGACGCTCTACCCCGGAGACCTGATCGTTCGATGAGGGTCGCCGTCGTGGGGGCTGGCGTGATGGGCTGCGCGACCGCGTGGGCGCTGCGCGAGCGTGGCGCCGACGTCACCGTGCACGAGCAGTTCGAGCTCGACCACACGCGAGGCTCGAGCCACGGGCGGACGCGCATCTTCCGCTTCGCCTATCCCGAGGCGTACTGGATCCGCCTTGCACAGGAGGCGTACGCCGGGTGGCAGGAGCTCGACCCCGAAGTCCTCGGCCTGTACGGGCTCGTCGAGCTCTCGCCGGAACCGACGCTCCTGTCGACGCGTGCGCTCGAAGAGACCGGCGTCCCGTTCCGGCTGCTCGACTCCGACGAGGTGCTCGCGCACGGCGCGACTCTCCCCGCCGGGTGGACCGCACTGCACACCGCGGACGCCGGCGTCGTGTTCGCCGACCGGGCGCGCCACGCATTTCTCGAGGGCGTGGAGGTCGAGACGAATCGGCGAATCTCCTCGACCGACGAGCTCGACGCCGACGTCGTCGTCGTCACGGCGGGCTCGTGGATACGGGATCTCGTCCCGGATCTGCCCGTGACGGTCACGCGCGAGACGCTCGCGTACTTCCGCTATGACGGCCCGCCGAGGCCGTGCATCGTCGACCTGAGCGCCGAGACCCGCACCCACGCGATGTACTCGCTCCACGATCCCGTCCACGGACTGAAGGCCGGCGCGCATCACGGCGGCTCGGCGGCCGACCCCGGCGACGATGCCGAGCCCGACCCCGCGATCGTCGAGCGCATCTCGTCGTGGGTGGCCGAGCGGTTCCCCGACGTCGACCCCACGCCGGTCGAGGCGCAGACGTGCCTCTACACGTCGACGGCGGATCAGAGCTTCATCCTCGAGCGCCGCGGCCGCGTCGTGATCGGCTCGGCGTGCTCCGGGCACGGCTTCAAGTTCGCGCCCGCGGTCGGTCGCCGGCTTGCGGAGCTGGCCCTTGCGCGCGAGGATGGCGAGCCGTGAGGAGCCTGCTCGTCCTGGTGCTTCAGGGCCGGCTACCGCGTGTGGCAAGTCGTCCACTGACCCTGAAGTAACCTTCGGTCATGCCCTTCTACCAGCGCCTCGGGGACGTTCCGCGCAAGCGCCACGTCCAGTTCCGGGACAACGGGACGCTCCTCACCGAAGAGGTGATGGGCCTCGAGGGCTTCACCGGCAACGAGTCGATCCTGTACCACCTCCAGTCGCCGTGCCGCGTCATGGAGCTCGGCGGATTCGAGGCGACCGAGCGCGAGGAATGGGTGCCCGAGCAGCACACGCACCTCCACTTCAAGACGTTCGACACCGCGCCCGAAGGCGACGAGATCACCGGGCGGCGTGTCCTGATGTGGAACGACGACGTCGAGATCTCGCTCTGCCGCCCGTCCGGCTCGATGGACTACTTCTTCCGGAACGGCGAGGGCGACGAGGTGATCTTCGTCCACGAGGGGTCGGGGACGCTCGAGACGATCTTCGGCGACCTGCCGTACTCCGCGGGCGACTACGTCGTGGTGCCGCGCGGCACGACCTATCGCTTCCGGCCGGCCGGGCGGTCGGCGGAGGCGGCCGCGGTCTCCCCGCCGGGCGTTGGCGGCTCCGCCGCCGACGCTTCCAGCATCAGTCCCCAGCGCTACCTCATCTTCGAGACTCCCGGGCTGATCGAGATCCCACGGCGTTATCGCAACCAGTACGGGCAGCTGATCGAGGGCGCGCCGTACTACAACCGCGACATCCATCCGCCCACCGAGCTCCACACGGTGCGGGAGCAAGGGGAGTACCCGGTCAAGGTGCGCGTTCGCGGCGGCTACCAGACCTACGTCGTCGACTACCACCCGTTCGACGTCGTCGGCTGGGACGGCTACCTCTATCCGTGGACGTTCTCGATCCACGACTTCGAGCCGATCACCGGCCGCATCCACCAGCCGCCGCCCTCGCACCAGACGTTCGCGGGACCGAACTTCGTGATCTGCTCGTTCTGCCCGCGCAAGCTCGACTTCGATCCCCAGGCGGTGCCGATCCCGTACCACCACTCGAACCTGCAGTCGGAGGAGATGATCTATTACGTCTCCGGCAACTTCGGCTCGCGCAAGGGCGTCGAGGTGGGCTCGATCACGCTCCACCCGTCCGGCCTGCCGCACGGGCCGCAGCCGGGGCTCGCCGAGAAGTCGATCGGGTTGCACGAGACCCACGAGCTCGCCGTGATGTGCGACACGTTCCATCCGCTCCGCCTGACGACGTTCGCGCGAGATCTCGACGACGGGACGTACTGGCGCTCCTGGTACGCGAACGCCGGGAGTGCCGACGCGGCCGACGGCGCCGACGCCTCGGGCGCCGGTCTCACCTCGCACCTCTAGATGGTTCACAACGTCTGGGACGAGGTTCCGGACCGGGGCGGCGCCGGAGCGCTGCGGCTCGAGCGGCCCGCGACCGGGCTCGGCGCCTCGGTCTGGGGCTTTCCGGACGAGTAGCGCCGTACGTCGTGCCGCTGCTGCCGGTTCCGCAGCCGTTCTCCCTCGAGCTGACCACGGCCCGTTTCCGTGCCTTCGGCCTCGACCGGGCGACGGTCTGGGAGGACGAGGCGGTGTACCGCGCGGTCGGCGGGCGGGAGGTGCGGATCGCGGCGGCGGGCGACGCCGCCGTCGACGTCGAGCCGCTCGACGCCGACACGGAGCCGGTCGTACGGCGGCTGCTCGGCTTCGACTTCGACCTCGTAGCGTTCGCCGGGTGGGCGGCCGGCGAGGAGTTGCTCGCTCCGCTCGTCGCTCGCTTCGCCGGCCTCCGCCCGTCGCTCGTGCCCGATCCGTTCGAGGCGCTCGTCACCTCGATCACCGCGCAGCAGGTCTCGCTCTTCTCGGCTGTCGCGATCCGCAACCGGTTCGTCGAGCGCTTGGGCGAGCCGGCCGGCCGCGCGTGGGCGTTCCCGACCCGCGAGCGCGTCGCACTCGCGTCGGAGGAGGAGCTCTCCGGGCTCGGGTTCTCGCGGCCCAAGGCCGAGTACGTCGTCGGGCTCGCGCGCTCCGACCTCGACCTGGGCGGTCTTGCTCTCCTCCCAGATGGACAAGTGAAGGAGCGGATCGTCGCGATCCGCGGCCTCGGCGAGTGGACAGCGGACTGGTTCCTCGCCCGCCACCTCGGCCGTCCGCACGCCTGGCCGGCGGGAGACCTCGCGCTGCGCAAGGCGGTGCGCGCCCTCTATGGTGAGGTGGATGTCCGCGCGACGGGCGCGCGGTTCGAGCCCTTCCAGAACCTGACTGCGCACTATCTCCTCGCCCAGTATTCGACGCCGTGATCCGACCCGCCACCGCCGACGACCAGAAGCTCGTGCGAGCGCTCGCCGCGGAGTTCGAGCGCGAGGTTCCGGACGAGCTCTGGGGCGACGACGACGACGCCGCCGAGCACGACGTCGTGCTTCTCGCGGACGACGTCGGAATCGCCGCGCTCGACCGCAAGACCGACCGTACGTGGCTCCTCGATCTGCTCTACGTTCGACCCGCCGCGCGAGGCCAGGGCGTCGGAACCGAGTTGCTCCGTGCCGCGGCCGAGCACGTGCAGGCGCAGGGCGCCGAGATGCTCGCGCTCGAGATTCTCGAGTCCAACGCGGCCGCCAAGCGGCTCTACGACCGGCTCGGCTTTCGGACGGTCGAGCGCGTGCTTGCTCTCCCTGCCGCGGCGCTCGCCCAGGCGGTGGCCGACGGGCCGACGTTCGGCGCCGTGCACGTCCAGACGGACGATGTCGAGAAGGTCAAGCGTGACGCCGGGAAGCTGCTGCGGCTCGAGCCGGAAGTCGAGGCGGTGAGCGGGTGGGTGCGGGTGCGCTCGGACGCGACGGACGCGGACCCGGCGAAGCTGAAGGCCCTCGCGAAGGAGCTCTCGTACACGTCCGGCGGGGTCGTCCTCTCGCTCGGCGTCGAGCGCGGAGCCGTCGTCCGCTACGACCTCTTCGACCGCGGAGCCGACGTCGACGAGTACCTCTCGGTCCCCGAGTACTACGGGGAGCTGCCGCCGGGCGACGCGTACGCGCTCGGCGCCAACGCGACCGTCGTCGCGCGGCTGACAGGCGCCGACCCGAAGCGCGTGCGCGAGGTGGCGCGAACCGCGGCGTCTCCCGCCGACCTGCCTCCGGCGCAGGAGCTGTACGAGCAGCTCGCCGCGGTCATGGGAGTCAAGCCGTGATCACGCTCTACGACGCCGCGCGGTGTCCATATTGCGCGCGCGTCCGGATCGTCCTCGCCGAGAAGGGCGTCGAAGTGGAGACGGTCGAGATCGACCTCTCCGACCGGCCCGCGTGGCTGTACGAGAAGAACGCGACCGGCCGCGTCCCTGTTATCGAGGAGGACGGCCGGCCGCTGCCGGAGTCGGCGGTGATCATGGAGTTCCTCGAGGAGTGCTACCCGGAGCCGGCGCTCTTGCCCGCGGATCGTTCCGGCCGCGCGTACGTCCGGCTCCTGATCTTCCGCGACCACGAGCTGACCGATCCGTACTACGCCTTCCGACGCGGCGAGGAAGGCGCGCGTGAGGAGCTCGAGGCGATGCTGGCCGCGCTCGACGTGGTGCTGGGCGAGCGGCCGTTTCTCGGCGGGGCCGAGTACGGGCTCGCCGACATCGCGTACATCCCGTGGCTTCTGCGGGCGCGCGACATGCTCGCCGTCGACCTCCACGGCTTCCCGTCTCTCGGCGGCTGGCTGTCGCGGCTCGAGGAGCGGCCCTCGATCGCCGCCGAAGCCGGTATCGTCGCGGCGCTGTGAACGCCGTCGTCGACGCAAGCTGGCTCGCCGAGCACCTCGACGAGGAGGATCTGGTGGTCGGAGACGTGCGCGGCCCGAACGCGCACATGCGCGGCCACATCCCCGGCTCGCGCCCGCTCGTGCTCGGCTCCCCGCCGCCCGCGGCGGACGAGGAGTCGGCGCGCGCGCTCGCGCGGGAGATCGCCCTGCGGCTGCGGCGGCACGGGATCACCGGCCGCGAGCGGCTCGTGCTGGCTGATCGGGGAGACGGGGTCGGGGCGATGCCGGCGGCCCAGATGGCCGAGCTCGCGGGGCATCCACAGGTTTCGATCCTCCTCGGGGGGATCGCGGCGTGGGGCGACGACCTCGAGGAGGGAGCGGTCGAGCTCGAGCCGGTTCGGGAGGCCGAAGCGAGCCTCGACCCGAATCCCGGTGCGCTGCCGACGCGGGAGGAGCTCGCCGGCCGGATCGGCGACCCCTCGCTGACGCTCCTCGATGTCCGAACGCCGGACGAGTACAGCGGGCGCCGCGGCAACCAGTGTGACCCGCGCCAGGGCCACATCCCGGGCGCGCGGCTCCTCGAGGTCGGCGAGCTGTTCGAGGGCCCGGGCCGGCCGGCCTCGCCGGAGCGCATCCGCGAGCTCGTCGGCTTGCCCGAGGGCGCCGAGGTCGTTGCGTACTGCCATTCCGGCTCGCGATCGGCGCTCGCGACGCTCGCGCTTCGCTCCGCGGGATACGCCGCGCGGAACTACGCCGGCTCGTGGCACGAGTGGAGCCGGCACGACGAGCTCCCGCTCGAGCGGTAATCACTCCTCCGGCGCAGGGCGGGCGGCGGC
>Ga0070730_10002158_pt1 | contig 18130 bp, 16 predicted proteins | sample Coa_R1_3_FD_66447 | JGI IMG/M metagenome (GOLD analysis project Ga0070730, IMG submission 66447) | Surface soil microbial communities from Centralia Pennsylvania, which are recovering from an underground coalmine fire - Coalmine... | ecosystem: Environmental > Terrestrial > Soil > Unclassified ... | reverse complement strand
GCGCGCAGCACGGTGTCGAGCCGCAGCAGCCAGCGCGACGGCACGGTCGGAGCACCTTCAGCCCGAACCGAACGGGTCAGCACGACCTCGCGTGCGGTCACGGCCATGGTGAAGTCATGGGCGGCGAGGCCGATCTGCGCCTCCGGCGGCTCCAGCCCGAACTGCTTGCGCATCGGCCTCGACAGCCAGGGATCGGACGCCGCGTTGGGCGGCCAGATGCCCTCGTTCAGGCCGGCCAGGATCACCAGGTCCGCCTGCTGCAGCCGGGCCTCGAGCGTGCCCAGGATCTGCAGGCGCGGATGCTTGCCAAAGCGAGGGCGGACCACGCCGCCGGCCAGCAGCGCCTCCAGCAGCACGGGATAATCGGTCCCGGCGATATCGGGAAAGCCGGCGGCGGCGTCATGCAGCTCGGCCACGAAGCTGGCGAGGCTCGCCCCGGCCTCCTCGGCCCAGAGGATGGCGGCGCCCGGTGTATCGTCGGTCTCGCACAGCGCTTCCGCGACCAGGATCTCGGCGGTGAGCGCCGCCTGCAGCGGGGTCTCGGGTGCCGCGACCACCGCCAGGAACGGCCCGAGCAGCGCCTCGAGCCGGTCGATGAGCGGCAGCAATTCCTCGGCGCCGTCCTGGGCGATCCGGCGCAGGCCGGCGATGCCGGGCGCCGGGCGAGGACCGCGCAGGCACAGGCGCTCCAGCCGGCGGATCCCGGCGCGGAAGGCGCCGCGCGCCAAGCCGCCGGAAACCAGCGGATGTTTCAGGAGCGCCAGCAGCGGCACCGGCGCCAATTGCTCGGCGGCGGCATCGGCGATGAGGCGCAGCAGCACGCCCGGCGGCGTCTGGTTGAGCGGCAGGCCAGCCGAATCGTCGATGTCGATGTCCCAGCGCTTCAGCTCGGCCGCGACCCGGCGCGCGAGGCCCCGATCGGGCGTCACCAGCATGGCGGTGGCGCCGGGAATTTCGAGCCGGTGGCGCATGAGCAGCGCGATCGTGCCCGCTTCCTCCTGCGGGCCCGGGCAGTCGAGCCGGGCGAGCCCGCGCATGGCCGCTGCCGGCAGGGTGCCGAGCGAGCGCCATTGGTCGCTGACCGCCGCCGGCCGCATCATCTCGCGCGCCAGCACGGCCCGCTCCGGCGCCCCGGCCTCGACGCCGGGCGCCGGCCAGGCCGGCAGATCGGCATGGGCCAGGCCCAGGCGGCCGAGCAGCCGTGCCAGGCCATATTGCGGATGGGTCGGATCCTCGCCGACGGCGGCCCATAGCGCGGCGTCGGCCTCGGTCTCGACGCCCGGCAGCACTACGGCGCCCCGGGGCAGGTTCGCGATCAGGCCCAGGAGCTCGGTCGCGGCCGGGATGGCGCTGCCGAAGCCGGCGGCGATGATCGGCCCGGGCGGCGGCACGGCGGTCCAGGCGGCCACCTGGGCGCGGATCAGCCGGTTGCGCCGGTCGGCCGGGTCGATCGCCCCTTCGGCTTCGAGCAGGGCGGGCCAGTGCTCGGTCACGATCTTGAGGAAATCGACGGTGATCTGCCAATGCTGCGCCAGATCGGCGGGCACGAGCCGGTCGAGCCGGTCGAAGCCGACATCCTCGCTCCAGGCCTGGTCGATCAGGCGTGCCAGATCGTCGGCGAGCGCCACCGCCTGGGCCGGCAGGATCGGCGCGCCGTCACGCCGCGCACCCCAGCGATGGATCAGTTGGGCGAGCAGCAGGCGCCGGCGCAAGGGCGATATGGCTGGCGGCAGATCCAGCGCCTCGGCCAGGCCGTCGCCGGCGGTGAGCTCGATCTCGTCGGCATCGAGGTCGCCGAGAGCCGCCAGACGCGGCAGCAGCATCGGCACGCCGCCGCCGGCCTTGAGGAAGGCATCGCTGAGCGCGCGGACCGCGCGGCGGCTCGGCAGCAGGATCGTCGCCTCGGCCAGATCGAGCGGCGATCGGCCGAACCGCTCGAACAGGCCGGCGACCAGGGCATCGAGGAACGGCAGGGTCGCCGGGATCGTGAAGATCTGAGGCGCCATTGCCGGTGCCTAGCGCCGAATCCGGCGCCGGTCGAGTTGGGCGCGGACCTCGGCCAATCCGGCCTCGTCGGTCACCGTGTACCATTCACCGTCATGGACGATGGCACCCAGCCGGCCCTCGGCCAGCGCCTTGTCGTAGATCCGGTTGAGCGAGAAGGCGCCGGCCGGCGCATCGGCGAATAGGCTCGGCGACAGGATCTGCACACCGGCAAAGAGATAGGGTGCAATTTCGCCCGGACCGACCCGCCGCGGCCTTTCGTCGGCTTCAAGGAAGAAGTCGCCGCGGTTCTGCTCGTAGCCGACGGCGCTCACGGTCCGTTGCAGCAACAGCAGCGCATCGTGCCGAGCCGGATCGAACGCCGCGGCCAGCCGGTCGAGCGCCGGCACCGAGCCGTCGAGCCACAGGGAATCGCCATTGACCGCATAGAACGGCTGGTCGCCCAGCAGCGGCAGCGCGTGGGTGACGCCGCCGCCGGTCTCGAGCACCGTCTCCTCGCGCGAAATCACGATTTCCGGGTTCGTGCGGCCCCACAAGTGCCCGACGATCTGGTCGCCCAGGTAATGCGCGTTGACCACGATCCGCGCGACCCCGGCGGCGGTGAGCCGCTCGATCGCATGGTCGAGCAACGGCTTGCCGATGACCGGCACCAGGGGCTTCGGCATCGTGTCCGTGAGCGGCCGGAGGCGCTCACCGCGCCCGGCCGCCAGCACCATGCCGACCGTGGGGCGGACCAGGGGCGCGCTCATCGCACGGCCTCGGGATAGAGCGCCCGCAGCGTCTTGGGGATGCCGCGCGCTGCCGGCGGCACGTGACGATTCATCCAATCCTCCAGGCTCGCCAGTTCCGGATGCGCGAGGCTGCGGGCGATCAGGCGCCAGAGCCGGGGCAGGTGCCGCAGATAGACCGGCTTGCCGTCGCGCCGGGCCAGGCGGCAGAAGATGCCGATGACCTTGGCATGGCGCTGGGCGCCGAGGAACGCCATCGAGCGGTCGAGCGCCGCCGGATCAACCGCCGGCCGTTGCGCCAGATAGCGCCCGCGCATCGCAGCGGTCAGCGCATCGGGCACGTCGCGCCGCGCATCCTCCAGAAGCGAGACCAGATCATAGCCGATCGGGCCGATCAGCGAATCCTGGAAATCGAGCAGGCCACAGGCCTGGAGCCCGGCGCGCCCCTCGAGCAGCATCAGGTTGTCGATGTGGTAGTCGCGCAGCGTCAGGCTGGCCGGCACGGCGCGGGCAAGCGGCAGGGCGCCCTGCCAGAGCGCCAGGTACTCGTCCTTCACGGCCGCGTCGGTTGGCCGGCCGGTGATCTCGGGCAAGAACCAGTCGACGAACTGGCCGGCCTCGCTCAGCAGGATCTCGTCGGAATAGGGCGGCACGCCGTGGGCTGCGGCCGGGTCGAACCGGTCGTGCAGGTCGGCCAGCAGATCGACCGCGAGGCCGTAGAGCCGATGCTCGTCCATGCCCTGGGCGATGAGGCGGGTATAGGTATCGTCGCCCAGGTCCTCGAGCAGGATGAAGCCGGCGACCGGGTCGGACGCGAGGATCATCGGCGCGGAATAATCGAGCCCGTGGAGCAAGCGCGCCATGTGCAGGAATTCGGCCGGCTTCTCGCGCGGCGGCGGCGCATCCATCAGCAGCGCGCGTCGGCCGCCGTCGCTGAGCCGGTAGTAGGTCCGGGTCGACGCATCGCTCGGCAACCGCTCGGCGCGCGCCAGGCCCCAGCCCGCGGTCATGGCGAAATCCCGACGCAGTCGGTCCCGATCGATCATGAGCGCACCCGGTCGAGCCAGTCGGATCTGCCGGCGGCCACCAGGGTCGCCTGCCGCGTGTCGGCGGTGCGTCCGGGCGACAGCGTGAGGTCGACCCGGTCGCGCGGCGCCAGGCCGCCCAGCCGGTCCGGCCATTCGATCAGCAGGATGCCGTCGACCAGCGCATCCTCGAACCCGAGTTCCCAGATCTCGTCCGGGTCCTTCAAGCGATAGAGGTCGAAATGCCAGATCGGCCCCAGCACGCTCGGGTAGGTCTGCACCAGGGTGAAGGTCGGGCTCGGCACCTCCTCGGTGCCGGGGACAGCGCTCGTGACGAAGCCGCGAGCGAGCGCTGTCTTGCCCATGCCCAGATCGCCATGCAGCAGCAGCACGTCGCGCGGCCGGGCGACCGCGGCGAGGCGCGCGCCCAGCGCGGCAGTCGCCGCCTCGTCGGCAAGGTCGATGATCAAAGGTCCAGACACGGGAACCGTTCTAATGCGCCCCGAGGAGGCGGGCAACCGGGAAGCGGCACCGACGATCACGCGGATGTGATCGGGTGCGACCGCATCTCCTATCGTCGGTGGCACGTACCGCACCATACCACTGTGCCGCATCGAAACCGGGAATGGGGCAGCATCATGGGGAAACTCGCATCGACCGCCTTGGCACTGGGGCTCGTCATCGCCGGGACCGCGGTCGCCGCGGACAGCGCGCCCGCCCGGGTGCGCGGCACGATCGACCAGGTCGACGGCTCCGTGCTGCACGTCACGAGCCGGGCCGGCGAGAAGCTGACCGTCACCATGCCGGCGGGCGTCAAGATCGCTGAGATCAGCAAGATCGACATCAGCGCGATCAAGCCCAACAGCTATATCGGCACGGCCGCCGCACCCTTGCCGGATGGCGAGCTGAAGGCGCTCGAGGTGCATGTCTTCCCCGAATCCATGCGCGGTACCGGCGACGGGCATCGCCCGTTCGACCTCGGGCCGAACAGCACCATGACCAACGGCACGGTGGGCGCCGTCGTCGGCACCAGCGATCGGACGATCACGGTGACGTACAACGGCGGCGAGAAGAAGGTGCTGGTGCCCGCCGACGTGCCGATCGTGACCTACGAGCCCGGCAGCGTGAGCGACATCAAGGCTGGCGCCCATGTCATCATCTTTGCCACCAAGGCGGCGGACGGCAGCCTGAGCGCCGACCGCATCAGCGTCGGCAAGGACGGCCTGACGCCACCGATGTAGCGGTGCGCGGACGGGCTCGGAACCAGGAGGGCAGGGCATGGCGGTCGAGGCGGTCGGCCCGGCGCGGCGCAGGCGGATGCCGATCCATCCGCTGATCGTGCGCGTCACCCATTGGCTGAACGCCTTCGCCATGGTCTGCATGATCATGAGCGGCTGGAAGATCTACGACGCCTCGCCGCTGTTCCCGTTCAGCTTCCCGGCCTGGGCGACGCTCGGCGGCTGGCTGGGCGGCGCCATCGCCTGGCATCTGGCGGCCATGTGGCTCCTGGTCGCGAACGGGCTCCTCTATGTCGCCTATGGCCTGATCGGCGGCCATTTTCGCCGCAGCTTCCTGCCGATCTCGCCTGGCGGCGTGTGGCGCGACCTGCGCGCGGCCCTGACGTTCCGGCTCGGCCACCGGCTCGGCCACTACAACGCCGTGCAGCGGCTGCTCTATGTCGCGGTGCTGCTCTGCGGCCTGCTGGCGGTGCTGTCCGGCCTCGCCTTGTGGAAGCCGGTGCAGCTCCATCCGCTGTCGCTGCTGTTCGGCGGCTACGAGGTGACGCGGCGGGTGCATTTCGTCGCCATGGCCGGGATCGTCGGTTTCGTCCTGGTGCATCTGGCGCTGGTGCTGCTGGTGCCGAAGACCTTGGTCCCGATGATCACCGGCCGCGCGAAGGAGGAGCCATGATCCGCTGGTCCCGCCGCAAACCGGTGGCGCTCGCCGACGTCCAGCCGGATCTCGTGCGCCTGGAACGGCGCCTGTTCCTGCGCAACGGCCTGTCCTTGGGCGCACTCGCCATGCTGACCGGCTGCGATCTTACCGACGGTGACGCGGTCGACAAGGTGCTCTGGGCGATGTCGCGCTGGAACGACAAGGTGCAGGCGTTCCTGTTCGATCCGAACCGGCTGGCGCCGACCTATGCCGAGAGCGACATCACCAGGCCGTTCCCGTTCAACGCGTTCTACGACGTCGACGACGTGCCGGACATCGACGGCGGCGATTGGAAGCTGGAGGTCTCCGGCCTGGTCGCGGACAAGAGCCCGTGGACGCTCGGCCGGCTGCGCGCGCTGCCGCAGGAAAGCCAGATCACCCGGCATATCTGCATCGAGGGCTGGAGCGCCATCGGGCAATGGTCGGGCGTGCCGTTCCGGACTTTCCTCGAACGGATCGGTGCCGATCTTCGCGCGCGCTACGTCGGCTTCAAATGCGCCGACCGGTATTATTCCAGCCTCGACATGGCGACGGCGCTGCACCCCCAGACCATTCTCGCCCTCGATTACGGCAAGGATCCGCTGCCGCCCGAATACGGCTTCCCGCTGAAACTCAGGGTGCCGACCAAGCTCGGCTTCAAGAACCCGAAGCACATCGGCGCACTGTTCGTCACCAACGACTATCCGGGCGGCTATTGGGAAGACCAGGGTTACAATTGGTACAGCGGCTCGTGAGCCGTCACCGCCGGGGTTGATTGCGCGCGCCGGCCCGGTCATGTTCCAGGCTTTCGCCGGTCCTCAGCACCGGCGATCCGAGATCACGCGCAAGAAAGACCCGTCGCCATGCACCCCACCCATCACGAGACCGATGTCGCGATTATCGGCGCCGGGCCGGTCGGCCTGTTTGCCGTTTTCGAATGCGGGATGCTGCGTATGCGCACCCACGTCATCGACACGCTCGACATGGTTGGCGGGCAATGCGCCGCACTCTATCCGGAAAAGCCGATCTATGACGTAGCGGGACATCCCGCGATCGAGGCGCAGGAGCTGATCGACAAGCTGGCGCAGCAGGCGGCGCCGTTCAATCCGGTCTATCACCTCGGCCAGCAGGTCACGGCGCTGGAAACGCTCCCCGACCGCCGGCTCCGGCTCGAAACCTCGGCCGGCCAGACCATTGTCGCCAAGGCGGTCCTGCTCGCCGCCGGCTGCGGCGCCTTCGGGCCGAACCGGCCGCCGCTCGACGGCATCGAGGCATACGAGGGCAAGAGCGTGTTCTACATGGTGCAGCGGCGCGAGGCGTTCCGCGGCCAACGCATCGTCATCGCCGGCGGCGGCGATTCGGCGGTCGACTGGGCGATCTCGCTCTCCGAGGTCGCGGCCCAGGTGATGGTCATCCACCGCCGGGCGAAGTTCCGGGCCGCGCCGGAAAGCGCCGCGCGCCTCGACCAGCTGGCGGCCGACGGCAAGATCGAACTGGTCGTGCCCTATCAGCTGCACGGGCTGGAGGGTGCGGACGGGCGGCTCTCGGCGGTCGTCGTCGCCGATCTCGACGGCGGCGAGCGCCGGCTCGAGGCCGACGTGCTGCTGCCGTTCTTCGGCCTGTCGATGAACCTTGGGCCGATCGCCGACTGGGGCCTGGCGCTTGACCGCCATACCGTGTCGATCGACCCGTCGACCGGCGCCACCAATGTGCCCGGCGTGTTCGCCATCGGCGACATCGCCACCTACAAGAATAAGCTGAAGCTGATCGCGACCGGCTTCGCCGAGGCGGCCCAGGCGGCCCACGCGATCCATCCGCTGGTCTACCCGGGCGAGGCGCTGCACTTCGAATACTCGACCTCGAAGGGCGTGCCCGGCGCGATGTAGATCGCTTCGGTCCAGCGCGCTTCGGACGATCTCCGGCCGCGGGTGGCCGAAGATCGTCCGGTTGGCAGGCCTTAGGACGTCTGCTTGGTGTAGACCTCTTTGACCGGCGTGGTCTTGCCGGCCGCCGTGTAGGTGCCCTCGCAGGTCACGGTGCTGACGCCGTCGGCCGTGCAGGTCTGGTCCTCGACGTCGCCCTTGGTGCTGACGCTGTGGAACTTGAGCGTATGGTCGTCGACCCTGGTCGCCGCGATCTTCCAGTTCTTCTCAGGGCCCTGCATCAGCTTGCCGTTCGTCGGCAGGTCATACTTCTCCTTGTGGGTCTTGCCCTTGGAATCGACCGAGGTCTCGGTCCAGGCGACACGATTCTTGGCATCGACCGTGACGAGAACCTCGACGCTCTTCGGCTTGGGATCCTTCATCGTCGAGTTCGCGACGTCGAGCGCCCATTTGCCCATGAACGGCGTGTCGGCCGCACGGGCGGCGAGCGGCTGCAAAAGGGCGGGCAATGCGAGCGCAAGCCCCGCCAGCGCGGCGACCAGTGTCGATTTCATGATCGGCTCCCTGTCGGGCGGATTCTCTCTCGCCCTCGGGGGGCGTGCGCCGGCGCTTCGCCCGTCGGGCCAGCTCCGTCAAAAATAGCTTAAGCGCTAGGTTTTCTCAACGCGCCGCGCCATGGACGAGGCGTGCGCGCCCGGCTCGGGCACGTTGGGCCTACAGCGCCGGCAGCCAGCAGGTGACGGAGGTGCCGCCGTCGGGCGTGGAATCGAGCTCGACCCGGCCGCCGTGCATCTCGACGAAGCTCCGTACCAGCGTCAGGCCCAGCCCGGCGCCGACCTGGCGCCCGTCGATCCGGCCGCGTTCGAAGCTCTCGAACACCCGGTCCTGCAGTTCGGCCGCGATGCCGACGCCGGTGTCGCGGACACTGAGCGCCACTTCGGAGCCGATGCGCCGGGCGCCGAGCGTGATGGTGCCGCCGGGCGGGGTGAACTTGATGGCGTTGGACAGGAGATTGAACAGCGCCTGGCGGATCCGCGCCTCGTCGAGGGAGACCACGCCGATGTCGTGCGGACAGTCGAAATTCAGAGCCAGCTGCAGCCGCTTCGCGCGCTCGCGGGACAGGGTGAGGACGCCGGCCAGCATGGCGTGGACATCGACCGGCGTGCACTCCAGGGTCAGCTGGCCGGCCTCGATCGAGGCGATGTCCAGGATGTCGTTGATCAGCGACATCAGGCGCTGCGAGCTTTCGAAGATGCCGTTGCTGTATTCGAGCTGCCGCTCGTTCAGCGGGCCGAAATACTGGTTGGACAGGATGTCGGCGAAGCCGATTACCGCATTGAGCGGCGTCCGCAGCTCGTAGGAGACATTGGCGATGAACTCGCTCTTGAGCCGCCCGGCGGTTTCCAGCGCCTCATTGCGGTCCCTGAGCGCTTTCCGGACCCGGGTCGAATCCGACACGTCCAGATAGCTCAGCAGCACGTTGCCGTCGGGCAGCGGGATGGTGTTGACCTCCAGCACGAGCCCGTCGCGGCGTTCGAGCGTGCCGGCGTAGCGCGTGTAGGAGAACACCCGGTCGACGATCTCGGCCCTGGTGGTTTCCCAGTCCGTCTCGGCATAGAACGCCCGCATCTTCTCGACCAGGGTCGCGATATGCGGACGATTCACCAGGTCGTGCGGCTGCAGCAGCCACATTTCGGCGAAGGCGGGGTTCCAGAGGGTGAGGCGCCCGTCGCTGCCGAACACCGCGAGCCCCTCCGACAGATTGTCGAGCGTTTCGCGCTGGACTTCGGCAAGCGTGTTGTAGGAGCGCTCGAGCGCCAGGCGATCGGTCACGTTCTCGAAGGTAAAGGTCAGGCCGCCGAACGGGTGGCGGCTGACGACCTGCCGGAGCGTGCGGTCGTCGGGCAGGTGCATCAGTTCGTCGAACGGCGCGCGCAGTCCGCTGAACAGCGCCAGCTGCTCGGCCTTGAACTTGCGGAAATCGGCATATTCCGGCAGCGCCCGCCGTTCCCGCAGCTGGTCCAGGATCTCCGGCAGGGTCGGCTCGCTGTCGAGGAAGTCGCGATCCAGCTGCCACAGGCGCTCGTAGGCGGTGTTGAAGAACAGCAGCCGCGCGTCGGGCCCGAAGATGGCGATTGCCGTCGTGACCGTCTCCAGCACTTCGCGATGGGCGAGGCCGAGGCGCGCGCTCTCGCTGCGCGCCTGTTCGATTTCGCTGCGGTCGCGGGAAAACCCGACCGTGCCGCCACCCTGCAGGGGGATCTCGGTCAATTCCTGCGGGCCGCTGGCATCGCCGATCGAACCCACGAGGCGGCTCTGCGGCGCCCCGGTCGAGGCCGCCATTTCGGCCAGAGGGCGCGCGGCCGTCGCCAGATCGGGCTGCGACCGGAACCGGGCGTTGCCGTTCGTGATGGCGAGGCCGGAGTCGCGCCACCAGACCGCGACCGGGATCTTGTCGAGTGCCAACGCCAGCCGGTCGCGCTCGGCCGCCCGCTGGGCACCCTCGGCGAGGGCCGCCTCGCGGTCGGAAATATCGGTAACCCAGATCAGGTCGAACGACAGGCGGCGGTCGGTCGAGGTAACCCGATGCAGCGTCAGCTCGATGGTCCGGCAACTGCCGTCCTCGAGCGTCAGGCGCAGCGTCTCGCCCTTGCCGGACAAGGCCAGGGCCGCGAACGCCGCCCGTGCGGCCGCCGCCCGACTGGGTGCGCGCTGCAGCAGGTCGTCGAGCTTCAGCGGCCAGGCGGGGTCGTCGCTACGCGCGTCGATGCGGATCGCACCATCGCCGACATAGCGGTAGCACACACCGGAAATCGTGCCGAGCGCCCCGGACATGAGGGCACCGTGGCGCTCCGCGCGATCGCGCAGGCGGCGCTGTCGCTCGTGGGCCACGACGCCGACGCCGATGGCGGCGGCGAGAAGAAGTTCGGTCAGCATGCGGCGGACCCCGGCGCGTCCAGGACGCGGCAACCGGTGGTTATGAAGTGAATCGCGGCGGCCGACGGCGAGCTCATGCACGCCATGGTAAGGGCTCGACGCGCCCGCCACAAGCGACGCTGTTTCGGCTCAGAAACGGTTTCGGCGACGCATGGAATGCGCCGCCGAACGTCCTCGGCCTGGAGAAGAACGGCAAAAGCCGTTCTCCCGCCTGGCGTTTAGTAACGGTAGTGGTCGGCCTTGTACGGGCCTTGACCCTCGATGCCGAGGTACTTCGCCTGCTCGCTCGTGAGTTTGGTCAGCTTGGCGCCGAGCTTCTCCAGATGCAGGGCCGCGACCTTCTCGTCGAGATGCTTCGGCAGCACGTAGACCTTCTTCTCGTACTTGGCATGGTTGATCCACAGCTCGATCTGCGCCAGCACCTGGTTGGTGAAGGAGGCGCTCATCACGAAGCTCGGATGGCCCGTGCCGCAGCCGAGATTCACGAGCCGGCCCTTGGCCAGCACGATCAGGCGCTTGCCGTCGGGGAACACGACCTCGTCGACCTGCGGCTTGACCTCGTCCCAGACGTAGTTGCGCAGGGACGCGATCTGAATCTCGCTATCGAAGTGGCCGATGTTGCAGACGATCGCGCGATCCTTCATCTGCCGCATGTGGTCGAGCGTGATGACGTCGACGTTGCCGGTGGCGGTGACGAAGATGTCGCCGATGGCGGCGGCCTCGTCCATGGTCACGACCTGATAGCCTTCCATCGCCGCCTGCAGCGCGCAGATCGGGTCGATCTCGGTGACCATGACGCGCGCGCCCTGGCTGCGGAGCGAGGCGGCCGAGCCCTTGCCGACGTCGCCGAAGCCGGCAACCACGGCGATCTTGCCGGCCATCATCACGTCGGTTGCGCGCTTGATGCCGTCGACCAGGCTCTCGCGGCAGCCGTAGAGGTTGTCGAACTTCGACTTGGTCACGCTGTCGTTGACGTTGATTGCCGGCACGGCGAGCTTGCCCGCCTTCATCATCTCGTAGAGCCGGTGCACGCCCGTCGTCGTCTCTTCCGAGATGCCGCGCACGTCCTTCAGCAGCTCCGGGTACTTGTCGTGCAGGATGATGGTGGCGTCGCCGCCGTCATCCAGCACCATGTTCGGCGTCCAGCCGTTCGGGCCGCGCAGCGTCTGCTCGATGCACCACCAGAACTCTTCTTCCGTCTCGCCCTTCCAGGCGAACACCGGGATGCCGGCGGCGGCGATGGCGGCGGCGGCCTGGTCCTGGGTCGAGAAGATGTTGCAGGACGACCAGCGCACGGTGGCGCCGAGCTCGACCAGGGTCTCGATCAGCACGGCGGTCTGAATCGTCATATGCAGGCAGCCGACGATGCGGGCGCCCTTCAGCGGCTTCGACTCGCCGAATTCGCGGCGGAGCGCCATCAGGCCCGGCATCTCCGTCTCGGCGATCGCGATTTCCTTGCGGCCCCAATCGGCCAGCTTGATGTCCGCGACCTTGTAGTCGGTGAACGTCGACATGCCTGTCTCCAAATCTCGAAAAATGGTCGATCCCGGCATCTCGGCGCCGGTGATCACGAGCGGGCGTATAGCAGCAGCGGCCGCGCCCGGGCAAGTGCGGCGGCTTGCGCGCATGGGCGACCGCCGATATGGTCGCGCGCTTTTCAATAGGACGGGACGGCGCCGGCGGGGCGTCCTCCGTCCCCCTTTGACGATTAGGTAGAACGAGAGGAAGCGACGACCATGGTCGATTTCGACGAGGCGCCGAAGAGCGGCTCCACCCCGGCGCCGCGCCCGGCGGATGTCGGCGGCATCGCCGGCGAGCAGCTCAGGACGATCATCGATCGCATCGAGCGGCTCGAGGAGGAGAAGAAGGCGCTGGCCGAGGACATCAAGGACGTGTTCGCCGAGGCCAAGGGCAACGGTTTCGACACCAAGATCATCCGGAAGATCATCTCGATCCGGAAGCGCGACCGCGACGAGCTCGACGAAGAAGAGACGATGCTCGAGGTCTATATGCGCGCGCTCGGCATGCTGCCGGACGTGGACGAAGAATAAGCCGGTCCCAAGGGGCCGGGAAACAGGCGGCGCGCCTCGGGTGCGCCGCCTTTTTTGTTGCTCGGGACCGGTGCTGCGGGGTGGGGTTGCACCCGGCGAAAGCCAGGTTGCGATAGTTGCGCAAGCAACAATATTCGGGTTGCGCCTCGATGGTTGCGAAAAAGCTGCCGCAATGGTCGGCCCGGAAAAAAGCCCCTCTTCCGAAGGTGCTTGCCGACGGCGGCACCGCCCGTTACTTTGCCATATACGAATGATGTCCTTGCGATCCGGAGAACCGGGCGTTCGGGGCACAAAACAGGGGGCTTAAACGGTGCGGGCGGGGCGGGCTGGCGGGTAATCCCGGCGGTGTTTCCTTGTTCGCCCACGCGGCCTGAACTTGGCGCGACCGGGGGATGATGGAATATTTTCTCCAGCAATTGATCAATGGGCTGACGCTCGGGGCCGTCTACGGCCTCATCGCGATCGGTTACACCATGGTCTACGGCATCATCGGCATGATCAATTTCGCCCATGGCGAAATCTTCATGATCGGTTCGTTCATCTCGCTGATCAGCTTTCTGATCCTGAATTCGGTCGGGGGCTTTTCGGCGGTCTTCGCCATCCTCATCGTGCTCCTGGTCACGATGATCTTCACGTCGATGTTCGGTTGGTCGGTCGAGCGGATCGCCTATCGGCCGCTGCGTGAGAGCTTCAAGCTGGCGCCGCTGATTTCGGCGATCGGCATGTCGATCTTCCTGCAGAGCTTCATTCAGGTATTCCAGGGCGCACGGCCGAAGCCGCTGCAGCCGATCATGCATGGCGGCATCACGCTCCTGGAAAATGACGGCTTCGCCGTTCAGATCAGCTATCTGCAGATCATCATCATCATCATGACCGTCGGGCTGATGATCGGCTTCACCACCATCATCCAGCAGACCTCGCTCGGCCGCAGCCAACGCGCCTGTGAGCAGGACCGGACGATGGCGGCGCTCCTGGGCGTCAATGTCGACCGGACCATCTCGCTGACCTTCGTCATGGGCGCCGGCCTGGCGGCGGTGGCTGGCCTGATGTTCACGCTCTATTACGGCGTGATCGACTTCTTCATCGGCTTCCTGGCGGGGGTGAAGGCGTTCACTGCCGCGGTGCTGGGCGGAATCGGGTCGCTGCCGGGCGCCATGCTGGGCGGCGTGCTGATTGGCCTGATCGAGGCCTTCTGGTCGGCCTATTTCACCCTTGCCTATAAGGACGTGGCCGTCTTCATGGTGCTGGTCCTGGTGCTGATCTTCCGGCCGACCGGCCTCTTGGGTCGGCCTGAGGTGGAGAAGGTCTGATGGCCGCCGTCCAAGCTGCGGCTCGTCGCCGCGAAGGCCTGTCGGGCGTTGTTCTGGACGCGCTCGCCACCGCCGCCGTCGCCCTGGTGCTGACCGTACCGACCGTCGGGCTCAAGACCGACGAATCGGGCGGCACGCTGATCATCACCCGCCATTTCGACACGGTCGCCTGGATCGTAGCCGTGGTGTTCCTCGGCCGCCTGTGCATGAACCTGTTCATGGCCCGCCGGGCGGCCAAGCCGGGCGAGCAGAAGAAGGCGGGGCCGGGGGCCATGGACCGGCTTGCCGCCTCGGTCGCCCGCAACCAGGCCAGGATCGGCGCGGTCGGGTTCGTCATCGCCGTCGTGCTGCCGTTCATCAGCTCGAACTATCTGATCGATTTCGGCACCAACGTGCTGATCTACGTGATGCTCGGCTGGGGCCTTAACATCGTCGTCGGCCTCGCCGGCCTGCTGGACCTGGGCTATGTCGCGTTCTACGCGGTCGGCGCCTACACGGTGGCATTGCTCGCGACCAACTTCGGCCTCGGGTTTTGGACCTGCCTGCCGCTCGCAGGATTGTTCGCCGCCTTCTTCGGCGTCGTCCTGGGCTTTCCGGTGCTGCGCCTGCGCGGCGACTATCTGGCGATCGTGACGCTCGGCTTCGGCGAGATCATCCGGATCGTGCTGTTGAACTGGCAAGTCGTCACCGGCGGCCCGAACGGCATCGGCGGCATTCCGCGGCCGACCCTGTTCGGCCTGCCGTTCGTGGCGCGCTCGTCGAGCGGTACGACCTTCGCCGAGTTCTTCGGGCTCGATTTCTCGGTCAGCCAGCGCCTGATTTTCCTCTATTTCGTCATCCTGATGCTGGCGCTGATCACCAATTTCTTCACAGTCCGCATGCGCAGGCTGCCGGTCGGCCGGGCCTGGGAGGCGCTGCGCGAGGACGAGATCGCCTGCCGCGCCATCGGCATGAACGCGACGAACATCAAGCTCTCGGCTTTCGCCATCGGCGCCATGTTCGCCGGCTTCGCGGGTTCCTTCTTCGCGACCCGTCTCGGCTTCATCAGCCCCGAAAGCTTCACCTTCACCGAATCGGCGACGATCCTCGCGATCGTGGTGCTGGGCGGCATGGGCAGCCAGCTGGGCGTGGTGCTGGCGGCGATCATGCTCGTGTCGCTCAATGAGGCCGGCCGCTGGTTCTCGTTCCTGGGCGACATCGCGCTCTATCGCCCGCTGATCTACGGCGGCGCCATGGTCGTCATCATGCTGGTTCGTCCGCGTGGGCTGCTCGCCCACCGTCAGCCGTCGATCCTGCTGCACGGGTCCGACGGGCCGCGCGAGAGCCTGGTCCCCAACGATGCCCAGGCGGCTTCGACGGGAGAGCTGCCATGAGCCAACTCGACAATTACGCGCCGGCAGGCAAGGCGCCGCTGCTCACGGTCGAGCGCCTGACCATGCGCTTCGGTGGCCTGGTCGCGATCAACGACCTGTCCTTCACCGCCTACGAGCGCGACATCACGGCGTTGATCGGCCCGAACGGCGCCGGCAAGACGACCGTGTTCAACTGCCTGACCGGTTTCTACAAGCCGACCGTCGGCCGGATCAGCATGAAAGGCGAGGGCCAGGACTTCCTCTTGGAGCAGATGGAAGGCTTCCGCATCACCCGGCTCGCCGGCGTGGCACGCACCTTCCAGAACATCCGCCTGTTCTCGGGCATGACCGTGCTGGAAAACCTGATCGTGGCCCAGCACAACCGGCTGATGGACGCGTCGATGTTCTCCATCGCCGGCCTGCTCGGTCTGCCGCGTTACCGGACGGCGGAAAAGGAGGCGATAGAGCTCGCGAAGTTCTGGCTGCACAAGACCGGCCTCTACGACCGGGCCGACAATCCGGCTTCGAGCCTGCCGTACGGCGCTCAGCGCCGACTCGAGATCGCGCGGGCGATGTGCACGAAGCCGCGGCTGCTGTGCCTCGACGAACCGGCCGCCGGCCTCAACCCTAGGGAATCGGGCGAGCTCAACGACCTGCTGCTGTCGGTGCGCGCCGACCAGGGCATCGGCGTGCTGCTGATCGAGCACGACATGAGCGTGGTCATGAAGATCTCCGACCATGTCGTGGTGCTGGACTATGGCCGGAAGATCTCGGACGGGGCGCCGGTCGACGTGCGCAACGATCCGAACGTCATCAAGGCCTATCTGGGCGAAGCGGAGGAGGAAGAGCTGCCGCCTGAAATCGCCGCCGACGTGGGGTTGTCGCCATGACGCGCATCCTCGACGTCTCCGGTCTCCACACCTACTACGGCCGCATCCAGGCGCTGAAGGGCGTCGACATCGCGGTCGATAAGGGCGAGATCGTCACCCTGATCGGCGCCAATGGTGCCGGCAAGTCGACCCTGCTGATGACGATCTGCGGCAAGCCCAGGGCGACCGCCGGCAAGATCGTCTATGACGGTCAGGACATCACCCATATGGAGACCTTCGAGATCGTGCGGCAGGGCATTGCCCAGTCGCCGGAAGGCCGCCGTATCTTCTCGCGCATGACGGTGCTCGAGAACCTGCAGATGGGGGCCACGACCGGCGATCCCACCAATTTCGACGGGGATCTGGAGCGGGTGTTCACGCTGTTCCCGCGCCTGAAGCAGCGGCAGGGCCAACGGTCCGGCACCATGTCGGGTGGCGAACAGCAGATGCTGGCAATCGGGCGCGCGCTGATGAGCCGGCCGCGGCTGCTGCTGCTCGACGAACCCTCCCTCGGCCTGGCGCCGCTGGTGGTGAAGCAGATCTTCGAGGTCATCAAGGAGATCAACGAGCAGCAGGGCGTGACCGTGTTCCTGGTCGAGCAGAACGCGTTTCATGCGCTCAAGCTCGCCCACCGCGGCTACGTCATGAAGACCGGCTCGATCACCCTGAGCGGGACCGGCAAGGAACTGCTGGCCAACCCGGAAGTGCGCTCGGCCTATCTGGAGGGTGGGCACTGATGTCCGGCATCGATCTCGTCATGGCCGCTCTCGGCACCAGCCTCTGGGTCTTCGTCTGCGCGACGGTCATCCTGTTCGGCTGGGCCGCCTATATGACGGGCCAGGCGCTCGCCCAGACCTGGCGTCCGCTCTGGCATCTGGTGCCCTACAGCCTGCTGATGGCGGCGGGCAACCGTTTCTTCGACTTTGCCCTGTTCGGCGGCAGCTTGCTCTCGCCGCTCGGCTATGTCGTGACCGTGGTCATCTTGCTGGCTTTCAGCATCATGGCCTATCGGGCCACCCAGGCCCGGAAAATGGTCAATCAATACCCGTGGCTCTATGAGCGGGCCGGGCCTTTCGCCTGGCGTGACCGGCAGGGGTGACGGGGGACTTGCGTACGGGTGGTTGAGCTTGCTTTGATGCAGTTCACGCGATCCGCGCATGGCGTTCGCCCGCGTCGAACATGGGGATAATGGCACGGGTTTTAAGGGGTCCCGCCACCAGCGGCAATCATGACCGGATGGGGCGGGTCAAATCTTCTGACAGGGAGTCTCTACGATGCGGAAAAATCTAACGTTGCTGGCGGCCGTCAGCGCTCTGGCCTTGACGGCCGGGGTTGCCAAGGCCGACATCCAGATCGCCACGGTCGGCCCGATCACGGGCTCGAACGCGGCCTTCGGCGAGCAGCTGAAGAAGGGTGCCGAGCAAGCGGTCGCCGACATCAACGCCAAGGGCGGCGTGCTCGGCCAGAAGCTGGTGCTGTCGGTCGGCGACGATGCGTGCGACCCGAAGCAGGCGGTCGCGGTCGCCAACCAGATGGCGTCGAAGGGCGTGGTGTTCGTGGCCGGCCATTTCTGCTCCGGCTCGTCGATCCCGGCTTCGGCCGTCTATAACGAAGCCGGCATCCTGCAGATCACCCCGGCTTCGACCAACCCGGCGCTGACCGAAGATGCCGCCAAGAAGAAGTGGGACAACGTCTACCGGACCTGCGGCCGCGACGACCAGCAGGGCATGGTCGCCGGCAAGTACCTGCTTGACCACTACAAGGGCAAGCCGATCGCCATCCTCGACGACAAGTCGGCCTATGGTAAGGGCCTCGCCGACGAGACGACCAAGACGGCCAATGCTGGCGGCCTGAAGGAAGTCGTCCACGAATCGATCACCGCCGGCGACAAGGACTTCACTGCGCTCATCTCCAAGATGAAGGCGGCGAATGTCGCGGCGGTCTATTTCGGTGGCTACCAGACCGAGGCGGGCCTGATGGTGCGCCAGGCTCATGAGCAAGGCCTGACCGCGCAGTTCATTTCCGGCGACGCGCTGCCGACGACCGAGTTCTGGGGC
>Ga0070730_10002157_pt1 | contig 18138 bp, 12 predicted proteins | sample Coa_R1_3_FD_66447 | JGI IMG/M metagenome (GOLD analysis project Ga0070730, IMG submission 66447) | Surface soil microbial communities from Centralia Pennsylvania, which are recovering from an underground coalmine fire - Coalmine... | ecosystem: Environmental > Terrestrial > Soil > Unclassified ... | reverse complement strand
TGGCAAAAATCACCTGGGTGCTGGCGGCTATTTTCGCCGCCACTTCAATCACCCTTTCAGTGTGGGCGACCAAACGCACGGGGCGATCGGTGTTGGAGACTCCGGGCAAGACAGCTCCAGCCCAGACAGCTCCGGCGAAAACCACTCCGGCAACGCCCGCTCCCTTGGCGCCGGCTCCGTTTTCGCCTGCCCCTGCATCGCCGGCTCCGGCGAAGAAGTAGGCGGACAGGACCTCTCGCCTTCGTGGGCGAATCGATTGGATTTCCAAGCCTCCAAGTGCGGAAGTGGCGGAATTGGCAGACGCACCAGCTTGAGGGGCTGACGGTCGCAAGACCGTGGGGGTTCGAGTCCCCCCTTCCGCATATCCCATGTATTTTCAATATCTTATGTATCGGTGCGGAATAAAAGCTTCAGCACCAAAAACCGTTCAATCCTTTCAAGCGCAGAGTGTTGTCCTGATTTCTTATGTCCGCTCTGGCTTGCAAACAATCACCAAGCATCTAGCCCATCGCGTCCAAAACCTCAATTGAGGGGCAGTTTCCTTTCTTCCGCAATTGCCGCGTGGCGCGAGTTTCCGTTGGATCGGAGTTTGTCTATTCGTCCGACGTTCCGAGGGCGGAGAATGAGTCAAGAGTTATGGCAAAAGCGACATTTATTTCCTGACATGACCGGAGACCATTTCTTGGGGGATCGGAACGGGCCGAAGCAAATCCTCTTTTGATGCGCCACCGCCCTGATCGAGGGTGGGTACCAATAAACGATGGTCGCACACAGTTTCCTCGACCAACCAGCTGAATTCATCCACAAATCTATCGCGGCTGAACCGGAGCACGGAGTTCCGAAGTTCGTCGGGATCGAATGGAGTCCTCTGCAGCTTTGATAGGCCATCAAGGAGGGAATCCACCGTCTGCTCCTCAAACAGCACGCCCGTGCGATTGTCCTGCACAATCTCTGCGGCTCCTCCACGCCCGAATGCGAGGACGGGCGTCCCGCAGGCCAGAGCTTCCGCCATTACAATTCCAAAGTCTTCCTCGCCCGCAAAGACAAAACCGCGGCACGATTGGAGGTGGCGTCGAATGGCCTCGCGGGGCTGGGGCCCGAGGATTTGGACGTTGGGTCCTGCGCGTCGTTCGAGGTTCCGCCGCTCGCTCCCCTCGCCAATTACCAGCAGGCGATGTCCTGAACGGTTGAAGGCGTCGACCACTAGATCCACACGCTTGTAGGGGACCAGTTGGGAGACAAGCACATAGTAATTCCCTGGCCGGCGGGCCCAGTGGTCAGGCACGAAAAAATCCGTGTCAACGGGCGGATAGATGACGGTGCTTTCGCGCCCATAATACTTGCTGATACGCCTCGCGACCGTCTGGGAATTCGCTACAAAGCGCGTGACACGCTGGGCGGATGCAAAATCCCAAAGCCGCAGTCGTTTTGCGACCCACTGAAATAAAACACGACCTGCGGGCCCAAGCTGGCGAGCGTAATCATCGTATCCGCTCCAGATGTAACGCATCGGGGTATGGCAATAGCAAATGTGGAGCGCGTCGGGAGCGATTCGAACCCCTTTCATAGTTGCTGCATCGGAACTAATAACAAGTTGGAATCCTGAGAGGTCCAATCTCTCTGTCACCCAGGGAAAGAAGGGTAGGTAAAAAGGATACCAGCGAAGCGCGCGAGGAAACTTTTGCAGGATGGAGGTGCGAACTGTCCGCTTCCGAAGCGATGGGGAAGACCGGCGGTCATCATAAATCAATGTGATCACCGGGGCTCCCGGGAACATTTCCAACATGGCATCGAAAACAGATTCACCCCCTCGCTGCGTGACCAGCCAATGATGGACCAGGGCTGTTCTGTGACCCTTGAGGCTCTTCATTCCCATTTGGCGACCTCGGTGCCCCGGCGAAGATTCTGCTTTGCCTGTGAAAGGGGGCACAGCTCGAACGCGAAGCCTTTCATAGCCAGCGAAAATGATTCTGGAGAGAATCTTGCGTCGAGGGTGGCGCGTGCTCCACGGCTCAGCCGCTCTTGGAGCGTGGGACTGCTCAGCAACTTGTTCAAGGCGGCGGCCAATTCCCCAACATTCCCGCCAGGAACCATCAACCCATTCACTTCGTGCCGGACAATTTCGGAAGTACCACCGGTGTCTGAGGCAATCACGGGAATTCCCCTTTGCAATGCTTCCAGCAAAACCATTGGGAGCCCTTCGGTTCCGATGGAAGGAACCACCAACACATCCATCGATTGATAAAAGGGCTCCATATCAATCTGGTAGCCAGCCCAGAAAATCTGCTCGCCAATTCCAAGGCTCTTCGCATGAGCCTTCAGGCGCGCCAGGTAAGAGTCGTCTTCGCGGGATCGCGGGGCTGGGGCGCCGATGATGGCCAGCCGGCACGACTTCCTCAATTTGAAGTCCAGCTTGGAAACGGCGTTAAACAATACGTGGTGGCCTTTGCCCTCCGTGATGCGGCCCACCATGCCGATCGTGATGGGTGAGTGAAGTCGCACGGGAGAAGAAGAAATCCCTTGAGTCAAATTGAGGACGGGGTTGTATAAAACTTTCGTTAATGACTGGAGGCCGGGACGAACTTTAAGCAGGGAATCCGCGGCGGCATTTGAGCATGGAACTATTTTGGAAGCGAGACGCGCGAACCATGAGACAAGCAAAACGTCGCAGCGGCGCGTAAGAATATTATGGAGGTGGAACAAGGCAGGTCGCCCAGCCAACCGCGCCGCCAGAACCCCGGAAGGAAGGCTTCGGGGGCCATTAATGTAAACCATACAAACGTTTCGCGCGATGATGGTATAGGTTAGCTTCAAAGTGCACAAAAGTGAGCGCCAGGCGAAGGCAATCATCTCTCCCAACGACTTTTTTCCGGGACGATACGTTCCGAGGGGATAAGTCAGGGTTTCAATCCCGCATTCCTCCAAGTGAGCTCGAAACGGCCCGGCGTCCGGAAAGGCGACGATGGGGCGAAAGTCTTCACCTAGGGCGTCGAGCACATTGAGTAAAACCTGTTGCGCTCCGCCTTTCCAACTTTGCTGTTCGAGATATAGGATTGATCTCTTCATCGTTCTCGTCTCAGTGAATATCGGCCGGCGCCAGGGCTTCACTGGCATCTCGACCCTGCGCTTTTTCCCTTTCTGCCCAGTTCATGACCAGTGCCATCAAGGACACATAAACCACCATATTGCGCCAATAGGTGTATGCGTCAGCGGCCATTAATTGAACGCACTGCCCGCACCAAAAGGCGAAGAGTAGCGTGGCCCAAAATGAGATGAGAGGGTTGGGCGAGTCCGAAAGTTTCCAAAAGGATTTTAGGGTTGAATTCAGGAATAGCATGAAACCTCCCAGCCCCAGGAGGCCGGTCTCAAGCAAAAGGTTAAGGTACCCGTTATCAGTGATGATTTTCTGCCCAAAGAGCCTGGTGAACGGCAAAGTCTTGTAACCCACACCCAGCAAGAAGTAATGCGGGAATTTATAGAGAATCAAAATGATCTTAGCCCAAACGTTAAAGCGCCCGCTGGAAGCGGAGTTGGGATCGGAAAAAAGAAGAGAGAGGCTTCCCAAGCGATAGCCCAGGAGGTAGTTCCAAACTTCCGGAAAGTACATTGCGAGGAAAACCAGGGGCACAGCGAGTGCCACAAGAAGAACCAACGTCCTTCTCCACCTGGTGCGGCGGGTGAGCAAGCCGAAAACCATGAGGGTTACCATGGTGTTCGCCCATGAACTTCTTGAGAAGGCGACAATCACGGCGCCCGCAAGAATCAGGATGAAGGGAGGCAGAAATTTCATGGAAACGCCGATAGCCTTTTCCCTTCGAACTATGAATGCCGCGCTCGTGACGGCAAGGAAGAATCCGCACAGATTTCCGAAGCTCGAAGACTCGTAGAGAACCCCTTGGGCGCGCCTCAGCATGCCGTTGGGTAAGTAAAGAAACTGCGCCGCCGCTGGGTGGGGAATGGGCACCGGCCAGATGAAATCATAGATTCCATAACCCGCACCAAGTACAGCGGCAATGATGAGGGCGGGAATCAGCCATTTTTCAGCGCGCCCGGGGCGGGTGCGCATCCCTCCCCGAACCAAAACATAAAGCAACAACGTTTGAGCCAGCATCAGCCAGCGCAGCAACGACGGAATTGCAATCGTGGAGCCGGAAAACCACCAGGCAAAAGGCAACGATGCCCCTGTGCCAAAAACAAATAAGAACAATCCCGTGGAAATGGGATCCATGCCAAACTGGAAATCGGACCAACGCACCGCCACGATGGCAAAAGCAATGGGCAGAAGAAATGATGAAACATAAACCGGCGTTTCTCCTGTTTGTGTGAAGAAAAATGGCGGAAGGACGATCAGCACCGTCAAAAAAACAATAATGAAGATGATGGGTTCGCAGACGGAGATTATGGCGAATATCAGATACAAAAGGCCGGCACAAACAAGCGCCAGATAAGTGCCGTGCCAGGACACTGTAGTGCTAAGCCATCCGGTGGTGATGACCAAGGCAGCCAGTCCCAATCCGAAGGGAAGGTTTTTCTCGGTGCTGATAGACGCGGCCCATTTCATAGATCTTCTTTCGCCAACAAGATAAGCTGTTCCCGCCGCGGAGTCCCCGCGAGGAGGAGAATCCCTCCCAGCATCGCCAAGCTCCATATCACGGCCCAGACTTGAGAGCTTCCTTCCACACCCAGCAAGAGAAGCGCCGTTAAAGCTACGCCTGTGGCGCCGGGGACAATTTTCAAGAGGGCAGGGCCGAGAAATGGAATCTGTGATTCGCGGTGCAGCAAGTAGAGGTAGATCATTGAGGCCGTGCCCTCGCGAACCAAATCCGCCAGGGCGACACCTGTCCCCCCGAGGCGTGGTGCAAGAACAAAACTCAACAACACACCCAGGCTGATAGTCAAAGTCAGGATTGCAAGGTACTCGCGTCGACGGTCCGCGGCCAGGAAAACATAGAACATCGAAGTGTTGATAAAGACGAACGGAAGCACGGGCGCCAGGGTGCGGAGAAAACGGGATGCTGGAATAAATGACTGACCGAAGATTTCCGACACCAGGACGGGGGCAGCCACCCAGACCACAATGGAAGCGCAGGTGGCGAGCAGGACTCCGTGTTTCAATACGCTTTCCAGGTAAGCGGTTCCCGTCAATGTCGGATTCCGCAGAAGTCGCACGAGCTTTGGGAAAAGTACAGTCATCAGGAGTGAGGTGGCTAAAAAGCTCAACACCATAAATAATGCGGCGGCCTGGAATTGGCCCAATTCCGCGTTGGTAGAAAAAATGCCAAGGATCAAGACGTCGAGCCGAATACCGAATGCCTGCAAGATAGCTGCGGCTCCAATCGGAACAGCGGCGATGAACATGGCCGACAGCCGGTCGCGGTTCCAAGCACGAACCGGCCCGGGATTGAAGTGGCGCAGGATGAACCACCACCCCAGAAGCAACTCAACCAATTGTCCGGCGAGAAGGGCCGACACTGTGGTGTACAAGCCCGCCTTCAGGAATACGCACAGGGCGAGCCCTGACAGGGTGACACATCCATTGGCCAGTTGCTGGAGGGCCACGAAATGCATCCGTTCCATCGCTTTGAAGAACGACATGCTGGCCAGAGAAAAAGTCTGGAGCAAAGCACGGATGGCGAGGATATAGAACAACCCTCGCCGGCCAGAATCGTGCAAGGCCAGAGCTCCAAAGGTCAGGCCTCCCACGGAGATGAATCCCACCAGAACTATTTTCAGCCAGTGGAGGTCCCAGAACGCGCGGGGGAGTGAGTGAGGGTCTCCCGCCACTTGGCGCGTCACGAGGAGATGGAGCCCCATGTCGGGAAGCAGAACAAAGACGCTGGCGAGTGCCACGGCGTACCCGTACTGTCCGAGGGCTTCCGCAGAGAATCGCCGGGCGACAATCAAAGCCACCACAAATGTAGTGAGCCGGCAGAGGCCTTCGCCTGCATAAATGGCGGCCGTATTAATAAAGATTCGATTCTTTAAAAACCGCATTTTCTGGATTGTATATTCCTTTAATGGATCACCGATTGCTTGCCAGCAATTCTTCTGCCTGCTCAATGCTATTTGCCCGTCTCCATTTCATGGCGCGGAAGCTTTCCCAGGTGAGGGCGCCCATGCTGAGCAGTGCGCAACTCAAGACCCCGGCGAGCACGACGTTCAAAATGATATTGGGGCTCACGGGCCGCTCCTGTGGTATGGCGGGGGCCAGTTGCTTCAGGTCCTGAGACTGCTCCGTAACCGCCACCGAGGCATTCTGGTAGCTGCGATTGGCGCTCTCAAAATCATCCTTGGCGATTGCATACTCCCGGTCAACTCGCTCGATCGCGCTCTGGCGCACGGTGTTCTGTTTCAAAAGGCGGCCGATCTTCGAGTCGAAACCCGCCAGGGCAACTTCGCTGGCGCGAGCCCCTGCTTCGCCCGATCGAGCCATGGACATGGCATCGGCGTATTGCTGCTGGATGTGCTCGTGCACAGTGTTTATGGACTCTTCCGTGACCGCCAATGAACCGTTGGTGTTCCCCCGCGTTTGCTCGACGGCATGTTGAACGAAGGGGTCTGAAGTCACGGATTTCTTGAGTGAAAAAATTTCGGGTTCCTTGGCAAGCTGCTCGCCCAGAGATTTCGCCTCTGCCTCCCTCTGAGCCTCGGCCATCTTGAACTGTTCGAGTTGGTCCGAAACCTGGGCTTTTTCCTCCAGCAGGATGCTGACCTCTTTCTCTTTATCTTCGATCTCAGCACCCTCCTTAACAGTGAGGCGTTCCGCTTCAACTTCCGCCAGATGCCTGGCAGCCTGATCCATCCGCTGTTTAAGAAACGCCTGCGTGGTTTGAGTCTCCTTCAAAGTGAGCTGGTTGTTGAAGTCGGCGGCGTTTTGGGCCAGATAATTGGCCAAATTAGCTGCCATGCGGGCATCAGGAAACTCCACATCAATTTCTAGCAATCGCGTCCCCTTCGGAATATCCACGTCGAGGTAGCGGTGGCGTCGAAAGCTGTCAACCGTCAGGTCGTAAGGGGGCTGATCGAGGTGCAGATCGCGAATCGCCTGGCCGATCAGCGCGTCGCTATCCACGAATGGGACGTAGGTGCGAATGAGCGAGTATTGCCACATGGAATTCTGGGAACTGGCCTCAATCTTCGATTCAGAAACCAGAATATAAGTGGTGGCCTGGTAAATCTTGGCCATAAACAGGCTGACCACCAGGGCCGTTAAACAAGAGAGGAGGGTTCCGGCGACAATCCATTTTCGATGCCGGTGGACCGCCTCAATCCGCCGTGAAAAATTGTAGTCCGCGTCGTGATCCATCATAAGCAACCTCGGGCCTCAATCAGGCCTTGTCCCGGCTAGTAAGCGTTCCGGTGAAAAAAAGAACGGGTCAGAGTGAGCAGAATAATTTTCAGGTCGAACAAGAAAGCCCAGTTCCGGATGTAGTACAGGTCGTGAGTGACACGCTGTTCGATCGATGTGTCACCGCGCCATCCATTCACCTGCGCCCACCCGGTTATTCCACATTTGGCATAATGCCGGCGCATGTAGCCGGGAATTTCCTTCTGAAAAAGATCGATAAAATGCGGCCGCTCGGGCCTTGGGCCTACGATGCTCATGTCACCGATGAGAACATTGAAGAATTGCGGCAACTCATCGAGATTGCTTCGCCGGAGCCAGTGGCCAAGCGGCGTGATATTCGGGTCGCCGGGAGTGGTCCAATGAGTCGCCGGCTCCAACGAGTTCCTGCTAAACATGGTGCGAAACTTGTACATTTTGAATTTTCGCGCATTCAAACCGACCCTCTCCTGAACGACAAAAACCGGACCTCTGGAGGTGAGTTTCACCAGCACGGCAATGACAAAACCAAGCGGAGACAATAAAAGGACGGCAACGAGCGAGAAAGCAATATCGAAGATTCGCTTGCCCACGATGTAGCGGAGATCCTCGGTGCGGTAGGGCTCAACACTGATAAGCGGGATCCCATCGAGATTGAAAAACTGTGAATTCGCATGAATCATGGGGAGCAGATCAGGCACGATGCGCACGTTGATGGCCCGATGTTCACACTCTTCAATACACTCCATTTCGAGGTGCCGCTCGCTTCCGGGTAAAGCCAGTATGACATCATCAATCCGATGGGCGGTGAGCTGGGCGCGAAATAATTCGAGGAAAGCGTCCCGCCCCGGCGTGTTGGTGCTTGGATAATTTAATCTCTGAACCAGCCGGTAGCCGTAGTCCTCATGGCGGGCGATGGTTTTGGCGATGCGATCACCTGAGTCCGTGCTCGCCACCACCAGCAGGTTTTTCGCATTCAATCCGAGCTCGCGAAGTTTACTAAATAGGAGGCGGAGAAGAGCCCGTGCAACAACCAGCACGACGAGATTGGTGACAAAGAAACGCAGCAAGAAATAGTTTGAAGAGAAGGGCGCGGGGAGCCAGCGAGACAGTGACTCAGCAACCAATAGCCCTGCCGAGCTTGCCTTGAAAAGCGTGGGCGTGTCAGAGAAGATCCAGTCGACTCTCCGCGATTGGTACAGCCCCCAAAAGCCCAGCAGGCCGAGCCACGCCAGGAATAAAATCAGGGCCGACATAAGGCCCGCGGGCCTCATCACTAAATCCCAGCTGTTACCTTCGACTTGTGGCGCAGACCATCGAAGAACTGCAAAGAGGGACCCGGCCGACAAACTGAGATCGAAGACGACCAGACATGCGTTAATGAAGTGATATCGAAGTCTGAGCACGTTTTGCTGATTCACCCTCAAGCTGCCAAAAATTGCTCAAATTCGCCTTTAATCCCCGCTCGTTGATCCAGGAGCCAGAACGATTCCGCCTGTACGCTTTGAGTTCATTCCGCGAACCTCAGACTTGGTCGCCCGGCGCCACTCCGGTAACCCCCATGCGTATTTCAGAGCTGCAACCCCATGGAACAAGCTTCGGCGCATCACGTGGGCGAACTGCCTTGAGTGAGCCGTCAAAAGCGAGGAAATGTCAGAGTTGGAAGCGCGTGCAACCGTCGTCGGTTTTTGGATGGGGAAGAGCCGTCGTTGCCGGATTTCCCGCCAATCGCTTTCCGAGTCAACAAATAAACTATGCAGATACAGGCTTGACTTGGATGCGCCGAAATTGGATAGCGCGGATTTAATCCCCCATCGGCGGATCCAGAAGGCGGACGCGCTACTGAGCTTGTCGACCGAAAAGGCAGTTGCTTCGCTTGCAACCGTAGATTGGAAAAGTCCTGTGGCCAGCGAAAAAACAATTCCGGAAGCTTCCATCAGCCGGTCATCTTTTTGGACCAAACTCTGAAAGTCCGGCCAAATTGGATTTTGTCCCGAATGGCAATTCATAAAAATGGCCAACTCGAACAGGTGGGAGAGCCTGCACTGGTTATTCAAGATGTGACGAAAAATGTGAAGAATTTGCAGAACCAGCGCTTCTTCGGGCGCGAGCGAAAAGAAGGTTATGCCATTCCAAGTTTTCAAGACAGCCCGACTCAAGTTGTCATTGGGCAAAATGAAGTGAATCTTTTCGGTGTTTGACTCCCACAAACTCGTGTGAATCTCCACTGTCCGGTGCAGCCCTGGAGAATATAGTTTGTTCAGGCTCTTTGGGACCACAGGTCGGCGCTGTGAATGGAAATACTCAATTGGTTCGGAGCTCGACCGCCGGGGTTTATGAATGAAGTCTGCTCGTCGGAAAGCCTGGTTGAGTCTTGAGACAGAAACGGCGTCTACCAGGAAATCGAAATCATATTGGTTTCGAATTGCAGGGTCGGGACAATACTCCGGGGTCAGAGCAAATCCCTTCAGGACGACATAGGGTACTCCGGTATCCTTGAAGAGCTTGAGGAGTGCATGAAATTCTTCGGCCATTGCAGACAGTCTCGTCCCGTTCTCCTGAAGGTCACCATCCAGGCGCCTACGAATAGTTTCAGGTACCGCACTTTCAATCTGCCCGGACTTGATCCGGGACCACCAATAGAGGGCGAGCCCGCTCCGGCGAAGCCAGCTTAAAGCTCCTTCCCATTGGCCCGGGCGAATGCGCAAAATACGATCCTCACAATCGCCGGGCATCCCGCCCATACGCATGGTCCTTACAATTTCCTCTGCAACCTTAAGGTTCATGGCACAGCCTTTAAAATGTCCTGAGCGGTCAAAAGTGATCGGCAAAACATGGCTGCTTCAGCGGATTCATTTCCGTAAGTCAATTTGTATGCTGGAATCCCGGCAAGCTTCGCCAAGATTTGTTCCTGGCGAGTTCGGAGCGCTCCCAACTCCTCATAAGGCGGGCTGGCCTGAAGGGCGTCCCAATATTCGGGCGAAGAGAGACGAGTCATGCGCGGACTTTCGTTGGCGCCCCGCTCGAGAACCACGGCCAGGTCCAACGTGACCGGGCGAGGGGGCTGCCGACAGAGCAGGCTTTTATCCACGGCAATAAAAGTCTCACTCGCATGTTCCAAACGCCGCCCGAGGAATTTCAGCTCGGGGTAGATGCGAGCGGCTTCCTCGCGGAATAGCGCCGGCCAGAATTCACCCCACGCGCGCACTCCGCCATCATGCAATTCCAGGAAAATGGCCATGTCGGCGTGATAATCAAGACCCAATTTGCTGGAGGCAAAGGCGCAGGATGTCTTGCCGCTTCCCGGCGGACCCAACAGCAAAAGTCCTCTGCCGTCTTTTGAGACACATCCCGCTTTCAGTGGAGTGAGCCCCAGGATAGGAGCGGTTAGGTAGAACAACGTCGCCATAAAAATCGTGGCGAAGCCAGGCTCATCTTGAGCGAGACTTTCAGAAATGAAACCAACGGCCTCCGCAGTTTCCAGGTTGACCGCGACGAAACTACGCTGTCCGATGTTGACATAGCGCAACGCGCCGAATGAAAAGGCGGAGGACGAGGGCCACGGGGGCGAGCCCTTCCCATCCATCTCACTCACAATTCGCCATGTGAATTGCGCGGGTGCGCCTTTCGCCGCTTCCCCTTGGGGAAACAACTTGCGCGCCGATTCAAGGATGGACAAAGAATTTGTTGCCAGGCTGCCGGATTTTCCCATTACGCTGATCGGCAGAATGTGCTTCAACGGTGTCGCTCGGCGGAGCGGATCGCTTGTTGACGGCGCCGCACTGGCGATATGGCGTGGCGAAGGAGCCTTCAGTGGCTGGGCTCCGCTTGCCGGACCGTCCAGAACATCAATTAATATTTTCGAAACCGCTTGCAGGGAACCTTGATTGCGGAGGGTATAACAGGGCAATTGGGCCAGTCCTTGAAAAACTCCCCTCTGGAACTCAGTGTCATTCGCATCACACTTCAAATCCCGCTGCAGACGAGCGGCAAATTCAGCAGGGTTGGCTTGGCGTAATTCAGGATATGTGCCAGGCTCTCGCTCGAGGAATACCAGACTGTGAGGTTCGCAGCACTTAACGCGTTTGAATCCCAGGTCGTCATCGGGGTCCAGTTCAATAATATTCCCGCCTTTTTGTTCGAGGCCCGGCTCTCTGCCCTTGGGCAGGGGAAAATGGACGGAAGAATCGGAAGGAAGTTTCAGGAACCCGCCCACGCTCCACGCGAATAGCCGCCCGTTCCGTAGGGACAGGTAAGTGCGATCATCGGATAGAAACCCCAACCCAAGGCGGCCCAAAGCCAAAGCGAGAGTGGATTTGCCCGTGCCCGAAGGCCCCACCAACAGCAACCCGCGCCCATTGTGTTCAAGGCATGCCCCATGCAGGATTGAAACTGGAATCGACGGACTCATGAAAGCGGGAAGAACAGGGAACACAATTTTCTTCCATACAGCTTCATCTTCTGCGAAGGCGCGCGTGAAGCGTCCGACAACCTTATGTTCGTTGAGGTCGACGAGAAGGGAGTTGAACCCGTCAAAGGCCGCGTAGATAAACCGGCCCAGCCCTCTGAAATAAGGCTTCGGCCAAGAGGGCGAAGAGGCGGTCGAAGTGGGATCCACCCAAAAGTGAAAATCAAGGTCTGCATTCACCCCGTTGGTAGGCAAGCTCGCAAAGAGCTTGCGCGCGCAAGCAAGAATGGACCTGGAATTGGTGGAGATGCGGCACCGGGCTCCGGCCATGAGGAAGTTCTCACTCAGCGGCATTTGTGCCCGTGTTCGGAAAAAATCTTGTGAGTCCAATTTCCAATCCCGTCCCAAGTTCATGACCGGCAGGCCATGCGCGCTGACCATCGTCACCTCGATGCGACAACCAAAAACCCGAATCGGGCTACTCGCATCGTAGGGAAGCGCACAGGGGTTTGTGTCAATCCGCTGTAGTCAGTTTGTAAAGATTTAGAAGAGGAAGAAGATTTCGAGAAGCAAAGCGGAAGGGTTCTATCAGCTTTGGGAGGAAGGCTCAAGAGGATGACCGATGGGGAGCGTCAGATTGAACACAGTTCCCTCACGGCCGGTGCGCTCCACACAGATGCTGCCGCCATGATCCTGGACCATTTTCCTGGCGACCGCCAAACCGAGGCCCGTCCCATTTTCCTTTCCATAGCTGATAAACGGCGCGAATATCGTTTCGACAATGGGCTGGGGAATTCCGGGGCCGTTGTCGGCTATTTTGACCTCAATGCCTTCGGGGATTTGTCGGATTCGAATCTCAATCATTCCGGTTTCAGGCGGCACAGCCTCACAGGCGTTCATCAGAAGATTGTGGAAAACGCGCTCAAGCTTGACCGGATCAAACCAGCCTTCACAACGTCCCTCGTGCCAAGTGGTGATGGCGATGTGGCGGAATTCCGTCTTCGCCTGCACGGACTGAATGGCGCGACGGATGGAATCCTCAATGCTGCAGTAAACCGGATTGAGATTTTGCCGGGTCTTGGCGAATTCCAGCATCGAACCAATCAAGTCGGCCATGCGATTGACGGCTTGCCGGATCTCTTCATAAAAATCTTTGCGCTGTTGATCAGGAAGCTTGGATTCCGACAGGAACTCAGCATACGCCAGGATGGCGGTGAGCGGATGCCGCAGGTCATGGGAAATCGCGCTGGCCATCTGCCCCATGGTGGCCAATCGTTCAGCATGCAAGAGCTCGTTTTGGGATTTCTGGAGGCTGTCCCGCATCCTGCTGAAAGCCAGAGTGAGCTCACCCACTTCGTCGCCGCTTCGGGCCAGTAACGGATAGCCATAATCGCCCTTTTGCAGGGCGTGCACGCCGGAGAGGAGATTATCGAGAGGCCGCGTAAAAGTGTGCGAAAGAAGAAATGCCAGACCGATTCCGACCAGAATCGCGGACAGGCCAATTCCGAACATCCACCGATTCAGGTTGCGGAGGAAAATCGTCGCCTGGTCATAGGACTTGAGCACGGTCAGGGTAACCGCCGGGTTTCCGGCGGATGACAGTCTCACAGAAGTCGCCAGAAATTTTTCTCCAGCGAGTTGGAGGACCCGCGGAGATTGATTACTTTCGCCGGAAAGTAAATTGCCCTGGGCATTGAGTTGGCCCATCTGGCTGGGCTCCAGGGTGGTGATGACCACGTTCTGATCGAATCCGAATGCGACTTCACTCGACGCAATCTGACTTACCTCTTCAGCGACACTGGAATTAACTTCGTATCCCACTCCCAAGACGCCCAGGGTTGATCCTCCCACCGAAGGACCAAAATAGATTGGCCTGAGAAACACGCGGTATAAGTGTCCTTTGCCGAACCACCAGTCGCTTTCCGCAGAACTCTGCAGAGACCGCAGGAGCGCCACCTGGCCTGCCTCCCGTGTGAACCCCTCGGCTGAAGTGTGCAAGGCCACCACTCGCCCTTCACGGTCAGCCAATAAGAACAAATCACTTTTAGCCAAAAGCCAGAGATCGGTCGAGCCATCCTGAATGGTAGCGGCGTGCTCCGTGGTCATCAAAGCTCGTAGGATTGGAAGATCAGCAAGAAGTCCGGCGGATCGCGCGAGCGTCGCTTCTCTCTCTCTCTGAAAGTTTTGGAAGGTGATTACCGAGTTGCGCAGCGCCTCGTCAATGTCGTCCTGCGCTCTCTTTTGCACCTCATAGCGGACAATCAGGACGGTCGCGGCGGCCAGCCCACTGGAGGTGAGAATCAGAGAGAGAATCAGTTTTGTGCGAAGTCTAACTCTGGTCATTTTTGCAAGTCGCGAGAAGCCTGGATTTCGAATGCCCTCACCACTCCATCAACGCTACGCGGCGTACTTCTTTTAAGAAACTTTAAGGAACAAACTTATAGCCCACTCCGTGGACCGTCCGAAAATGCGTGGGGTGCTCGGGATCTTTTTCGAGTTTTTGCCGCAGCTTCAGGATGTGGTTGTCAACGGTGCGGGTGGTGGGGTAGCAGTTATATCCCCAAACTTCATTCAATAGTTGATCTCGTGAAATCACGCGCTCGGGATTTTGGGCAAAATATTTGAGAATCTTGAATTCCTGCGGAGTCATCTCCACAAGCTTTCCTGAGCACTTCAACTCCATTCTGGAAAAATCAATTGAAACGTCGGCAAAGGAAAATTGGTCAAGCAACGCCGCTCTTTGGGAACGTCGAAGCGTGGCTCGCACACGCGCCAGGAGCTCCTTGGGACTGAAGGGCTTTGTGACGTAATCGTCCGCGCCCAATTCCAAAAGCAGGACCTTATCGACTTCATCGGCAGTGGCGCTCACGATGACGATGGGCACAGAAGTGTTAAGCTTCCGAATTTCCCTGCAAACTTCGCGCCCGGGCATTTTAGGCAACTTGAGGTCAAGAATTACAAGGGTTGGAGGCGCGGCTTGGAAAGCCGCCAGGCCGGATGCGCCGTCCGTCGCAAATTCAACGGTGAACCCCTCTGCGTCAAACAATTTCGACAGGGCCTTATGGATTGCCCTGTCATCCTCAATGATTAATAATTTTTCCATTGCATTGTCAGATGCCGCCGACCTAATAAAGTTGCCAAACTGCCGGATGCCCAGCTTCCACTTGTGAGACGAAACGGGTGTAATCTCGAAACCTACATAGCCTACACCTTCTCCGCCCCGAAAGGTAGGCAACACAAATCCTTTACAAAATGAATACAGACTGCGGATGACATTCAAACATCCGCTGTCGTTTCATAGAGTCTGCATGACACGGTGAGAACTATTGTGCGCCGGACATTACATTTTGAATGGGAGAGTCACGACATGCAAAAAAATGACAGCATCATCGGGAAAATGAATTGTGCTGCCGCTGTGGGATTCATGGCGCTGATCCTGGGCTGGACCGCTGTCACACCCCTGGCTCAGGCGAATGATTCCAACCCGACGCCCGCGAATCCCCATGCTCAACCCGCTCCGGCCGCGCCTGGAGTCCCTCCGGAATCTCTGGGAGTTTCGTTTGTGGATGGGTCGACCACCACGATGATAGTGGAGCGCGGAGGCAAGAAATATCTGGTCGATCTCGTGGCTCGAACCGTCACCGAAGCCGGACTTGCAGCGGAGCCTGCCCTGGTTGGCGATCACAACCCGGAATCAAGCCCGGCATTCGTGGGTGGGCAAGCTACCGGCGCGATACTGTTCAAGAGCAACTGCTCAAAGTGCCACGGTATGGATGGCAAAGGCATGGCAGGCCTTAAGACCCCGAACTTTACCGACCCGAAGTTACAAGCCAGCCTGACAGATGCTCAGATTATTGACACGATCAATCATGGAAAGAAAGGGACAATGATGCCTGCCTGGCAGGGAAAGTTGTCCGTCGACGAAATCAAGTTAGTCGCTGCCCACATTCGCTCTTTTGGTGAATCCACTAGTGCCAACCAGTCAGGGGGCGCGCAATCAAATCAAGAAAATTCCAAGGTGTACACACCCGGTGATGATTATCTTTTCAGTTTACCCACAGGCCGCCGGCTCGATCGGCACGGTTTCTATGTGAATTTCAACCACCGTTTTGCATTCGGTCCCGCCTTCAGCGGAAAAGCCCTTGGGCATACCCTGGGCGGCCTGGACAATTTCTCCTTATCATCTCTTGGAATCCGGTATGGGGTGACAAAGGATTTTTCAGTCAGCCTTTACCGCTCACCAAGCACAATCGGCCGGCCCATTCAAATGATGGCAGCGTACAATTTTGTTGATGAGCACGATGGGCGCCCACTCAATGGATCCGTCAGGTTCTCGGTTGACGGTGAAAATGATTTCTCGAAAAACTTTACCGCCAACATCGAAGGGATATTCTCGCGAAGCCTCGGCCATAGTGCCCAGCTCTATGCGGTGCCCACTCTTTCGTTCCAGAATCGCCGCCTGATCCCTCCACAAAATAATTTAGCTGACCCGGTCCCGGATTTGCCCGGGTTCAATACTTTCTCTGTTGGATTTGGGGGCGCGTTTGATATTCGTCCCACTGTGGCCATTGTCGCCGAGGTCATTCCGACCTTCGTTGGCGGCCGGGAAATGGACATCCACCGTCCAGCCTATTCCATTGGAATTCAGAAGAGGCTCTGGCGCCACGCCTTTACCTTCGGGTTCACCACCGGCCCCGGCACAACTGTCAACCAGCGTGCCGGAACGCGCGCCTCATATCTGGATGACCCCGGCGCCGACAAGCCCAGCGGGTTGTTTATTGGTTTTGATTTGACGCGACAAATCTACTAGACGAAATGGGCCGAGCATTCATTCAAGCAGAAGAATCGTTGCTATCCGAGGTCAGGGTGAACTCGGATTGGTCTTTGAAATCTGTTTTGCGAGAAAGGCCAATCGAGTGTTGGTCCCTGGGATTGGCATTCTGCGCCGTTCCAATTTCCATCGTGGTTTGCGAGTCCTTTCTCTTTCTGGCGCTAGCTGCCCGGATCATTCGGTGTGTGCGCGGGGAAGCGCGGGTTTGGTTTCCCCGTATTTACTTTTTTTGGTTGGCATGGGCTGGCCTGGAAATTCTTTCCTGGACCATGTCTCCCGAGCACAGGAGTGGGTGGAGTGAAATCCGACATCTGCTTCTCATTGCCGCGTTATTTTTCGTCCTGCCCGCATTAAGTAATGATACGGATCGCCAGTTCGTCTGGCGCGGGATTTTCCTCACTTCGTCCCTGGGCTCAATCTTCCTGCTGGGTGACTTCGCCTCGCGAGTTTTCTCTTACCGGTCAATCCTGGGCACGGGCGACGACGCGAGCCTCTTCCTGCGCACAGGAGGCCTGCTTAATAATTGGATGGTATTTGGAACCGTGGAAATCCTGGTGGTTGCCGGGTTTCTTGGTTTTTGGTCGCTCTATCCGGAAGAGCGCCGGCGCTGGTGGCCCGTCGCCTTAATCAACGGGCTGGCTACTTTATTCAGCTTGACCCGGATGGCGTGGATTACCTGTTTTCTTCTCCTCGTTGTGGACCTTGCCTGGCGGCGCTCAAAGTGGCTTTGGGTTCTTCCCCTTGTTCCCCTGGGACTTTATGTGATCGCGCCGAGCCCTATCCGGCTCAGGATGAACGAGTCTTTCCGCCCGGATTTTTATTCGAACGCCGAGAGGTTGCAGATGTTGCGCGTAGGTTGGAAAATGATTAAGGAAAGGCCGCTCACCGGCGTTGGACCAGGCCGCGTTGAGGGTCTGTATAGAAGCTATCTGGCGCCCGGCGAACCCGTACCTGCTTATCATGGCCATCTTCACAACAACATAATTCAATTGGCGGCGGAGTTTGGGATTCCCGTCGCACTGGCGGCAATGTTGACGCTGGGCGTTCTATTTCTCGACCTCGCGATGGCATACCGTGCAGCCATAAGCAGGGAGGCCAGGTTCGTTTGTCGAACCGGGCTGCTTGGCCTGCTCGGATTCGTGATGTCCGGTTTTTTTGATTACACCTACGGCCATTCGCTGGGCCTCATATTGCTGGGTTTTGTTGTTCTCTCTCCGTTGGTGCCTGGTTCTTTGCCGGCCACGACTGCAGACAATAAACTTGGCGTGTAAGCCGTGAATGAATCTGGAGTCCGAGAGCGATGAGTCGGTTTTCTAAACAAATGCGAGATCCTTTCACCCGCGGGTTCGCGGCCCTGCTGGTTGCCGCGGTAAGTGTTGCTCTTATCGTCAGAGTGGCGCGAGCTGACAAAAAACTCGACGAGTTTCACCCACAAATCCCACGCGTTTGGGACGATCAAAAGCTTGCCACGCTGATGGTGCCGCTTGCGGTCCCGGCGGCCTCCCCAAAATTTGTGTCCTCCGACTGGTATTACAAAATTCCCGTGAGACCCATTTACAAAAGCTATCCCATCTA